>Ga0075120_10003102_pt1 | contig 11564 bp, 10 predicted proteins | sample AntAceMetag02UKL_FD_69792 | JGI IMG/M metagenome (GOLD analysis project Ga0075120, IMG submission 69792) | Saline lake microbial communities from Ace Lake, Antarctica - Antarctic Ace Lake Metagenome 02UKL | ecosystem: Environmental > Aquatic > Non-marine Saline and Alkaline > Saline | place... | reverse complement strand
TACCGAAGCCCAGGCCAGTCTGATCATTTTTCTAATGATGTGTTCATCGTCACAATCCGTATAATCCAGGATTTTTTCCTTAATCGGATCTTCCAGTGTGTCATACCAGCCCTTGAGTGTATCGTTATCGTGGGTGCCGGTGTAAACGACGAAATTTCGCTCATAGTTGTGCGGAAGATATCCGCTTCCTTCATCAGAATGGAAAGCAAACTGGAGTATTTTCATGCCAGGAAAACCAAACCCATCCCTTAATTCTTCTACTTCGGGTGTAATGATGCCCAGGTCTTCAGCGATAATTGGCAGCTCACCCAATTCGTTTCGGATTGCTTTGAACAGTTCCTGGCCGGGAGCTTTTTCCCATTCACCATTGATGGCTGTTTCGTCGCCAAAAGGCACAGCCCAGTAAGCTTCAAACCCACGGAAATGATCGATCCGTACGATATCGTATAATTCCAGGGTTACTTTTACACGGTTAATCCACCACTTAAAACCGTTGTTTTTCATATAGTCCCAATCGTAAAGTGGGTTTCCCCAAAGCTGACCGGTTTCGCTGAAATAGTCGGGGGGAACACCCGCAACTTTTTGTGGCTGGCGATTTTCGTCGAACTGAAAAACCTTGTGATTCCCCCATACATCGGCGCTGTCGTGGGCAACATAAAGCGGAATGTCGCCTACGATTGAAATGTCCTTTGAGTTTGCAAATTGTTTTATTGCAAACCACTGCTTGTAAAAGTAATACTGGCAAAACTTATAAAAATCAATGACGTCGGCAGAGTTTGTGATGAAGGTTTCGATTGCCTCATCATGCCGGAACATAAATTCCTCCGGCCAGTCCCACCAGGGCTGCCCTTTGAAGTTCTCTTTGAGTGCAACAAACAAAGCATAATCGTTGAGCCAATGACTATTTTTTTCGATAAACTGGTGGAAATCGTCATGCAACTCAGGCTTTGATTTAAACCGCATAAATGCAATTTTGAGCAAATCATGTTTAAAATTGATTACCAAACCATAATCAACTTTGTCTTTCGGAAAGTTATGGGAGTGGGCCAGATCTTCTGATTTCAACAGTCCTTCATCTTTTAAAGTATCAAGATCGATCAATATCGGATTTCCGGCATAAATTGAAAAACACTGGTAGGGAGAATCACCATAGCCGGTATGTCCCATTGGCAATACCTGCCAGAGTTTTTGTCCGGATTTGGCCAGATAACTGATAAAATTGCGGGCTTCTTCACCAAGTGAGCCAATTCCGTAGTTGCCCGGCAATGATGTTGGATGTAGCAGGATGCCGCTGCTTCTTGTAGTTTCCATGTAGTTTTTTTTAGTTTAGATAAACGATCAAATATTAGTTGACGGTTGAAAGAAGTTTGGATAGATCTCCATTTGTTGTAAATTCAAAGATTCAAAAATTCAAGATTCAAAGATTCAAGGATTCAAAGATTCAAGGATTCAAAAATTCAAAATTTAAAGATTCAAAGATTCAAAATTCAATAACTCAAAACCGCAAAGGACTCACTAAAGAATTCATCCTAAATCCATTAGTTTATGTCTTTTTCTGAATGTTCAATTCCAAACTCAGGACTGCTGAAGACCTGGAAGGTTTTATCTCAACAAACAGACGGACTTGAATTTAAAATGATCTATGATTTATAAGGCCAAACCTTCCAGGTCTCGTCAAACTCAAAACGCCAAATGCCGAAAAAACAGAAATCTTTGATTTCATAGTTTTTCGAGTCCCGGATTCACGAATCCGAGGATTCGGAACATCCACGAAAAGTTACGAAAATTGAAAATTTTCTACTTTTCGGGACTCCAAACTCCAAACTCAAAACTTTGTTTCTTTTAGTGGTATATCAAAAGAAAAACAATCGGAATAATAATACCTGCTGCAGTGATCCATGCCCCACGGCGGGTAATTCCGTTTTTACCCCTGATGATAAATAAACCGGTGAAGGCAAGGATAACCAATCCGAGTGCGTAAGCATCCGAAAACCATGTCCACCAAACCACAGGGTTGTAGTGCAGGTAATTGAATTCTTTGAAGATGGGCCGTCGCCTCATTCTTTCGATCGTGCCGTTGCCTGTTTCAACATCAATCAGTGCACTACCACCATTCAAGAATATTTTTAGCGTGTATGGATTTGGATAATAAAAGTTTTTAAAACTGTCTTCCTCCTCGTATTTTTCAAGCAGTTGGATTACCTCTTGCTTGCTGATTTTAGCCGGAAGGGGACTTCCCATGTTTATGGTTTTGTGCGTAACAATATAGTTCGGGTTCCAATCGCCAATGTGGTTGATAGCAATGCCTGATATTCCATAAATAATCGACATGAAAAAGAAAAAGTACCCAAGGTCGCGATGCGTTGCCCGGTTCCATTTTCTCCATTTAATTTTCTTCATTTTCAAATAGTATTTTATAACAAAACAAAAGGCCGGTATGCCCCTGCATCCGACCTTTTACGATCATTCAAAAATTTTTATTTTTTTTCTTCGTACTCAGTTGCAACAATCGAATAGAAAGAAAGGTGATCTTTACCGCTTTCTTTAAGTTGTGCACGCAGGTCGTTAACTTGCTCAAATTCGGCCTCTTTATCATCTTCATGACTTTCATGTCCTTCCTCACCTGAATGAATTTTCAATTCCGATTCCGGGGTGTCGGCCAAAATTTCATTTTCCCAACTGGCAAGGTAGGCTTCATCAACCCTGAGTTCATCGACTACTCCAATAATTGTTACATCACTGCCTTCCATTTCAACATCAAAAGCTTCTATTTCATCACCGGTAGTAATTTTAATCCTTTCGTCGGGATCTTCACCAATAATAAACATACGTTTTCCACCATGCGCGCAAACATGCACTGCAGTTCCCTCAATCATTACCTCTTGCCCGACATACTTGTCAGGACTGGTTGAAAATTCTTCGCAAGTAATAACGGCCAGTTCTGTTGACTGGTTTTGATCAGATGTTGCAGTGTTGCAAGCTGCGAAAATAATTGCCAAAGCTGCAAATACAAATAATTTTTTTGTCATAATGCCTCCACTAATTTTAAGTTAAGTTATTTCTCAAGTCTTGAATGCTTTTCAAAAATTAAGCGTGCAAATTTAGTTTTTTTGTATTTACTATGGCTATTCGCGTAGGAATTCTTTTTGATAAATAATCATAAAGTGATTGATTTATTAATCTTTGTACATTGAAATAATGTTTAGTTTTCATTTTCTATTAATTTTGGTCGATAAAAATTTTAAAATATGGAAAATCAGGAATTAGGAATAGGATCAAGGGTTAAGCACCCTGATTTCGGCAATGGTGTAATTATTCAGCTCACCGGCGAAGCCTACGAAATTGTATTTATGGAACATGGGTGGCGCAAAGTTCTAAGGGATTTTGAAGGCCTTGAAGTGATTGAAGCCATGGAGCCCGACCGCGACCTGGTGAGTTACGACCAGGTGGAGAGTATGATGGTTAAGGTGATCCGCAAGTTTTCGGATATTCAGGAAACCGTTGAGCTTGGTGATAAATGGAAAGGTGGTACAATGATTCTGGAGCCGGGTAGGGGTGACCTTGCCTCCAAAGAAATCCCGATTGAAACTTTTTTCCACAAGCTCGTAATGGTCCGCGACAGGATCAGGGTGATGGAGCAAAGGATAAACAGCAGTAAACTGGCTGATGAAGAAAAAGTTAACCTGCAGCAATACATTACCAGGATTTACGGAAGTCTCACCAGTTTTAATGTGCTGTTTCAGTATAACACGGATAGTTTTGTTGGGGAGAGGACAAGGTAGTTGGTGAGTTGTGAATTGTGAATGGTGAATGATGAGTAGTGTCTTGTCCAGAATTGTAAAAGTTCTAAACTCCAAACTTGCTTCGCTGCTTGCAGGCGCCAAATGCCGTCCTTCGGTCGTGCATGCTCGAAGCTTCGCTTCGGCACGCCCAACGCCCAACGCTAAACTCTAAACTCTAAACTCTAAACTCTAAACTCTAGACTCTAACATCTCTCTAATTCCAGAAAACCATCCTCTGTTTACAATTAAATATCTGATAAAAAAAAGGTAGGTGAGGAGTCCCCCTGCCCAAAATCCAAATAAATTATAGCAAAGATCAATGGGGTTGTATCGGCGTCCGGGAATTATTAGCTGGTGCATCTCATCAATGATTCCGAAAGTAGAACCAGCTATAAGGATTACTACAAGTGATTTAATGCTGAATTTGAGGTTACCTGGCACTTGCCACAGTACTACAGCGATGCCCAGGATGAAAAATACAAGGAAGTGAAATAAATAGTCCAGTCGAAATGAAACCCAATTGTTTTCAGGAATTTCTGGATTTGGTAAGTTTGGAATGGATGAAACCGTGGCGATAATTACTGCCCAGGTGATTGAAAAAATCCCGAGGAAGCTTTTTCTAAAAAGGAATTCAGGTAATTTCATAAGGGATTATTGTTTAAGCTTCTTTTGGCTTTTTGCTTGATATCCCATGCGATAATAAAAAAAATCCCGGGAACAATAAATGGTAATGAGAACAACAATGCATTGCCAAAGCCAGAAAATACTTCACTAAACCCGATATAAAGTCCCATCGCCAGGCCACTTAAAACCAGTAATCCCCCGCCAACAATCTCGATGAACCAGCCAACGATGTATGCAAAAAATGCAAAAGACATTATAGTAAGAACAAACAAAACATCAAATGAAGCTTGGGCATTTTTGTAAGCTTCAAAGCCTTGCCCCAATAGAAAGGAGACGAAAAATACTATCCCGAGAAACCCCACTAAGCGTCCCCACCATCTGAAAGAGCGATATTTATCCATGATAATTTAGTTAATCGGTTTTGGGTTTAAGATTCAAAAATTCAAGGATTTAAAAATTCAAAGATTCAAGCATTTAACCCGCCTTCGCCTTCATAATTTAGGTATTAAATTAGGTTTTTAGAATAGGCTACGGCGAGGCAGGCAATTCAACCATTCAACAATATAACCATTTAACAATTCAAAGATTTAAGGATTCAATAATAATTACCCTTCTTCCTCTATAAACCCTATGTACCCTATAAACCCTATTTCCCCTATGCACCCTATATGCCTGATAATCTATACCTTTTCCCCCTCAAACTTCACCGGATTATCCACCTTCTCTTCCAACAATGCAAAGTTCACAGCTTCCATCATCGAATCGACATAATGGAATTTTAAGCCTTTAATGTATATCTCTTTGATTTCTTTGATGTCCTGTTCGTTTTCTTTTGAAAGGATGATGTGTTCCATTTTTGCACGTTTGGCAGCCAGTATTTTTTCCTTAATCCCACCAACCGGCAACACTTTTCCACGCAGGGTAATTTCTCCGGTCATGGCCAGTTTCAGTCTTACTTTACGTTGTGTAAACAGCGATGCCAGCGAAGTGATCATTGTAATTCCGGCAGAAGGGCCGTCCTTTGGTGTGGCGCCTTCGGGAATGTGAATGTGTACATTGTATTTTTGGAATGTATCTGATGGGATATCCAACTGATCGCAGTGCGCCTTCAGGTATTCGTAAGCAATGGTGGCCGATTCTTTCATCACATCACCCAGGTTACCGGTAAGGGCAAGGCCGCCCTTACCTTTGCTTAGACTGGCTTCTACAAAAAGTATCTCTCCACCAACCGCGGTCCAGGCCAGGCCAGTTACAATTCCAGCCACATCGTTCGAAATACTTTTTTCCTTCTGAAATTTTGGTGGCCCTAAAATCTTATGCAAATCTTCCAGCGATACCTTTTTATTGTAGGGGTCGCCTTCAGCAATATACCTGGCTTTGCTTCGGAGTACTTTCGCGATGTTTTTTTCAAGCAGACGAACACCCGATTCCCTGGTGTAATCGTCAACGAGCTTTTCGAGGATTTGCTTCGAAAATGTTAACTGGCTCCTTTTAACGCCGTGTTGCTTAAACTGTCGGGGAACAAGGTGTTGCCGGGCGATTTCTACTTTTTCTTCCAGAAGGTAGCCGTTAATATCGATAATCTCCATCCTGTCGCGAAGGGCAGGATGCACTGTGCTGAGCGTGTTTGCAGTGGCAATAAATAAAACCTTTGACAGGTCATATTCCAAATCCAAAAAATTGTCGTGAAATGTTGTGTTCTGCTCAGGGTCGAGCACCTCAAGCAATGCTGCCGATGGGTCGCCACTAACGTTTGCCCCAATCACTTTGTCGATTTCGTCGAGAACAAAAACCGGGTTAGATGACTTGGCTTTTTTCATGCTTTGAATGATTCGGCCCGGCATTGCACCAATATAGGTTTTGCGGTGTCCCCTGATTTCGGCCTCATCCCTTAAGCCACCCAGCGACATGCGGATGTATTTCCTTCCGATTGCCCGGGCAACAGATTTGCCCAATGATGTTTTTCCAACCCCCGGAGGGCCAACCAGGCAAATGATGGGCGATTTCATATCGCCTTTCAATTTCAGTACTGCCAGGTATTCGATCATCCTTTCTTTCACTTTTTCCAATCCGTAATGATCCTGGTCAAGGACTTTTTGGGCGTGCTTCAGGTCGAAATTATCTTTGGTGTATTCATTCCATGGCAGTTCAACTAAAACTTCGAGATAGTTGAGGTGCATCGAATAATCCATTGCAGCCGGGTTGATGCGCATGAGTTTCCCCAGCTCTTTTTCGAAATGCTCACCAACATCCTTCGACCACTTTTTCTTTTTGGCTATTTCCCTAAGTTCTTCAATTTCCTGCTGTTGGCTTGTTCCGCCAAGTTCTTCCTGTATGGTTTTTAGCTGCTGGTTCAACATGTAATCGCGCTGCTGCTTGTCCATTTCATTCTTAACCTTGCCCTGGATCTGGTTCTTCAATTCCAGCATCTGCAACTCTTTGCTCAGTGCTGCAAGTACCTGGTTTGCCCGCTCCCTTACTTCCGAAATCTCAAGCAGTTGTTGTTTTTCCTTGAGGTTAATGTTCAGATTGCTCGAAACGAAATTTACAAGAAATACCGGGCTTTCGATATTTTTTATTGCAAAAGCCGCGTCACTTGGTATGTTAGGGGAGAGGTTAATGATTTGGATGGCCAGGTCTTTCAAGGATGAAATAAGCGCAAGGAATTTCTTGTCCTGCAATGCCCGTTTGTTGGTTTCAAAGTTGACAACTTTAGCCCTGAAGTAGGGGTCTTCCTCAATCATCTCAACCATCTTGAACCTTTTTTTGCCCTGGATAATGACCATCGTACTTCCATCCGGCATCTGCAAAATTTTCATGATATTGGCCACGGTACCAATTGTGTAGAGGTCACTTGCGCCGGGGTCTTCAGTTTCAGGGTCTTTTTGTGCAAGTACCCCAATGGTTTTATTGCCACTGTACGATTCGCGGATAAGCTGGATGGATTTGTCCCTGCCCACAGTAATCGGAAATACAACACCCGGAAAAAGCACTGTATTGCGCAAGGGCAAAATCGGCAGCGTTTCGGGAATTTCCTCCGCGTTCATAAAATCTTCCTCTTCCTGCGAAAGCAAAGGGATGAATTCGGTATCTCCGTTGATGATATCTGTCAGGTATAAACTTTGTTCTTCTTTTGGTCTTATCATAAATCTTTTTCTGCTAAAGTCAATGTGTCAGTATTAAATCGAAACACATATTCATTTGTTATTCATTTCAGGGTGCAAACTTTTTTTATCTAAATCATCTTGTTGTTTTTCAAAACGCTATGATTGAAAAGTTTTATGTTTTCTATTCGAAGGCTTCTTTCTGTCAATTTGTATGCCAATGATGAATTCTTTGCAACATTGGCAAAGACGACATTAAGTCGGTTCATACTTCCTAAATAGTTATCATTTGTGCAATCCATCCACTAACATAAATGAGGTATTGTTATTCAGAATAAAAAGACCAAAAAAAATAGCACACACAATGATATGACAAGGGGGAATAGATTTCTCTCCGCCGGCTGGCGGATTGAAAGGACAAGGCCGCAATATAGTTTGGGGGAGAGGAACATCGGGCGCGGAGCGCCCGATGTTCCTCTCCCAATCACACCAGAGTAGAAAGCCTTGTCTTTTCGATGGAGCGCAGCGACTGAGAAATCTATTTTGTCCTTTTCAATCAGACTGTAGTATAAACTTGTCATTGGTTGCATAGCGAAGAATCTGTAATCATTAGCAAACACTATTGGTCATTTATTTCTAAATATTTTCAGCCAGCGAAATGTTATGGATGTACCTGAAAATGTTTTCATCTTCTTCAGTAAATTCCATTTCCCTCCGGCCATAGACTATCCTTGCAACTTTTATTGCCTTATCAATATTGTACTCGGTCATACCATGTGTTCCGCCCCAGGAAAATGATTTGATGAAATTTCGCTGAAAGCCGGCACCGAATATGTTGGCGCTCACTCCCACAACGGTTCCTGTGTTGAACATAGTATTGATCCCGCACTTGGAATGGTCGCCCATGATAAGCCCACAAAATTGAAGGCCTGTCTTGGTAAATCTTTCTTTCTCGTAACTCCACACCCTCACTTCTTCGTAAGTATTTTTAAGGTTGGATGAGTTCGTATCGGCACCGATGTTGCACCATTCACCAATCACCGAATTTCCAATAAATCCATCGTGGGCTTTGTTGGAGTAGCCAAAAATCACCACATTGTTCAGTTCGCCGCCAACTTTTGAATGTGGGCCAATGGTGGTTGGTCCATAAATTTTCGCTCCCATTTTTACAGTTGAATGCTTGCACAATGCAAATGGGCCTCTAATGGTGCTGCCTTCCATCACTTCGGCATCTTCACCAATATAAATCGGGCCATTGTTGGTGTTCAGGATTGCGCCTTGCACTTTTGCATTTTTCTCAATAAAAATTGCGCCCTCACCAATTACAGTATTTGATGGCTCAAGTTCCTGCGACTTTTTTCCGCTGGTCAGTAATTCAAAATCACTTCTAATGGCTTCAGCATTTATCGAAAAAATATCCCAGGGCTTGTTGATTTTTATTACCGGATGGGGAAATGTAATATTGACAAATTTAGCTTCATCAGAGTTTAGCACAATATCCAGGTCATCAGCCATAATGCGCCTGGCAATGATGATTCCGGGCTGGACAAGTGATTCATTCATCGCCAGCTTATTGATTTCGTTGAGCAAAGCTATTGTTGGCAAAACAGAACCATTGATAAGCATCATGTCCTTGCTTGTTTCCAGGGAAAACTTTTTACTCAGGTAATCTCTCGTTAATGTTGAAGTCGATGCGCCAAGAAATTTTTCCCATTTTTCGCGGATGCTTAATATCCCAATGCGAATATCTGCTACCGGCCTTGTTAATGTGAGGGGCAGGAGTTGTTCGTGGCCTGGGTCATCGAAGAGTACGTAATTCATGCAGCTAAGGGTGTTAAGATTGAAACATTTGATTCATCTTGATTAATTCATTAATAAATAGTTCTATCGGCTCAATAGCCCCGTCTTTTAAGGCGGGGGGTAAAATGCGACCTGATGCCCCCTGAAAATTTGAAAAAGTTTTAAAATAAAAAAATAAACTTTTTCAAATTTTCAGGGGAGGGTATCTGGTGTCAATCATGAACCCCGACCTTCCCAAAGATAGGGATGCCAATGGCAGAAGGACGGGGCTATTGATGTTTTTATTATCAATTCTCATGAATAATTAGTGTATTCAATCAACAAAACTATGAATTAATCATCATTTGTCAGGAAAAATAATTTTGCCTTTTCCCGAAAAATGAAAAAGCCCTGCTGTGATCAGAGGGCTTGGATTGTATCTTAGTAAGAAAAGTAATCTTACTTATTCTTATCTTCGTAATGCTTCTTGTACCTGCTTTTGAACTTGTCAACGCGACCTGCAGTATCCACAAGTTTCATCTTACCAGTAAAGAATGGGTGTGATGTGTGCGAAATTTCCAATTTGATAAGCGGATATTCCTTGCCATCTTCTTCAAATGTAATCTTTTCTTTTGTCGAAGCTGTTGATTTTGACAAAAACGTGTATCCGTTGGAAATATCCTGGAAAACAACGAATCTATAATCTTTTGGATGAATGTCTTTTTTCATGTTTAAATACCTTTATGTTTTGGGCGTGCAAAAGTAGTAATATTCAATTAAAAAACAAGAAATCATTTTATTTTTTTCATTTTAAACTAAGCAGGAATTTCATGGTATCAATCCCATCAGCATAATCCCAAAGCTCCGGCATTTGCGATTGACCCGGCCCAATACGTTTTGTTATCTTTTTATCGATGGAAACAATACACTGGATTTGCTCATGCTGCGCCTGTATGCTGTTGTACATCGCACCAAAATCATCATACGCTTCAAAATATATCACCGAAATTGGTGAGCTAAAAGCTGTGTTTTCAGTCAATAGCAGAAATCCATTATCGAGGTGTGCAACTTTATTTACCAGGAATATCGACTTGTTGTAATCGTAATTATTTACATACTTCGAGTGGTTGATAGTATTTTTGTAATCTTCGATGGATTGAAAGAATTTATCAAAATTGTATCCTTTAGGCACAAAAAACTTTGAAACATTGCGGCAACCCAAACCAAAATACGAAAAAATATCCTTGCCCAATTCTAAAAAATCTGAGCTGGTTTCTTCGCCGCTTAATACAGCAATTCCATTTCGGTTTTTACGAATGATGTGGGGGTATTTACCAAAATAGTAATCGAAATACCTGGAAGTATTGTTGCTGCCTGTTGCTATAATGGCATCAAAACTTTCGAGTTTGTCAGTAGTAAAGGCAATGTGTTTTCCAAATTCCGGCTCAATTTTAACCAGGATTTTTGCCAGCAGAGGTAACAGATGCTTGTCGTCAGATGAAAGTTTTGCCAAAATTTTTTGTCCCGACAGCAAAACCGACATAAAATCGTGAAAGCCAACTAAGGGGATATTACCGGCCATCACCACACCAATGGTGTTGGGTTTAAAGGGTTCAAGTTTTTTATCATGGTAACTGCACAGCCATTTTTCAATCTTAGCGGTTTTTAAACTTTGCCCAATTGCGGAAATTGCATTTTTTACATTGTCGGACGTAAACCATGGATTGTAGTTGGTACTGCTTAAAATCAGGTTATGCAGTTGTACGATCTCGCTTTTAAAACTGTGGTAATGCGAGGCATCAGGATTTCGCAGGATGTCCCCCAGTTTGGCAAATGCATTTATTCTGTTGATGATGTTCATTGGGCGGCTACAATTTTTTTTCAAAAATAAACAAATAGAAATATCGTTTTGGGTAAAAATACACACAAATGCTCAAAAGCTCCCTATTTCTGTTTCTTATATTTACTTTTTTTTCAGGATGTTTGTTTTCACAAACTGATAAACAAGCTATTGAAAACCTTCAATCACTTGCAAAACAGCTCTATGGAAAAAATCCTGATTCCGTAAAATTTGCGACTGACGATAAGATTAAGGTTTTAATGGCCGAACTTTTGGAAACAAGCTATAATGATTATGTTGCCATCGATACTTTAGCATTTTTAAAAGCTTTAAATGAAGATGATGGCAGGTTCAGATTAATAACCTGGGCATTCCCACTTTCAGATGAGTTGTACAATTATTCTGGTTTTATACAGCTTTTTGATAGGGATGGGC
>Ga0075120_10003099_pt1 | contig 11575 bp, 10 predicted proteins | sample AntAceMetag02UKL_FD_69792 | JGI IMG/M metagenome (GOLD analysis project Ga0075120, IMG submission 69792) | Saline lake microbial communities from Ace Lake, Antarctica - Antarctic Ace Lake Metagenome 02UKL | ecosystem: Environmental > Aquatic > Non-marine Saline and Alkaline > Saline | place... | reverse complement strand
CCTGACTTAAATAAATACAGTATCTTTTCATTTTTATTTCAAAGATACAAATAATTACGTCATATCACGCTTAACTTAACACTAGAATAGATTCCCCACCATTCTAGAGACTGTGTGAAAACACAAAAAAAAACATAGTTGCATTACTTTTCATTTCTTTATTAAAATTTGAAAATCTCATATCTGATTTCTTTTTATTTATTTATGAATAGGAAGAACAAATTATGCCCTTTCCCAGCTATGATTTTCCGCTTTTTGAAGTAATAAACCCATATTATCGATATTTATCAATCGTTTAAAGTTGTATGCAGTAGCATACAAATCAAGTTCGATTTGCACTTTTTCTTTTCCAGTCAACAGAAAGTGAAATTTACCCATCATCCATTTTAATGTACCGAAAGGGTGTTCAACTATTGTTTTACGTTTTTTTATTCTTTCTTTTGAGTTTGGTTCCAACATCCGTGCTTTATATTTGTCTATCCAGTTTTGATCAACATTTCGTTTAATCATACGTCCCGTTTTTGATTTTGTGCATTTTGCTTTTAAGGGACATTCTCCGCAATCCTCGCAACGATAAATATTATAGGAATTGTTTCCGCTTTTTTTGTTTTTTTGTTTTTGTTTTAATGTTTTTCCTTGCGAACATTGATACTCATCTTTTTCTTTATCATAAGTAAATTTTATCCCTGCTTTTTTATCTTCCTCTTTCTTGCTATTTTTAACTGAAGGCACAAAACATTTAGTGCTTGTATTTTCTTCAATTTCTTTTATTTCTTTTAGGTTTGAGTAACCTTTATCCGCATCCACTTTATCAGGGACTATATCTAATTGTTCTTTTAAATCATCAAGATTTTTTTTCAATTCATTAATGTCACTATGTGCTGTTGAAATTTCAGCAACTGCAATCATCCTGTTTTTCTTGTCGACAACTGTTTGCCCATTGTAAGCTGGTATCTTGCCGTCCCTGCTTTTCATCAAATTAGCGTCAGGGTCGTTAGGTGCAAGATAGTTTTTTCCAGAATCTTCTAATTGTTTTTTTTGTGATTCAAGTTTTGAAACATACTCTTGTAAATCTGCTATTTTACCTACAAGTACCTTGTTGATTTCTACACCTTCGAAGTTGTCCGCAAACTCTTCGATAAGCCCATCTATTGTATCCGCTGTTTTAAATTCTTCAAGATACTCGTCTAATTTTTCATTTATTTTTTCTAACCTCTTTTCAATATTTTTTAACGAGAGCATATCCTTTGCTGCATAAGCCTTAAATTTACTACCATCTGTCGCAACTTCTTTTCCGTCAATATAACCTTCGGCTTTTAAAAACCTTCTAAATTCGATGGTTACAAACCGTATTTGTTCTTTGTTGTTTTTTCGGTATTCATTTATTGTCCAATGATCAGGATGAAGGTCACCTAGCAACCACATAAGCTCAAGATTCCTATAGGTTTCAGTTTCCATACGGCGGCTACTTGCAAGCTTGTTTAAATATCCATATAAAAATAAACTGGGGTATGCACTTAGATCATACGCTTAACATCTTTATAACTAATAGGTTTAGACAATACGCCTTGCTCTATTAATCTTTGAAAAAGCAGTCCTCTACTGTTTGATTTCCTTCTGGGAAACGTATTTTCTTTATAAATTCTAAACATTGTTCTTCTGTTGAGAACATTTGTTCAAATTCTATTTGATTCTTTGGAATTTGCATAAGCCCCAAAGATACTACATTTAGTAATATGAGTTAAGTGCATACCCCAGTAAAAATAATTTCAACATCATTGCAGGTGAATAAGATTTTCGCCCTGTATCGGACTCCCCTTTCCAAATAAATTCGTCAGGATTTGACAGTACTATTTTTTCAACTATCAAATCAACTAACCGAACAGGGTTGTTTGTATTTACCCAGTTTTCAACTTCAGGAAAAAGTTTAATTTCGGCTCTGTTTGTTCCTTGAATATAGTGCATAACTTTATGGTTAAAAATGTTCTATTTGAAATACTAACTAGCTCTAAGCTAGTTCTTTATATTCATACTACCAAATAATTCCTTGCTTATTTTTCACTTTTTTACAAACAGTTTTGTTAATAATTTCAGATATTTTCAGCTTATGTTAAAGAATGTTTCCACATATTTGATTTTCGTTTTCACACAGTCACTTCTACTTGTGGCCGAACAAAAGCCTTGACTCCAATGGGAAATTACGATTGCTCACAAAAATTTGAATATTCATATTTGGAAAACGAAGCTCTTTTTAATAATGACCCTGATGTTTACAGATTCGAGTTATATTATAAAGAAACACAAGATGCTATCGAATTTTTAGTAGACTCTTTAAATCTTCTGCCTAATCAAGTTCTTTTTGTGGAAATGGGCAACGAATATTATGATAATGTGAATGTAAATAGCGGATACTCAAATTCTAAATATCAGATGACTGCAGCAGATTATGCAATGTTGGCGGAAATATACTCCGAAAGATTAAAATGCTATTTTGATGGTCGGGTTATTATTAAAACGGGGCTTGTAACTAAGCCTAATAGCACTTGGCAATCTAGTACAAATGAATTAAATATTAATTATCCGGGACTCGTAAATTTACTATCCGAAGATCTTTCGGGTGATGGTCAAACTTTATCACAAGTCGTTGATGGAGTAATCCTTCACGAATATTACAATCTATCAGATTGCTTGGACATTGATGATATTGACGAAAGGTTTATATGTGCAAAAGAAACCTTCCGCGATTTCTTAGATGACTCTGGCGAATTAGTAACTAATCTTGATAATCTAAAAGAAAACTTTCCTAATCAAAAGATTTGGTTGACAGAATGGAATGCATTAAGTGGCACAGACAGCAAAAACTTGAATTTTTTAAATACAGCTTTTCATGCGACTTGGGTTTTAGAGTATGCATTAAAACTACTGGAATATAATGCCAGTAATCAAAATATCGTAGAAATGGCTGCTCATCATAGACTTGGCTTCGATCGACAATGGTCTATTATTCAAACTATAGACGGAGATAACGACGCAGCAATTGTTAGAGCAAGTGCTTATTCAATGAAGTATATTGGTAAACTCTACTCCTATGATAATTTCAATTTTATTGGAAACATCCTCGAAGAAATTGAAACTGAGTATGACACTAAAGAGGCTAAAACATTTGTGTTTTTTCAACAAGCAGACGCTTCAAACTTAAATGACAAGTTACTAGTTTATTTCACGAATAAAACTGATAATGACATCAATAACACATTACCTGCTGAAATAGACAACATAACAATTGCTAATGCTACAATTTCTTATTTACATGGAGAGAAATTATTCTCTTATGGGCCTAGCAACGAGACACAAGGCCGAAATCAATTTAAGAACTCCATAGGAACTTATTACGACGAAGATTTAAACACATTGGGCTATGGTCAGATCAACAATAGCCTACAAGAACAATCTGAATTGCCAATTAACGTAATGGAAGCGTTTATTTTCCCTTCTAATTCTGTTGGCGTTTTAGAAATTAAATTCCAAAATCCCAATAGTGTAGAAATCATAGATTCTAAACTTGAAGTAAAAGTATTTCCTAACCCTGTTAAGGATTTTATTAAATTGGATATAACTGGGAACACAAATAAAAATTTAATAATTGAAATTTTAGATTTAAATGGCAAAATCCTATTACAAGAACCTGTATTTAAAGGCAATGGAACTTTAAATATTAATCTTTCCAAATTAGGTTCAGGAATTTATTTCGTGAAGACATTTAATACGGAGGATATAATATTTGACAAGTTTGTAAAATTGTAGCAATCCCCTTATACCAACCTCGATAGAATTTTATATTTAGAAAACAGTAGAGGTTTATCGTACGTTAACCCTCCGAAGGTCTCCTCCCAAAGGCTGATGGAACCTTCGGAGGGCATGCGTAAAGTCCTCACTTAAAAAACAAAGGTTGAGTAAATACCAGCATTAAACAAAAAAGGCCACCCTAAGGCAGCCTCTTAAATAAATATTTTAGTTTTATTATTCTTCCTCTGGAAGTAATTTTACTCTAACATAATTTTCCATATTGAAGTATTTCGTTGCAGCAACTTTCATACTCTCAACAGAAATTTCATTAACCATATTTAAATAGTTGCCATGATCTGCAGCTGTAATATCTCCTTGTTCAACTTGCATAATAAGACCTTTCCAGTATGAATTTTCTTTTACATTCGTTTCAAACTCACGCTTTTCTTTTTCAATAACAGTATTAACATTATCTTCTACTATTCCATCAACTTTAATATTCGCAACAATATCAAAGATTTTTCCTACAAGCTCTTCTTCTCTATCTGGGTCACAGCTAAAAAATATAGAAACGGTATAGTTTTCATAAGGTATTTTAGTACTTGAAGGATATGCTCCAATTGAATAAACTCCACTTTCCTCTTCACGAATTTCTTCTAAAAGCCTTGTAGACAATATCTTACAAATAGCATCTAATTCTAATCTATTCTGTGGAGTATAATCCATTGCACCATTAAAGGCAATAATTTCTAAACATTTAGGGTCTTTACCTTTATTTACTGTTTTCTCAACTATTCCTTTTGGAACTCTAGCACCTAAATCTTTATAGTCTTCTACACGATTAACTTTTGGAAGATTACCTAAATATTGACCAATAAGTTTCTTAGCTACTTTCTTGTCAATGTTTCCTACAAAGTAGAAAGTAAAGTCAGATGGGTTTCCGAAACGTTGCTTGTAAATGTATTTAACACGTTTGTAATCAATTTCTTCCAGCATTTCTGGAGTAACAGGCTGCTTACTTGGATGATGTCCAGACATAGTCCATCTTAAAGTATCTTGCCATGCTGATTGTGGGTCAAGCATTGAGTTTTCAAGCATTCCTTTTTCTTTATTTATGAATGATGTCATTGCTGATTCAGATACTTTTGGATTTGTAAATGAAACATAAATCATTTGTAATAAAGTTTCAAAGTCTTCAACTGAACTACTACCAGTTAAGCCTTCGCTTGTTTCACCAATATATGAATTTAGTTGAACACTCTTACCAGACATATACTTCTGTAATTCACTTTTGTCGAAATTACCTAGACCTGATTCTGATGCAATACTTGCAGCATATTTACCATTCATTAGGTCATCCATCTCATATAAAGAGTATCCACCTTTACTTTTTGCTTCGAAAAGAATTTCATCATCTTTAAATTCTGTTGTCTTAAGAACAACCTTAACACCGTTCTCAAGAACCCAAGTTTCATAATCTAATTCTTTGTTTTTGATTTTCTTATCAATCTTTCCTTTTCCAGGAATTTCGCTTAACAATGGCTCATCAGAAACTTTATCTACATAAGCATCAACAGATGCAGCATTTGCTTTATTGAACATCTCAAGAACTTCGTCCTCGCTTGGAATCTTAACACCTTCTTTTTCAGGAGCCAAAACAACAACAACAGTATTCTTGTCGATAATCATTTTCTCACCAAAAGCATTAACTTCTTCAAGTGTTATTGTAGGAATATACTTTTTAAATAGTTCATATTCATACTCAATTCCAGGATATGCAGTATACGGAGGAAGAAAGTTTGCTTTATATTCTTCAACATAATTTGCAGATTCCTGCTTGTCTCTTTCGTTGTACATCTTTTCGATATTCTTTAAAAGGCTAGCTTTTTCTCTATCAAGTTCAGTTTGTGTAAAACCGTGCTGCTTCATTCTTTGATTTTCAGCAACTAATGCTTCAATTGTTGTTTTAATATCATCGTTCTGAACAACTCCAATGCTTAAATACATTGATTTTGGTCCGATAAAATCTGTATGAGCAGCAAATCCTTGAGCAAACGGAGGATTCTCTAATAATGTTAATTCAGCAAGTCTATTAGAAATCATAGAACTCATTAACATTGAGATAATATCTTCGCGATAGTCCGCTACAGTTTCTGTTTTTCCAAGTGGGTGCTTGTAAAAAATCTCTACCATACTAATTGGAGATTCTGGATCAGTAGCTACACAAACCAAAGTTTCGTCATGATCAGGGATGTCAGCAAAAATTCTTTCTCTAGGATTTTCACGCTTTGGAATCTGACCAAATTGATTAATTACTTTTTGCTCCATTTCTTTAGCATCAAAATCACCAACAACAACAACAGCCATTAAGTCTGGTCTGTACCAATCTTTATAAAATCTTCTTAAGCATTCAGGATCACAATTATCGACAACATCCATTGTTCCAATTGGTAATCTCTTTGCATATTGTGAATTATGAAATAACACTTCTAAGAACTTGCGCTGCATTCTATCCATAGCACCTTGTCCCATTCTCCACTCTTCGTGAATAACTCCTCTTTCTGCTTCAATTTCTTCAGTTTCAAGAGATAATTGCGAAGCCCAATCATAAAGCACCAAAAGGCCTTTATCAACATACTCTTCATTATCTGTAGGCACTTTAATACCATAAACAGTTTCATCAAAACTTGTATATGCATTTACCTCTGGACCGAATTTCATTCCTAATGATTCTAAATATTCTATTAACTCATGTTTTGGAAAGTTCTTAGAACCGTTAAAAGCCATGTGCTCGTTAAAGTGAGCAAGACCTTGCTGGTCGTCATCTTCCAAAACTGAACCAGCATGCACTACAAGTGTATACTCAGCTCTTTTCTCAGGAGTCGCATTTGATCTGATATAATATTTCATACCATTATCCAACGTGCCAGTTAACACATCTGGATCAACAGGTAATTTGTCTGTCAACTCAAGACCTTGAGCAAACACAGAACCAACACCAATAAATAGTGCTAGTAAGAGAAGGTTAATTCTTTTCATCATTTAAAATTTATTTATTATTACGTTTTTTTTCAATATCCCAAAACAACAATATGTTGTTTATTTGAAGAACAAAAATATAAATATAATTCTATGTAGAAGGGAATAATCTGTATTAATACTTAAAATTTTGTTAATCAAAAGACACGACACAACACTATCGGCTTTTATTATACCTTATAAATTAGTTTTAATTCCTGTAATACATTGATTGCTATGTTGACTATTACTGAGGTGCTACATTGGCTAGTCGAAATGCTCTCACAGCACCATCTCTTTCAATTTCTCACCGCATATCTTACAATAATTGGAGTCGCTATCATTATCTTTACACAAACATCTAGGGCATGTCACACTTCGTTTCCTCTGTTTAAGAGTTTCGGCTGTTATAATTCCTGTCGGAACAGCAATTATTGCATAACCAAGCATCATAGTAATACTTGCCAATATTTGTCCAACTGTAGTTACTGGTAAGATATCTCCATACCCTACAGTTGTAATAGTAACGATTGTCCAGTAGATTGAAATTGGGATATTGCTAAAACCGTTTTCTGCACCTTCAATCAAATACATTAAAGTACCCAAAACAGTAATTACACTTACTACAGATAATAAGAAAACTGATATTTTTGACCAAGAATTTCTAAGAGACCGTATCAATATATTACCCTGATGAGTATAATTGCTCATTTGAAAAATTGAGAAAATTCTTAATAATCTTAACGTTCTGATAACAACAAGAAAATGCGTTCCCACAACAAACAAACCAATAAATGATGGTAAAATTGCAAGCAAATCAACTACTCCGTAAAAACTAAAAATATATTTGGCTTTTCTATTTAAAACCCAAATTCTTAAAGCATATTCAATTAAAAACAGACCTGTTATTACCCATTCTACAATTCGCAATACAGTTCCATAATTATTGTTATAATAATCAATACTATCAAACATTACAGCAAGCAAGTTCATAAGAATCACCAACAGCAAAGCAATATCAAACAATTTACCCTTTCGAGTATTAGATTTAAATATAACTACATAAATCCTGTTTTTTATTAGCCTGATTGATTTCTTATTCACAACACTTGATTTTGGACAAAGATAAATTAAATCGTGATTTTGGACAATTTATACTGCTTTTTGACAGTTTCAACTTCACATTATTTTTGAAAGTAAGAAACTAAATTGTATTTTTGAAAAAAAAACAAGATGGAAATCAAGCAACATTTCACCGAAGCACAAAATGTTCTTCAAGAATTTCTCGAAAACGCAGATAATTTCAAGAAAATTGAAGAAGCTGGAAATATAATAATCTCATCAATAAAAAGCGGTGGAAAAATCATTAGCTGTGGAAACGGTGGCTCAATGAGTGATGCAATGCACTTTGCAGAAGAACTTACCGGAAGCTTTCGAGAGAAAAGAAATGCGCTGCCTGCCATTGCAATAAGCGACCCATCGCATATTACATGCACAGCAAACGATTTTGGATTTGAATATGTTTTTTCCAGATATGTTGAAGCATTAGGCAATAAAAATGATGTTCTGTTTGCAATAAGTACAAGTGGTAATTCAAAAAATATTATTGAAGCAATAAATTCAGCCAAACTGAAAGGGATGAAAACAATCGCCCTAACGGGCAAAGATGGCGGAAAGATAAAGGACTTATGCGATATAGAAATCAGAGTTCCACATTTTGGATATTCTGACAGAATTCAGGAAGTTCACATCAAAATAATTCATAGTTTAATTGATTACATTGAAAATAAAATAAGTGAATAAAGTTCGGTCCTTCGACTACGCTAAGGGACCTTAAAGTGAGAAGTAAACTAAAGTTATCTATCAATAATGGCGAAGACTTCTGACAATTCGTGACAACTTTTGACAATTTAATAAAAAATGAAAATACACTTCATAGCAATAGGCGGAGCTGCGATGCACAATTTAGCAATTGCTCTACATAAAAAAGGATACGACGTCAGTGGTTCGGATGATGAAATATTTGAGCCCTCAAAGTCGAGGTTAGAAAAACATGGTCTTCTTCCAAAAAACTTTGGATGGTTTCCAGAAAACATTAATGCTGAAATTAACATAATAATTCTTGGAATGCATGCACGTCAAGACAATACTGAACTTCTACGCGCACAAGAATTAAATCTCAAGATTTATTCGTATCCGGAATATCTATATGAGCAAACAAAAAACAAAAAACGTATTGTTGTAGGTGGTAGCCATGGCAAAACGACTATCACGTCGATGATAATGCATGTGCTAAAAAACAAGGGGGTTAACTTCGATTACATGGTGGGAGCAAACATTAAAGGCTTTGACACCATGGTGCAGCTTGAAGAAAAAAATAAAATCGCAGTAATCGAAGGCGATGAATACCTATCATCTCCCATTGACCTAACACCAAAGTTTCATTGGTACAAACCTGATGTTGCAATTTTGACAGGTATCGCATGGGATCATATTAATGTTTTTCCGACATTCGACAATTACGTTAGTCAATTTGAAATTTTCATCAAATCTATCTGTAAAAACGGCAAACTATTTTGGTTCGAAGATGATGAGAATCTTCAAAAAATTGCGAACAAAAATCCAAATATCAAATCACAAGCATACAATAAATACAAATATTTTATTGATGAAAAATCTGAGGTTTGTGTGAATTACGAAAATAAAATTTATAAAATGAGTGTTTTCGGAGATCACAACATGCAAAACATAAACGCAGCAAGACTGGCATGCCTTGAAGCAGGTGTATGTGAACAAGATTTCTGGGAAACGATTCAGACTTTCGAAGGAGCTGCAAAAAGATTACAATTAATCAAAGAAAATAATTCATCATCTTTTTATATCGACTTTGCTCATGCACCATCAAAATTAAAAGCCACTATAAACGCACTAAAACAAAAGCATCCACAACGAAAACTGATTGCATGCATCGAATTACACACATTCTCCAGTCTTCAAAAAAACTTCATACCTCAATATAAAGATTGCATGATAAATGCAGATGTTGCAATTGTTTACTACAACCACGAAGTTATAAAACACAAAAGACTTCCAGAGATTAAAGAAAGTTTTGTTAAGGCTTCGTTTGGAAACGAAACCATGGTTTTCACAGCAACAGACACACTAAAAGATTATCTATCAAGTCAAAACTTTGATAGCACTGATCTTTTGATGATGAGCAGTGGAAATTTTAATGGAATAGATTTTGTTAAATTTGCTGAAGAAATAATTAAAGATTAAAAACTGATTCAATATTTACTAATGAAAAAAGTAATTGTAATATCACTGATGACATGCTTAATAATTCTTGGATCATGTGCGATGCAGGAAATTAATATTGGAAATCCTACTAGCATCGAACCCGAAGAAATAAGCATGAAAGCTATTAGGTTAAAAGTTTTTATCCCAATTGATAATCCCAATAATTTCTCATTTAAAATTAGAAATGTAAATCTTGATTTACTTGTAAATGGACGTAATGTCGGCAAGGTTAATAAATTAGACAAAGTGCAAATAGCTGCAAAATCTAAAGACTCTTACCCTGTATCATTTGAAATAACACCAAAAGATGCCTTAACAAATGTGCTTTATCTTATAGGAGAATTACAAAATAGGAATCCAGAACTTGAAGTAATCGGCACTGTAACGGTTTCAAAATTCGGTGTCCCCAAAAGAATAAAAGTTAATCATAAACAAAATCTTGACAAATTTTAAATATTTTGTATTTTTACAAAAAAATTACCATGAAATACACTTTAATCATAATATCGTTTTTATTGCTTACAATAACATCAATGTCACAAAGCATAGAACCAATTGATATAGAATATTTTAATTCTACAGCCTACAATGGAAAGATTTCTATTGTGCAGGATGCACAACTTGAGAATTTCATGGAAACTCACGTTGGGTTAAATAAAAAACGTCGAGGATTCTACGGTTATCGTGTTAAAATTTATGCACAAAACCATCATAATGCCAGAAGCCAAGCAAATTCAATAAGATTACGATTTGAATATAGCAAGCATACTGCTTACGTCACATATACTGAACCAAATTTTGAAGTTATTGTTGGTGATTTTACAAACAGATTCGAAGCCATAGCTTTACTTGAAGAATTAGTTTCTGATTATCCCGAAGCATATATTATACGAACAATAATTTCATATCCAAACCACAAAGAATAAATGTTCAAAAATGAGATTAACGAACTTCAGAAGATTGCTAAATCAATCAGGCGAGATATTCTAATTTCAATTAATAATGCTGGTTCAGGACATACTGGCGGAAGCTTGGGAATGGCTGACATTTTCACTTATCTGTATTTCAGATATCTCAAACACAATCCTAAACAACCCAAAATGGCAGAAAGAGACAAACTTATTCTTTCTGCCGGACATATCGCACCAGTATTATATGCAAGTCTTGCCAATGCAGGATATTTCTCTGTTAAAGAATTAATCACATTACGAAAAATCGGATCTCGTTTGCAAGGACATCCATCGCTTAATTCTGAAATACCCGGATTAGAAACCTCTTCAGGATCACTTGGACAAGGACTTAGTATTGCTGTAGGTATGGCAATTTCCGACAAAATAGATAAAGTAAATCGAAAAATCGTTTGTATTTGCGGAGATGGAGAATTGCAAGAAGGACAAGTTTGGGAAGCTGCAATGAGTGCATCACATCATAAACTAAATTCCCTAATTTGTATTATCGACAGAAATAATGT
>Ga0075120_10003097_pt1 | contig 11581 bp, 8 predicted proteins | sample AntAceMetag02UKL_FD_69792 | JGI IMG/M metagenome (GOLD analysis project Ga0075120, IMG submission 69792) | Saline lake microbial communities from Ace Lake, Antarctica - Antarctic Ace Lake Metagenome 02UKL | ecosystem: Environmental > Aquatic > Non-marine Saline and Alkaline > Saline | place... | reverse complement strand
CCGAAAAAACAAAAAGTACAAAACTAAAAATTGAAATTGAGTTGAAAAACACCGAATTAAAGGTAAAAAAACTAAAAGAGACTATTTTTAAAAACCTAATTTTATAACTGCGGATTTAAGATATCCCTGGAAATAGCCAATCTCATCGCCTTCTTCTGTCCAGGTATTAGCCATGCCTGAAGAATACATTGAATTTCCTGCTATGGGTTCCCCCCCGCCTAAACTAAGTACTTCATTATATAAAGTCGAAATATTACCACTAATGCTCCAACTCAGGTCACCAATTTGGTCCCTAAAGCCTATATCAAATTCCAACCCCCTATTTAATACTTCACCACCGTTTATTTTTGGATTACTAGTAAAACCTGCTGCAATAGCCACTGGAATAGTAATTAATAAATCTTTAGTTTTTTTGTTATAATATTCAATAGTAGTGTATAGTTTGTTATCCAAAAAAGAAGCGTCAATACCAAAATTAATTTGTTCATTTGTTTCCCACTTTAAATCTGGATTCACTGGAGTAGATAATGCTGCACCTATTTGCAATGCTTCAGTTGTTCCAAGAGTATAATTATTGGAAAACGCTCCCAATTGATAAATGTTCAAATAACCAAATGAACCAATATTGTCATTACCTAATCTTCCCCAACCCCCTCTAAGTTTTAATGTTGTAATCGATTGGGCATCTTCCATAAAGTTCTCATTTGCAATATTCCATCCAACTGATACTGAAGAAAACAAACCCCATTTATTTTTAGGGCCAAAATTTGAAGAACCATCACGTCGAAAACTAGTGCTGATTAAATACTTATTGGCATAATTGTAATTAATACGTCCCAAATATGAGGCAAGCCTGTATTCATATTCACTTCCACTCAATAAACGCCGACTTGCATCACTTCCGTTTATAACAGAAATAGCTTCGTTAAGATAGTCACGACCTTGAACATTATTATATGCACTGGTGTTTTCTTGGGCAGTTTGTCCTATAACAACATCAAATTGATGCAATTCAAATTCATAATTATATGATAAAGTATTCTCTATTAAATAGTTACGTCCACGAGAGAAATTTTCCCATAAATTAGCTTGCGCACTACTGAAATAACCTCTGTCATAAGATGGAACCCATTGAGTCTGTCGATTACTATTAAATTCAAAACCAAAATTTGTCCGAAATTTTAATCCTTTAAATATTTCATATTGACCATATACTACAATATGATTCCTCAAATTATCTACACGCTTATCTTCATGTTTTGCTCTTAAAACAACATTGTCTACTAGTGATGTAGCATAAGAAAGATTTTCATCGACTAAACCATCTATGCCCAAGGTAGGATACAACAGTATCGACCTCATTGTTTCGTACCATCCAATTGGTGCTGAGTTTATTAAAACCAACAAGCTGAAATTCACCAATGTATATTCAATGCAACATGCAATTGACCATTATGCAACGGATGCAGGTGCTCCTTCATTAATTGGATTAAAAGAACGTTTTGACGGGCCAATGGACGTTAACATTTATAAACCAACGGTGATGATGCAAGAAGGAGTTAATGAAATTGCCGGAATTAAATTTGATATCTCGAATAAAGACTTTGCGTTTGATGTTGCCATTCCTGAAATTAATGTTGTTCACCCTCACATGTTGGGACACGATAAACATGCACTTATTTTTAGTCTTGAGTTTTTAGATGCGTACATCGCTCAACTTAAAGGATATCAGGCGAAGGGTTACGACATGATTTTTAGCTCGCACGGCGAAGCTGAATTGCGTGGAGATGTAACGATAAAACTATATTACCTAACCGATTTAAAAGAAATAGCAAAAGCATCGACAAGCAAGAAAGAGTTTTTGGATAAAATGAATGAAGTATACCCTAATTTTGGCTGGCCATTCTATTTGCAGGGAACATCAAATTTCTTGTTTAAAAATTAATCAAAAGTACGGATTGTTGATCCGTACTTTTAATTTTGTCTCAAAATTCAAGAACTGGCAATTTTTAATATGAATACAAAACATTACTTCAAAATTCTGGTAGATGAAATTCACTCTGTGGTTGTAGCTACTACAGACGAAAATGGCTTACCCACAACTCGTGTAATCGATATGATGTTGTACGACCACGAAGGTATTTATTTTCTTACCGCTAAAGGGAAAGTATTTTATAAGCAATTAATGGACAAAGGCTATATTTCCTTAAGTGGTATGACTGCAGGAGTGGATTCAATGTCGAAAAAAGCCATCTCTATTTCGGGCTCTGTTCGAAATATTGGCACTACAAAACTAGACGACATTTTTAAGCATAACCCTTACATGGCAGACATTTACCAAAGCAGAGAAAGCAGAGAAGCTCTGGAGGTTTTCTGTTTGTACAAGGGCAAAGGCGATTATTTCGATTTATCGACCAGGCCTATAACCCGCGGAAATTTTGCTTTTGGTGGCAAAGAAGTAGAAAGTTATGGGTATTTCATTACCGATGCCTGTAGCGAATGTGGGAAGTGTTTAACCAGCTGCCCAACTAATTGCATCGAAGAGGGAACACCCTATATTATAATTCAGGAACATTGTTTACACTGCGGGAACTGTTTGGACGTCTGCCCCGAAAGAGCAATTACAAAAGGAGATATCCAATACTAACTGCTTAATTACTGACATCAAGAATCTAATAATAAATAAATATGAAAGCAAAAAAATATGATAGGGTAACACCAACAGGGAGCCTCACGAATTAACAGGACACTGTTATTCAGTTACTTCTCCCGTATTTTCATCTCCAAAAACAAACTCTATTCTCATTTCCGTAGAGTAGATTCCCGAACCACCAACTTGGTCTTCAAAACCACATTCTTCTTTGAAATATCTTTATTATCGTTAATGCTCGATAAAACAAACTGAATACTTTTCTTCCCAATTCTCATTCCCGGCTGATGGATAGACGAAAGTTGGGGAGAAGTAGCTTCTGCGAGGTCGGAATTACTAAAGCCCAACACACCAACATCTTCAGGAACCTTTTTCCCAAGTTCTTTAAGACCAGCAAGTACACCGACAGCAACAATGTCGTTAATACAAAAAATGGCATCGGGAGGCAAGGAGAGCGACATAAGGTGTGTGGCAAGTTTTTCTCCCTCGACTTTAGTAAAATGTTTACACGTTATAATCCAGTCTTCATTACATTTCAAATTATGTTCTTTTAAGGTGTCTCTGTAAGCATCATCACGCACATTGGCAAGAGACGATGATTTTAGCCCACGCAAATGAGCGATTCTTGTGTAGCCTTGCTCAATTAAATGATTTATTCCTTCTTGCGTACCCACATAGTCATCGGAAGAGAGAAGAGGTGTTTTTATGTTCTTGAAGTAAATTAATCGGTCAAGAATTAAAAACGGAATGTCTTTTCGTATTAAGTTCTCCAGTTCACTTTTATGTTGGTCGAGCTTGCGGCTCGGTAAAATTAGAATGGCATCAACATCCAACTCGTAAAATTCCTGAATATATTCCAACTCCTTTTGGGGGTCGTAATTACTTTCTGCAATAAGCATCTTATAGCCATTTTTACCGGCCTCTCGTAACATTCCACTTACAATCTGAGTAACGTAGTTGTGTGCAAGCCGAGGAAAAATAACACCTAATCGAAAGGATTTCTGGAACTTAAGTGATAGGGCTGTTGAGTTGGGTTTATAGTTGTAAAGATTGGCTACTTCGCGAACTTTGTTTTTCATCATCTCACTAATTTCGGGATGATCGTGAAGAGCTCGTGAAACTGTCGCTATTGTCGTATTTAGAGCTTTTGCCAAATCTTTTAGTGTAGTTCTTTTCATATGTAACTATTTGTATACGTATATATTAAAATGCTAATTTAATAAAATTTATAAAGTTATCAACCGTAAACGTTTACGTAAAAACACAGCTATTGCAAGGTATTATATTAAGCCTTTAATTTGCTCTCAACAATAAAATTTAATCAAAAAACTTAAAAATTAGAAACAGTATGGAAAAATCCACTTTTTTTACTGACTGTTGATTTAACCTGTTCTGTTTAGCCACAAAAGAATAAACAAGCAAAAGTGGAGTAGTTCAGAATAATCTTTATTGCTAATTCTTGCTTGTGCTATAATGTATTTGGTATAAAGTTAATAACAAAAAAAAATCGATAGACAAATAAAATAACGATGAATTTTAGCATCCTAAATTACATATAAGAGAATAATTTAAATTGGCTCAGGCCGATCTTTGATTCATCGATAGTTTTATCTGTTACGATAATAAATAATTTTAAAAAATCATTAATACAATTATTATGAAAAATTTAGTTTTAATTTTATTCTGTTTCTTGAGCACTTATACCATGGCACAGAGACCTCTGCCTACTCCTAACGATTTGCTCATTTCAACGGAATTGCTTCCAGGTAACCAGGTAGCGTTTCGAATTTATGCGCCAGAAGCGAAGAAGGTAACCTTAGGTTCCGGAGATATTCCAGACGCTGTCCAAAGAGATCTCAAAAAAGATAGTCGTGGTGTTTGGGAATGTATTTGGTCTGATGCAAAACCTGGTGCTTATGCCTATCATTTTGTGGTTGACGGCGTGCGCGTTTATGATCCTAAAGCACCATCAGCAAAAGAGACTACTGCTGTATTAATGGTAACTGAAGGTGACGATGTTTTTTCTATGAAAGATGATGTGCCACATGGAGCGATCTCGCAACGCTACTATTATTCCGAGACTTTAAAACAGACACGCAGGTTACACGTATGGACTCCCGCAGGTTTTGAGAAATCAAAAGAAAAGTTACCAGTATTGTATTTAATCCATGGAGGAGCTGGTTTTGATAATTCATGGTCTAACGTAGGCTGTGCAGGTAATATTTTGGATAATCTGCTAATGGAAGGTAAAATCAAACCAATGATGGTAGTTATGCCAAATGGTACTGTTGATGTCAAGACACCTAATATACTTGACCGTGTACCAATTTTCAAAGATGATTTGATGACAGGATTAATCCCTTATATTGAATCTAATTATAATGTTTATACAGATGCAGCACATAGAGCAATCATGGGCCTTTCTTTTGGTGGACTTGAAACACTTGAGGTGGCAATGTATCATTATGATGATTTTGATTATATCTGTCCATTAAGTTCTGGTTGGTGGATTAGTGATGTATGGAAAAAAGAAAGAGGTTGGACGGATAAAAAGGAGGAAAAAGCGGCTCGTTTGAAGAAAATTGGTGCTGACTTCAATAAGACTGTGAAGTTATTATACTTTACGCAGGGTGGACCAGAGGATCTTGCCTACGAAAATGGGGAAGAAACGATGAAGTTATTTGATGCAGCTGGTATTAAATACGAATACAGTGAATCACCTGGTGGTCACGAGTGGATTGTCTGGCGTAAAAATCTAAAGGATTTGGCACCTCTACTTTTTAAATAGTAATAATCTTCATACGTAAAATGATTGTAAGATTAAAATACAGTAAATTATTATGAAGAAATTGTTAGCTATTATATTTTGCTGTTTGAGTGTTTGTGCTATGGCACAACGGCATAAGCCTACACCAAGCGAGTCCCTCATTTCAACGGAAGTGCTTCCTGGAAACAAGGTAGCGTTTAGAATTTATGCACCAAAGGCTGGGAATGTAGAGGTCTATAATCGTGAGATTAAGGTTGAAGTTGAGTTTAAAAAAGATAATGATGGTATTTGGGAGGGTATCTGGTCTGATGTAGAGCCTGGCCCTTATCGTTATTATTTTGTGGTTGATGGTATAAATGTGTATGATCCAAAGGCAACTTCAGGCATAGAGAATCCTGCTCTTTTTATGATGAGTTCAGGTGATGAATTTTTTGCCATGAAAGATGATGCAGCACATGGAGCTATCTCTCAACGCTTCTATTATTCTAAAACTTTAAAAATGATGCGCAGGTTACATGTATGGACTCCGGCAGGTTTTGAGAAATCAAAAGAAAAACTACCCGTATTCTATCTATTGCATGGAGGAGGCGATACAGATATATCATGGTCTAAGATAGGTTGTGCAGGCAATATCCTGGATAATTTATTGGCAGAAGGCAAAATTGAACCTATGATTGTAGTTATGCCTAATGGTCTTATTGAAACCGGAAGCGATACATATCTTGGGCGAGTGCCAATTTTCACAGAAGATCTAATGAAAGGAATTATCCCTTTTATCGAATCTAATTACAATGTCTTTACTGATGCAGCCCACAGAGCTATCATGGGCTTGTCTTTTGGCGGCTTGCAAACTTTGGAGACTGCAATGTATCACTATAATAATTTTGATTATATCTTTCCTTTAAGTTCAGGTTGGTGGATAACTGATGAATGGGCTAAGAAAGGAATAGACATGGATGATAAAGAGCTTAGGGCTGCCCATTTGAAGAAAATCGCTACTGATTTTAGTAATACTGTTAAATTGATATACTTTACACAAGGTGGACCCGAAGATCTTGCTTATGGAAATGGTATGGCAACGCTTAAGCTATTTGATGAAGCTGGGATTAAATATAAATACAGTGAATCACCTGGCGGTCACACCTGGAAGGTATGGCGCAAAAACCTAAAGGATCTGGCACCTCTGCTGTTTAAACAATAAGGCTGTTTATACTTTAATGTCCATAAAAAAAATTAGGTTTATGCATCAGGTTGCGAAGAACAAGGATTACTGAAACTCATATATTATTAGTTTAGTAATTAGTTATAAACCGGAAGGGAGGAAAGTCCCCTTCCGGTTTCCTTGGCGAACTAATTTAAAGTTGTCTTTGGGAATTTAAAATTTTAAAAACTTTTTATAATGAATTGGCTCGATTATATTATTGTGTTTCTGTATTTAGGTGGATTTCTTGGAATGGGATACTTTTTCAAAGAAAATAAAAATTCTACCGATTATTTTCTTGGCGGAAAAAGCATGGGTTGGTTTCCCTTGAGTCTATCAACTATGGCAACTCAATTGTCGGCCATTAGTTTTGTTTCTGCGCCTGCATTTGTGGCCTTAAAAGTTGGTGGTGGAATGAAATGGCTTTCATTTGAGTTCTCAGTTCCACTCGCCATGCTATTTCTAATGATTGTAATTGTACCACCTCTGTTCCGATCGGGTGTTGTAAGTATCTACGAGTTTGTTGAACGGCGTTTCGACGCTTCAACCCGATTGATTTTGAGTGTAGTATTCCAAATTAGCCGTGCACTAAGTACAGGGGTTATGGTTTACACCATTGCAATTATTCTTCAGGCAGTTCTCGACATCCCTTTTATTTATACCATTCCCATAATTAGTATTGTTACTATTATATACTCGTGGCAGGGAGGAATGAAAGCAGTTGTTTGGGGCGATGCCATTCAAATGGGGATCTTATTTTTAGGATTGGTACTTTGTTTGGTATTCGGTTATTCCCTAATGGTAGAACACGGAGGTTCGTTGGCAAATGTAGATCCGGCAAGATTACAAGTAATTCAGAGCAATTTTGGTTTTGGCGATGGTGGTGAGTATGGATTCTGGCCCATGATAATTGGTGGATTTTTCCTTTACGCTTCCTACTATGGTTGCGACCAAACTCAAGCCCAGCGAATGCTTTCGGCAAAAGATGAGAAAACAATCCGCACCTTACTATTTGCAAACGGAATGTTACGTTTACCTGTTGTTTTGGTTTACTGTTCCATGGGATTAGTTTTGGGTGGACTTATTCTGGTTGCTCCTGAATTTTTGGATGAAATAAGTTTAGTCACACAGAAATACTTCCCTCAGGAATTTGCAAACTCAGGTATAAAACCCGATTTAATGGTTCCTGTTTTTATTACCAAGTATCTTCCTCATGGAATAATTGGAATTCTAATGGTTGGTATATTATCTGCTGCCATGTCAACACTTAGTTCCTCCGTAAATTCTTTGTCTGCTGTTACGGTTGAAGATTTTTTTAACCGCGGCGAGAAAAAATTAAGCAACAAAAAATACATGATGATTTCTAAAGGAGCCGTTGTTTTTTGGGGTGGAGTTTGTATTGGAAGTGCATTCCTTCTTGGAGGCAGCGAAAGTGCCGTAATTGAAATTATAAATGCTATTGGGTCTGTGTTTTACGGGCCGGTGCTTGCAACTTTTGTTTTGGCTATTTTCTCTAAAAAAGTGAATAAACACGGAATAAAAGTTGGAATCATTTCGGCAGTTTTAATTAACCTGGTTTTCTCGAAAACAATGCAGGAAATTATCGGTTTCGATCCCGGATTTGAGATATTCTGGATTTGGTTAAATTTTACCGGTTTTGCCCTTTGTATTCTTATTACTTACCTGGTTAGTTTTATTATTCATGACAAAAACAATAAAAAACCAGATGTGAAATTTCAATTAAAGAAGAAAGATATTCTTACTAAAGAGACTTATATTTTGGTGGCATTTTTTATTTCGATAATCATTTTCAGCTTTTACATACCAACAATTTTTGGATAAGCGATTACCCTAAATATTTATTACATAGAAATGAAGAAAACAGCACATATTATATCCCATACTCATTGGGACAGAGAGTGGTATTTGAACAGTAAATACACCAACGAGTGGCTAATTCCTTTTTTCAATAATCTGTTTAAGATGTTTGAAAAGGAACCCGACTATATTTTTGTTCTCGATGGGCAGATGGCCATGGTGGAAGATTATTTCGAAGAGCTTGATAAGCATAAATACAATGTGAATGTTTACAAGCGGAAAATAAGGAAATATGTTCAGCAAGATAGATTGTTTATTGGCCCATATTATTTACAACCCGATTGGCAATTACTTAGTGACGAATCACTTGTTCGTAACCTGTTGTATGGAATTCAGGCAGCAAAAGAATTGGGTGGAGCAATGCGAGTAGGTTGGATGCTTGATAACTTCGGACAAATTTCACAGACTTCACAAATTCACGACCAGTTTAATCTTGAAGGTTTATTTGTTTGGCGGGGAGTTGAAATGGATCCAACCGATGTGCAATCGGAATTTTATTGGAAATCGCCCGATGGAACTTCCATCCCATCCATATATTTGCTCGATAGTTACCGAAATGTAATGCGTTTGGCAGAATACAGCGATATTATGAAAGAAAGGGTTTACGACGAGGTAGAAAAGCTAGATCCTTTTGCAACTACAAGCCATGTTTTATTAATGAATGGTTACGACCAGGAAATGGTTCCCGATGATATTCAGCCTTACATTTCGGATGGTAAAATGGATACCGACGAATTCCGAATTATCCAGAGTAATCCTGAAAAATACATTCGCGATGTAATGAGCGAAGAGCCGCAATTAAAAACGTTGGAAGGAGCTCTTTACAGTGGTCGTTTTATTTCAGTTTTCCCGGGAGTAATGTCGGCTCGTATGTATTTAAAACTGCAAAACGACGATCAACAAAAGGCGCTGGAAAAACGTGTTGAACCACTAGCAACTTTGGTATGGGCTTTGGGTGGAGAATATGAAAAAACTCAAATAAAAGAGGCGTGGAAAACGCTGCTTAAAAACCATCCTCACGATAGTATTTGTGGTGTTAGTATCGACGATGTTCACACCGATATGGAAAACCGTTCGCGCGTGGTTAATCAATTAACACAATCGCTAACGGAGCAAAAATTAAAAGAACTTTGCAGCCTAATCGACACATCAGATTGCGCCGACGAGGAAGTGAAAATTGTATTTAATCCACTAATGCAAACCCGATCGGAAAATGTTTCGTTTGAAAACGGTGACTTTTATGTGAAAGATATTCCTGCAATGGGTTATAAAATTGTAGAAGAATCGGATGTTTCGGAGGATAAAATTGAAGTAGATGAATTATGGATAAGTAATTCGCAAATAATTGTCGACTTTAATTCAAATGGTTCATTTAATATACTCTATAAAAAAACAGGGAAACAGTACTTAAATTTGGGGTTAATTGAAGACCGCGCTGATACTGGTGATGAATATAACTATTCGTACCCGGACAAGGATGTAATTATTACCAGCGAAAACTGTGATGCAGAAATTGATATTGTTGAGCGATCGAAAACCAAAGTAGTTATTCGCACAAAAGTTGTAATGGATTTGCCCGAATCGGATGCCAATGGGCACACAACAAGAAGTACAGTTATGCGCAAGCTGCCTATTATTTCTTATTACACCATTGAAGTCGATTCGCCAATAGTAAAATGTAAAACAGTTTTACGCAATACGGTAAAGGACCACTTAATGCGCGTGTTATTTCAAACAGCTGTTGATACAGACTTTGCTTTTGCAGGAAGCCCATTTGATGTGGTTAAACGACCAATTACCATCGAAGATTACGATGAGTCTTCAATTCCAGAGGATGTGAAAAAAGTAATTATTGGTGCTCGTGAGGCAAAACCAAATACCATTTTCCTGAACCGTGAATTTGTTGACTTAAACGATGGGAACAATGGTTTGGCTGTTCTTTCAAAAGGAATGCCCGAGTATCAGGTAATTGAAAAGGATACGGTTGCACTTACCTTATTCCGTTCGGTTGGTTGGATTGCCAAAGAAATAAACTCTAGGATTGGTGATGCCGGACCGGAAATATTTACACCCGATGCGCAATGTTTAAGAGAAATGCAGTTTGAATATGCGGTTTACCCACATAAAGGCGATACCGAAGCAGCACAGGTGGTCAATGTGTCGAATAAATACAATACCGATTTAATTTGCGCCACAACCGATAAACACGAAGGTAAATTAAAAAATAGTAATTCATATTTCACTGCAAAAGACAGTAATGGTTTGTCTAAAATAACTGCTTTAAAACGCAGCGAAGATGGCAAATCTATAATTATCAGAGGGTATAATTCTGGAGAATCGGCAACACAAATGGAAATATCAAGTTCATTTATTTTAAGTACAGCAGCGTTAACTAATCTTTTGGAAGAAACTCAGGACGAAATTGTAATTACTGATAACAGCATGTCGTTTAGCGTTGGAGCAAAAAAAATATTCAATGTTCGTTTAAATATCATCCGTCATTTAAATGAATTCGACGATTATTGTGAGGTTATTTATGAGCAAAATCGAAAACAGGAACAGTTTGATGAATATGAATATGCAAGTTATGTTTCGGAAGAAGAAATTCAGTCGGAACTGGCACGAGCAGAAGCATTAAAAGACAAAGCAGACCATCCAATGTGGCGCAGAACTGCACTTGAAGCCCAGCTTTCAGCAATTTTGGCACGTAATCGTTCCAACGAAAAAAAGATTACAGAACTGGGATATGGACTAAATGAAGCACGTGTACAACGACGGGTTTACGATTATATAAAACAGTTTAAGAACCCCGATAAAAGTTGATTCACAAAGATTTTTAAAGTTTAAATGTAGTAGCATCCGGGAGAGATTATCTTTTCCGGTTGTTTTTTTATCAATTATTTCTATATTAGTTGCATCATGAAAATCGTAATTGCACCCGATAAATTTAAAGGCTCGTTAACAGGTATCGAATTAGCGATGCAGTTGAGCGGGGAATTCGAAAGCATGTTGAAGATGTTGAGATTGTAAAACTTCCTCTTGCCGATGGAGGCGATGGGACGGTTGATGCTTTGCAGTTTTATAC
>Ga0075120_10003096_pt1 | contig 11584 bp, 13 predicted proteins | sample AntAceMetag02UKL_FD_69792 | JGI IMG/M metagenome (GOLD analysis project Ga0075120, IMG submission 69792) | Saline lake microbial communities from Ace Lake, Antarctica - Antarctic Ace Lake Metagenome 02UKL | ecosystem: Environmental > Aquatic > Non-marine Saline and Alkaline > Saline | place... | reverse complement strand
GTCCTCTTCCCCAACCTCTTGACTGCCTGAGCCAGGCCGCTGTAGGTACGTGGCGAACCATCGGTGGCCAAGATCAGTTGGTCAACGCCCTCGTGAATCGGCTCGGGCCGGAAGGTGTGGATGTAGCGCAGCAGTGCCTTCTTGGTCGTTGACCCGAAAGGCAGGATCCGCTCCTTGTCTCCCTTTCCCAGCACCTTGAGGTAGTCTTGCTCTATGTAGGTGTTGGCCAGGTGTAGTGACCCCCTAGAGCTGAAGGCAGCCATCAAAACCGCCTCTGCGGAATAGCCCAGCTATGGCTATCGCCGCATCACTGCCCAGTTGCTCCGCCAGGGATAGCAAGTCAATCACAAACGCATACGGCGGTTGATGCAGGAGTTAGACTTGTAGATCAAGCCCAAGCGGAAGAAGCGGCAAACAACGTATAGCCAGCATGATTTCACACGCTGTCCCAACCTGGTGCTGGTGCTGGATGTCGTACGCCCAGATCAAGTCTGGGTATCGGACATCACGTACATCCGTCTTCTTCACGACTTTGTCTACCTGGCAGTGATCATGGACGTATTGACCCGTTGCATCCGGGGCTGGCGTCTGGGGCGTGGGCTGGATCACACCCTGACCGCTCTACAGCGAGCGCTGGCCAGGCATCCTGCACCAGAGATTGATCACTCTGAGCAAGGTGTGCAGTATGCAGCCACTGCTTGCATCCAGGCCTTGCAGAATGCTCATGTCCAGATCAGTATGGCCGATGTAGGATCTGCTTGGCAGAATGGCTACATCGCAGCCTGGCCATGCGCTCAGTCAAATCACTCCCCCTTCTCTGGCGATTGCGGCTCGTTCAGTGCGTCGAGCAGGGCCAACAGCTCCTCGTTAGGCGGTATGTCGCTCATGGAGTGCCCGTAGTGGACGTAGCGGGCACTGCCCGACCGGTCCACTAGAAGTTGGGCCGGCATACGCCCCATCTTGAAGAGCTTGATCTCCTGGCCATACAGCTTCAATACCGAGTGTTTCGGATCGGGCAGCCCTACGAACGGCAGGTCATTGTCACGCCAGTAGCGATGGAAGTCATCAGGTCCATCCGGACCGACGACCACGATCTCCGCGCCCCGAGCCACGAACTCATCATAGTCTTGACGCAACTGCGCCATGTGCCGTTGGCAGAAAGGTCAAGAGAAGCCGCGATTGAATACCAGGAACACGTGTTTCTGGTCTTGGTAGTCCGAAAGCCGCACAGCATCCCCGGCGAAGCTCTTAAGCGAGAAGTCGGGTGCAGCCGTGTTAATTTCCACTCTCCCAGCCATGTTATCTCCTCTCTATTCCTGCATCATCTGAGCTATTCACTGCAATGCAGACAGGAACCCCGAGGCAGCCTCCAAAAAGGCTTCCGGGCACTCCTCGTGCGGCACGTGGCCGCAGCCTTCGAGGACCGCGAGTTGTGCGTTGGGCAGCTCGGAAGCCAGGCGGATGCTGAACTCCGTAGGCACAATGCGGTCGTCGTCGCCCGTGATTACTAGAGCAAGAAGTGTCAGTGCATGCAACCTGGCGGCGGACCTGACCCGAGGTCAGGTCAATCTCGCAGCTGAAGCCAGACGGCAGCGTCGCTCCGGCGTCGAATCGGTACACCTCGTGCGCGAAGGTCGCAGCGCACCCGCCTGGATCGCCATGCGCCTCCAGCGCTACCACGTCCACGCTACCTCCACAGCAAGCGCACCCAAAGCCGCGCCCCGTAAGCCCCAGATGGCATCGGCGATGATGAACACCAGCGGGGGCAGGATGGAGTCGATCAGGTTGCTGCGCCCACCCAGCACGGTGCGCAACTCTTCCCCGATCTCCCGCAGTTTCGCTGCCATCACGTACTCCCAAGGTACTGTCCTACAAGACCAGGATCACGCCGAAGATGATCTCCACGATCACGCTGATGATGTTCGACCGCTCCAGAGACTTGTCCAGGAACATGGACACCGTGCGCACCGCGGCAACCACCAGGTAGGTGATGCCCAGCATCAGATACATCCCCGGGTCGTTGAACACCAGCGGGACAACGCCCAAGGCCACGAAGAACCCTCCCAGCACAGCCCGGATCTCCGCGATGCCGCGCCCGCCATTGGGGCTGAGCCCCGTGAACCCCGTCACCGAGCGGGGGGCGATTAGTGACACCAGTCCAGTGACAATCGTACCCACCGCCGCGATGATCTTCAGTACCTGAAACACCATGATACCTCTCCCGAATCGTTATGTCTATAGTATTGTGTGTGAGCTTCTCTACGCCAACCGTCGCCCGCGCCGCCTGTGAAAGACTGCCCCCACCACCGTCATGAGCCCCACCAGGCCCACGGCCACCCAGGCTGCGATGGCCACCACCGGCGTGCCCGCGTGCTTGACGGCGATACCGGCAAAGGCCCAGATCAGGACCAGCATGTAGGCGATGTCGCCGCGCGTCAGGCTCACCAACGAACCGATGACCGTTGCCGCACCTAGCATGATCACCGTCCAGATCTCAGGGCTGATGCCCCAGCCGCTCCAGTTGAAGTAGTCCAGCACCGAGGTGACGTTAGCGATAGTGGCCACGGTGATCCAGCCCAGGTAGATGCTGAAGGGCACCTGCACCAGCCATGTCTCGGCTGCGCTCACCTTCGTGCGGCCGGTACCCAGACGCAGATAGATGGCAATCAGCGCCAGCAGAAGCACGATCATGGCCACGAGGCTGAACGGGAAGATCTGGAAGTGCCACAGCACCAGCCACACGGTATTGGCCAAAGCGCTGAGGACGAACAGATAGCCGACGCGGCGCAGGCGCGGATTCTCCCTCTGCGAGCGCAGAGCTTGGTAAATGATGAAGAAGAACAGCGCTCCGTAGATCACGAACCAGATACTGAACACATAGTCCGCGGGCGTGAAGTAGACCGGGAAGAGATCGGAGATCTCGCCCGTCGTCAGCCCGCCCAGTGGCAGCGTCGCCGCCAGTGAGTTGATAGCGAAGGTCACGACCAGTGCTACCACATTGATCCATTGTCTTGCGGTATCTTTTCTCATGTCCCTACTCCTGTTATGCATACTCTGATAGTGTGCCCCAGGTCTCCACCCGATCGTGGCGAGCCGTGGCAGCGTGAAAGCGCACCTTGATGGGTGCCTGGTCCAGGTGCGGTTGAGCGTCAAGAAGCCCTCGGTCCCCACAGCGAAAGGCCTCCAGCACTAGCGGCAGCTCGCGGCGAAAGATCTGATAGCGCCAGTACGCTGGGCCCAGTACCACACCGCCGCTCACGTGACAGTGCACATGAAGCGCAAGACCTTCTGTGTCATTCCGCCACTCCGCTAGCACCTCGTCCCGCATGAGGCGTGTGTACCAACTCGAGATCTGTGCCTTGTCGTACTCACGCCCAACGGTGAGAAAGAGATCACCGGTCGAGTCCGAGTGGGTCAGGGTGTAGCGGCGCGGCATAGCCCGCTTGTCTGCCGTGGTGCCGGATGCCATCCGTACGTGCAGCTTCTCTGGTAGCAGGCGCCTCATCGGACCTGCGCCCCTATCGCCTGCGTGCCTGGGCTCTCCTCCAGCGCCGCGGCACATTCCTCCGCCTCCTGCGACACCCGTCTCAACAAGGAAGAGAAGATCACGGCGTGGGCGGGATAGGTCAAATACCAGTACAGCAAGCCCAGAAACCCCTTGGTCTCCACAAACAGCGTGGGCACAAGAAGCGTTCTGCCGTCGGCCTCTTGTTGGACCTCAAACTGCAGCCAGAGGCACCCGAGCATCTTCCCTTCGTACCGTGGACGCAGCATCCTCCCCCGTTGGACGGCCTCGACCCGCATGAAGTCCACCGCATCGCCCACCTGTACCTCGCGCGACGCGTCGCTCACCAGCACCCGCACAGCATAGCCTGCGTCCAGCAGGCGGGGCAGAAGCTGCCCACCTATGTACCCGGTCGCGCCGGTGACTAGAATACGGCTATGGATCATGCTAGGCCCTGTTCCCCAGCCAGAAGCGTTTCCAGTCGCCCTTACTCCGGTACAGGGCGATGAGAGCATACAGACTGGCGGTAAAGTTGCCCAGGATGATGATGGCCACAATCCAGATGATGGAGCGCAGGACCGACTTCTCCCGGTACACTACCCAACCGGAGAAGAGCATGAACCCCACATAGACGTCCACCAGGGACACTTGGCCCCAGGGCATACGCAGGAGCATGCTCCCCTCTCCCGAGAAGTCGCCCACCGTGAACCCGTAGATGAGTATGCCCCCCATGGACAGCATGCCCAATATGGCTATGGCTTTGGCAGCTTTCATAGCCCCCTACCTCCATTCCTTCACTTCGTGGATATCATGAAGGCTCATGCCTCTCCCGATCAGCGACTTTCTCCAGCCGGCTGGCCAGCCAGTTGAGGATCGGTTCCCCCCGGTCATCAAGGTGCAGCGAGGCAGCCTGCTGGTACGCCTGCAGGTATCGCGGCAGCAAGTTGTCTGGCAGGCCGAGATTGGCCAGCAACCCCTCGATCCAATCCACGCAGGGATCCATGCAACCCAAGTCGCACAGGCTTAGCGCCGCGGCCAGATAGCTGGGCAGCTGCTGCATGGCTACGGCCAGGTGCTCGCCTCTCATGCTCAGGCCCTCAAGGAACCGTCCTATCTCTGCCTCGATGAGCGGCCTCTGTTCGCGGTAGTGGGTCAATGCCTCCAGGCGCTCCGGAGTCAGCGGTTCAGCCGGCGGCGGCAGTGGCGTGCCCAGCAACGCCTCCACTCTCTCTGGCACGCGCTCCAGATGTTCGCCCAGGAAATGTCCCGGGATGCGGCTACGTAGCTGGGGGATGCGATTGAACACCCAGCCCCCATAGGCCGTGGTCACCCCTTCTCTGTGAAGCAACGTTGCCATCTCCAGCAGAGTGGCCGCAGTCGGCAACTGCTGGGCGGCCGAGATCACCATATCCGGACGGTGACCGGCTACGGTCTCCCCCAATCGTGCCAGCGGGACATCTGCGCCCAGGTGGATGACGTTCCATCCTCGCCTGCGCAGCAGGAGAGTGGCCAGGAGCAGGCTGAAACCATGGCGTTCTCCCGGCGGTCCGGCCGCCATGATGAGCTCCCTGCGGGAAGACGGCGGGCTGGCCACAATCAGCGCCTCTACCCGACGCAGGGCCGATTCGGTGGCGAAGTGCTCCTGTTGTATTGTGGCCTTTCCCGCGTACCACAGGTCGCCGATCTGAGACAGGCCCTGCTGGAGCACACTGGTGACGGCGGTGTCTGGATCGAGAAATGCCGAGGCCTCAACCACGATCTGATCCGCACGAGCCTCGTCAAAGGACAGGCAAGCCTCGATCCAAGCCTGACGCAGCGCGTCAACAGTAGCACCTGTAACAGCGGCCGGCGGCTCAGGACTGGGCGCGGGCCCCAGAGGATCCTCTCCATCGGCTGTGAGCTGCTTCCACAGCTCCACAGCCCTGCTGATGTTCAGGCCCTCCCCCTGGCGGCTGGCCAGCCACTTGATGATCTCCACATCCCACTGCGAGTAAAGGCGATGGCCTCCTTCCGATCGCTGTGGCTTTGGCAGGCCATAGCGTCGCTCCCAGGCTCGCAGCGTGTGGGCTTTCAGCCCGGTCTTCTCCACTGCCGCTTTGAGGTTGAACATGGGTGTTTCATAGGTCATGGGCGGCTCTCCATCACACTGCCGCTTGAGCCCCGAGGGGCTTCCTCACCCACTCGTACCTCGCTTTCGTGGGAACCAGGGCACGAAGGCGCTGGTGCTCTCCACGTATTCCCGGTAGCCGGGCTTCGTCCTTGACAGCGTCTTTTCCAGCAGAGTCACCCCGGAGACCCTAAGCAGAAGAAGGGTCATGACGATCGGACTGAAGATCGTCCACCATCCGCCGGCGGCGGCAGCGATGAGATAGTAGGCCCACCACTGCGTGGCATCGCCGAAGTAGTTGGGATGGCGGGTGAAGCGCCAAACACCGCTGTTAAGCACCTTGCCTTTGGTCTCGGGGTTGGCCCTAAAGCGGGCCATCTGCAAGTCCCCAGCCGCCTCGAAGGTGAAGCCTACCAGCCACACAGCAACAGCCAGGAAGTCAAGAGCGGTCAGCCTGTCCGGTGACGCTCCCCAGTGAGCCGCCAACAACGGCGCGGAGATGATCCACATAAGCGCTCCCTGCAGCACGAAGACCTTGAAGTAGCTGCGCCACCACCATGGCGCGCCCGCCTCCTCGCGCCACTTCCGGTAGCGGAAGTCCTCTCCCTTGCCCCAATTGCGCCACAGCAGGTAGAGTCCCAGCCTGAGCCCCCATATGGCGACCAGGATACTGATCAGCCATTTGCGAGCAGGGAAGCCTTCCGGCGTCAGCGCGAAGTAGACCCAATTGGCGATCACGAAGCCAGGACCCCAGAACGGGTCCACGATGCTCGAATCCTTCAATAGGAGGCTGAGGAGCCACAGAAGGGTCATCAGCCCCATGATGATGGCCAAACCTAGTCCGTACATCGCGATCACAGACATGTCATTCCGTCCTTTCGTGATAGAATAGCGGATAGCCTCAGAGCCTGCCTCCGCCTGACTGCACGGCCACGAACCCGACCGCCCCCGGACCCACATGGGCACCGATTACCGGCGTGACCTCCGCCGACAGGACCTGTTTCCCCGCTGGGAAGAGGTGGATCGCCTGCCGGTGCAGTGCCTCCGCTCGGTCGGGTGCGTTGGTGTGCACCAGTGCCAACTGCTCCAGCGGCCCGAGATCGCTGACCAGCCCGATCAAACGCTCGATGGATTGTCTCCGGGTGCGCACCTGCTCCAGGTCCATCTCGCCACGATGCATCTTGAGCAGCGGCTTAATGCTCAGCACCGAGGCCAGGCCCCACTGGAACCGGTTCAGGCGGCCGCTGCGGCGCAAGAACTCCACGGTGTCCAGCGCTGCAAAGGAATGGGTACGTGCCCCCTGGTCCTCGATCAGGGCGACGATTTGTTCCATCGACGCGTCCGCAGCAGCGGCCTCGGCTGCGGCCAGCACCTGCAGGCCCGTGCCTAGCGTGAGCTGCCCCGAGTCAAACACCGTCACGGGCACCGCCGCCTGCTGCGCTCCCAGGCGGGCCGAATTAAGCACAGCACTGAGATTGATCGATATGTGGATAGAGAGGATCTCTGTGACCCCTTCTTTGGCGAGACGGTCATACGCCTCCCGAAACTTGCCCTGTCCCGGCACTGACGTCGTCGGATGGCGGGCATACCCTGACAGGTTCTCGTAGAAATCCTGGCGAGACAACTCGACGCCATCGGTGTAGCTCTCGCTGCCGATGTTAATGTACAGCGGGACGACACTGATTCCATACCGGGCGATGATCTCCTCCGGTAGATCGCAACTGCTATCGGTCACGATTCTAACGCTCATTCCTGGCTCCTCCGCATTGCTGCAGCCATGACCCATCACCCCGGTACCGAACTACCGATTCCCGTTACCTACCACCCCATCCACCAGTCGTAGATCACGGTTCCAGGATCCCAACTTCCTGGAACTGGCTGACAAGGTAATAGGCCTCCACTCGCACCTGTATCAGGGCACACGTGATCGACGCGGCGAAGGTGGCCAGATGTGGATGCCTGCGCAGGAAGAGGTCCATGGCGTCTCTTCTGGCCTGCCCTTGTAGCTCTTCAGCACGCCCCACCGCTGTGACAGCCACCGCATCGGTGAGGTCAGCAGCATCATTTGACCTGTTGTCCACCAGCATCGCCGTCCGCACGTTGGCCGCCAGGTTGGCGAACTTGCGCGTCTCCCGCTCGGTGACGAAGACCAACCGCCGCAGATCGTCGGAGGCCGCGAAGGCCATCAGGCTGAGGTAGGGCTGCTCGTCGCTCTGGGTGGCCAGCACGGCAAATCTCTGGCGGCCCAGAAGCTCGACGAGCCGCGCCCTGACCTTCTTAGCAGATGTCATGGTTCCCCTGCCTCAACAGCAAGCCCACGAGAATGTGGGTCTTCAGCTTCATCATTACACCGGTCGCAGCGTGCCCGCCCAGATCTGCCAAGCCAGCGCCGTCTTAGCTGCCAGGCTGAGAACGATGTACATGCGCTCTCCGAACAGGTAGTTCTTCCACGGCCCCACCTTCTTGTACTGCAGGAACATGTTCACGGCGAAGATGTTGAAGAACACGAAGATGGTCGGAATGATCGCATAGACGAACGCTGGCGGTTGCGCGTTTTCGGCTGCCAGGGACCCGTAGAAGTGCATGAAGATGACGATCCAGGGCACGATGCCGGCGAAGACCCCATAGATGAACGACGTCCAGTTCGTTCGCTCCGTGTACTGGTTGTGTGTCTCCATCATGATGCCGAACAGGTTCATCGCCGCGTTAAGCCCAAACATCAGGATCAGCGCCCCCAGGTCCCAGACGCCCACCAGCATGCCGATGAGTACAGCCATCAGGGACGAACTCAGTGCGTACTCGTAGAAGCGCGCCGGGTTCATTCCCTTCTTCAGGTTCTTTACGTACCACTTGTAGCCGAACGTCGACAGAGCCAGGTGTGCGGCGGCCGATAGCAGCAGGAATACTGCAACCGCCGGGCCATATGGCAGTTCATAGACTGTCGTGGGGTTGGGCACCAGCGAAAAGGTCGCCTGATCGAACTTGAAGAAGTTTGTGATGATCGGGAAGCTGGTATCGTTGCTGACCACCCACATGAACACGCCCTGCACCAGGTGCAGCGCACCCATCACCGCGTTGAAGCGGCGCAGATTACCGTAGGTCCCTTGCTTGGTCACTGTAATCCCTCCTTAACCATGGGTTTGTCTCGCTACTAGGGCGAGTATACCATATTGTCCATGTTTTGTCAAACCTTTGTACACACTCGTTGACACCACACCGCGGCCAGCGACCCCGCATGCGGCGGGCACCACGCAGCGTGACGAGATGATGCGGCGCGACCGTCCCGCCAGCGGACTTCCTGCCCCTGCGGGCCGCTTGGAGTGCGCCCGAGTCATCACACCGGCACCAGCTGCGACGGTCACCGGCCGGCTGTTGAACCAGAACTCCGACGGTCATCTTCGACACTTGGTGTGGTGCAGGCAGGCTTATCTGCAGTCTCTTGGCACTCTTGACCACCTTGCCATTCCAAGGGGTCCAGGGGGTCAAGCGGGTGAAGAATCAATGGGGGTCCAGCCCGATTCCCTTGCCCGTGACCAACCAGTGCTAGGGGAAGCAGGCTGCGTGCTGAGAGGGTCTGTGTTGCTGTCGGCGTGGCCCTGCTTGGTGAAGCGTTCGTGGCCCCTGTTGCCATCGTCCAGCAGACAGTGGGCGAAAGGACTGTAGGACTGGATGGGGAAGAGCCCTTAGGCCCGTAGTCTGACGAGTCCGCATGCCGTTCTGTGCGCGAATCCGTAGCCCACAAACAAAAACCCGCCTCATTTGGCGGGTTCCTTCATTATCACGCAGTCCTTCTTGGTGAGCCGCACAGGAGTCGAACCTGTAACCTACGGATTAAGAGTCCGTTGCTCTGCCAGTTGAGCTAGCGGCCCAAGAACACTGAATCTCGATGAACAGACCTGGTCCTCTGCCAGGGAGTTTACTGTCTATCGAACAGCACCATTATATCCGGAAATCCCTGCTTGTCAAGTTCAGAACGTCTGGTTCCTAACCAGGGTCACTGGCGGTGTGGGAGCAACTGGGCAGGAAGGCGCTCACGATCAGCATGAGTGACAAGCCGAGAGCAACGAAAGCCCTCCTTCGCCAATACTCTGTTCTTTTCATCGTACCCACCCCGATTCATTCGCCTAATCATCATAGATCTGGAGCAGATGCGTGGCAACTCTGCTCCTGTCCGGTTTGTGCTTCCAGAAGTATACGTAGGCATCGAAGGAAGCGGTCTCTCCCGGGTTCAAGTCATGGGGGTCAGTGTGACGGTAGTCGACGCCAATCACTTCTCCACTGTCATCGTACAGTGTCACATATGCCGCAATCCAGGTGCGTTGCTCATCGTATTGATTCCTTGTTTCGCCCACCACATGGTATGCATCCAAGCCGTCAAAGTGCGACGTGCTGTTGAGTATCTCAAGAGGATATGGTTGCTGGGACGTTGTGTTCCATGTGAGCGTGAGCTCATAAGATGCCCACGCAGGCGGATCTCGGTAAATGATGCGAAAAGGCGAAGTCATGCCTGGGGAGAGCCTATCAATCATAGCATACGAGTAGCCGGTACCTGCTGCGCTGCCCGATGAGTCGCGAAGGGTTGCATCAATCCTGACTAACCACACGTTCGAAGATGAGTCGTTCCGCAGCTCGCCCACGATGTACAGACTGGTCGCCCCTGCATACGGCGTGAAAGCATTGCTGCTCAATACGACGACCTCTGTGCCAAGTTCCGGGGTTGGTGTGGCCGTCGGAGTGTGTGTCTTGGTGAGAGTCACCGCAGGCGTTGGCGTATGGGTTGGGGGTGATGTGGCGGTGGGCGTAGCCGTCGGCGTGGGCGTGCGCGGAGGAGCCAGGCCGAACTCCTTCATGAGCAGGGGCAGATAGATCCGGGCAAACGGTGTCGGTGTTGCGGTTGAAGTTGGCGTCTGAGTAGGCGTTGCGGTCGGTGTGCTCGTCGCTGTCGGTGTCCACGTGGACGTCGGTGTGGGCGTCGCCGTTGGTGTGTTCGTCGGTGTCTGCGTTCTGGTAGGCGTTGCTGTGGGTGTCGCTGTTGGCGTCCTGGTGGGCGTCAGTGTGGGCGTCGCCGTCGCTGTATGGGTCGGAGTGGGGGTGGCCGTGGAGGCAGTCTGCGCCGCGACCACGGCCGCCGCAGCGTCAATCCGCCCGTGGCCGAACACCTCGTCCCAGCCAGGACTCCCGCGGTCCACGGCGGTAGTTTCGATGAGCATCTCCACCTGATCGTTGCTCAGGCCGCTGTTCACCGACAGGATTAGTGCGGCTAACCCGGCCACATGGGGACAGGCCTGAGAGGAACCGGACGCCTGGGCATAGACGTGGCCCCCGAACGCAGCCCAGTAGGTGCTGAAGATCCAATGATTGGGGTCGGGGTCGCTGCTGCTGGAAGGATTACCGCCGGGCGCGGCCACGTCCACGTAGAAGCCGGTATTGGAGTAATCGGCGTGCTCATCCTCGTCGCCGCTGGCGGCCACGGCCAGCACGTGATCGTAGGCTGCCGGGTACTCAGTGGGATTCCCCTCCTCGTAATCATTGCCGACGGCAGCCACCAGCAGCGCCCCCTGGCCATAGGCGTAGTTCACCGCACCCTCCAGGGTGGAGGAACTGGTGTCCATGCCTAAGCTTAGGTTTATGACGCGTGCCCCGTGGTCGGCAGCCCATGTTATGCCGCTGGCAATATCGCTGGAAGTGCCCCAGCCCATAGAGTTCAATACTCTGACGGGCATGATCCGCGCCCCCCAGGAGACGCCGGCCACCCCTTTGCTGTTGTTAGTAACCGCAGCGGCGATGCCGGCCACGTGAGTGCCGTGCCCGTTGCTGTCTGAAGGGACACTGTCGTCGCTGACGAAATCATAGCCGGCGACGATCTTGGCGGCCAGGTCGGGATGCGTGAGGTCCACGCCGCTGTCAACGATGGCGATGGTGATGTCGGACGTGCCGGTGGTGATGTCCCAAGCGCTCTCGGCGTTGATCTG
>Ga0075120_10003095_pt1 | contig 11589 bp, 10 predicted proteins | sample AntAceMetag02UKL_FD_69792 | JGI IMG/M metagenome (GOLD analysis project Ga0075120, IMG submission 69792) | Saline lake microbial communities from Ace Lake, Antarctica - Antarctic Ace Lake Metagenome 02UKL | ecosystem: Environmental > Aquatic > Non-marine Saline and Alkaline > Saline | place... | reverse complement strand
TCAAAACTGCTTGTACAGCGCGGAATAGAAACATATGAGCAAGCCCGAGTATATTTTAGACCGGAACTATGTGATTTACACGATCCATTTCTAATGAAAGATATGGAAAAAGCTGTTATTCGACTTGACAAAGCAATAAAAAACAATGAAAGCATACTAATTTACGGAGATTATGATGTAGATGGTACAACAGCAGTTGCGTTGGTTTATAATTATCTTAAAAACTTCCACAACAAATTAGAGTTCTATGTTCCAGACAGATATAATGAAGGATATGGCATTTCATTTCAAGGAATAGATTATGCTGTTGATCATAATTGTAGTCTTGTTATTGCTGTTGATTGCGGAATCAAAGCCATTGAAAAGACATTATATGCAAAAGAAAAAGACATTGACATAATAATCTGTGATCATCACAATCCAGGAAACTCACTTCCTGAAGCATGTGCAGTTTTAGACCCTAAACGAAAAGATTGTGGATATCCTTATAAGGAACTTTCAGGAGCTGGTGTGGCATTTAAACTAATGCAAGCTTACTGTTACCATATGGAAGCAAAACCTGAAGTTCTTTATAAAAATCTCGATTTAGTTGTAGTGAGTATAGGTTCTGATATCGTGCCACTAACAGGTGAAAATAGAATACTTGCATATTATGGACTACAACAACTAAATACCGACCCATGTCCAGGATTAAAAAGTATAATCAACATTACAGGTTTGATAGATAAAGAAATCCAAGTGCATGATATAGTCTTTAAAATTGGACCAAGAATCAATGCAGCAGGAAGAATGGAATCAGGAAAAACAGCTGTTAAGCTTTTAATAACCGAGAACGATACGTTTGCTGAGAAAATAGGGTTAGAGATTAACTTGATAAACTCCAGTAGAAAAGAACTTGATCACAATATCACTGACCAAGCACTTAAAATGATTGCAGATGATGAAATTTTAACAAATGCATATAGCACTGTTGTTTACTCCGAAAATTGGCATAAAGGTGTTATTGGAATTGTTGCTTCAAGGCTTACCGAAACCTACTACAGGCCAACAGTAGTTTTCACAAAAAGCAATGGTATGGCAACAGGTTCAGCAAGATCAATTCCTGGTTATAATTTGTATGAAGCTATAGAATCTTGTAGTGATTTAATGGAAAATTTTGGTGGACATATGTATGCTGCCGGCCTAACATTGAAAATGGAAAATCTTGAGCCCTTTAAAGAGCGTTTTGAAAAATACGTCCAAAACACAATCACTGAAGAGCAAAGGATTCCAGTAATAAACTCAGATATGGAGATTGAGATTAAAGACATAACTCCAAAATTTTACCGATTACTAAAGCAATTTGCTCCGTTTGGCCCCGAAAACATGACTCCAACTTTCGTTTCACGAGGAGTATACGACAACGGTAGTGTAAAACAAGTTGGGAAGGCTGCTGGTCACTTAAAGCTAAAAATCATTCAACACCTCGGCGATAACAGATGTATCGACGGCATAGGTTTCAATTTTGGATCATATTGTGACTATATTAAAGAATATAAACCTTTTGACCTATGCTACCAGATTTTCGAAAACCATTTTATGAACCAAACATTTTTACAAATTTTAATAAAAGACATTCATACTTTTGATTAAAAAAAAATAACAGCTTTTATAAATTACATTTGACAATTTCCATTTAACTCAAATATCAATCAGATATTTAGTTAATAAGTTTGTTAATAAAATCACATGCATCAAATTAATCAACTTTTCTATTTTACTAATTTTGTAGTAATTTATACTTGAATCAAGCAACCTTTTATATATTATATACGTTTAATTAAGAATAACATTCATATTACTAACCTAAAATTCTGATATGAAAAAAAGCATTCTAGTGCCGCATGACTTTACTGAAGTTGGAAATCATGCAATAGAACATGCATATATGGTAGGTAAAAAATCTAATGCACCTATTCATATTATTCACATTGTAAAACGTAAATCTCAGATAGATGAAGCCTTATTGAAACTTAAAGAAATTTCCAGTAACTTTAAAGAAGGTAAAGAGGTTGAAATAATATGCGAGGTAAGAACTGGCAATCTATTTAAAGAAATATATAAATATGGGCTTGAAATTGACGCATATCTTGCAGTAATGGGAACACATGGCATAAAAAATGTAAAAAAGGCCATGAAAGTTGTAAAGAAATTCGTTAGAATTCCATTTATCCTTGTACAAAGCCCTGTTATATTTGGTGAATATGATAGAATTGTTATTCCTATCGATACTGATAAAAGCTCCAGAATAAAAGTACAATGGGCCAGATACATAAACAATCTGTTCGAAAGCAAAGTATATATTTTAACCTATAATGTTACTGATAGTTTCAAGATTAAATCACTAAATAACAATATAAGATTTGCTCAAAATCTATTTAATAAAGATTTGATTGATTACGAAATTAAAGTTCTAGATACTTCTAAAAATTTCGCTGATGCATTATATGCATATTCGAACAGTGTAGAAAGTGATCTTATTTTAGTAATGACAGATAGGTACCAACAATACGTAAAAAACATAAAGAAATCAGAAAATAAAGAATTTTACAAAAAGATTCCAATCATGTGCGTTAATAAACGTACTGACATTGTCAAACTTGGAAGTCTAGGCTAGTATTTATTTCTCCTAATGATATTTTTTTAAGTTTCATCTTACCTTCAGATATCCTTTTAATTAGTGTATTAGTTGCTATTTCTAAATCTCTAAATAAATTCTCCGAAAACAGAAATAGTACATCGTTTGTAATGTAGAGGTGTTTGCTCTCATCTTTATCAAATCCGAAATTCAATGATAATTTTTCAGTCGGAATAAACATATGTGTAAGACACGCTCGAAGTTGTATATACAAAAAATTTTTGCGATTAATCGACGAATATTTGCCGGGAAACAATTTGTAAACAGCAATTGAGAAACGACTTGCAGATTGTTGCTTAGCTCTCATTGGTTTATCATCTAAATAACTTCCCAAAATTTCAATTGCCTGACCCATTAGTAAAAATCCAAAAACTGATTCCGACTCATCAAGCACTTTACGAATAGGAAGCAGTATGCTATTCTGTAAAAGATTTATATGTTCTTCAGCTGAATAAATTAGCATAATCAGAACTTATATCGTAATTGAAGTTTAATATCTGTCCTATTATTACCCTCAATTGCAACGAGTCCAGTGCCAAGATTTTCCTGATCATTGTATAAAGTGTTTGCAATTTTAAACCAAAAAGCAAGATTATCCATAGCATTATACTTCACAACAAGTGCCAGTCTTGTGCCTTTACTATAATATGCAGGTATAGAAAACGCATACAACACATCAGGCTCATAAGCATAAATTCTAGTGCTATAGGAATCTGTATCGAAAATAGCAAATCTTGCTGTAAATTCAAAAGGAATATTATCAGGTTTCAATTGGACATCCTGATAAATCATATAGCCCCACTCCTGCTCTCCGTTAAAATTATATGATGCAACTTCCACTCTATTTTTAAGCTTTAATTTTGAAACTGGTGAGTAATTAATATGATATCTGTATTTAGCAGAGACATAAGAATCAAGAGGTCTAACACCATAATCTATATCAGTATTATTCTTTTGTTTTGTTTCGTACTTAAACCGAAAATACATATCCAAGTTTCGATTGGGATAATGTGTTACCTGCATCAAATATTCATTTCCAATAGATGGGCCATTAACTCCATATCGTAACCATGGATATTTCCATGAATCGAAATAAGCTTCGATTTTCCAATATTTCCTAGGAAAAACCTGAATTCCTACAAACAAACCCGATTCGTTATATGGCTTATTCCCTTCTGAAAAAGGCTGGGCGTAAAGAGCCTGATAATCAGGACTATAATACCTATATATAACTGACATTTTAACCTCAGGAACAAAATCTATAACAGCTCCATTCACTGTGGCATAACCCATGTTTGGGCTCATGGAGGTTTCACCAAAGATATTAACTTTTGGTATTGTCACCATATAATCCACACCAAAATTTGAATTTGAATAGCCATTAAAATCAAAATATCTATACGCCTGATTATTCGGAACTAATGAATCTGAAAAGTTATAATATACTCCTGTTGCCCCAAGTCGAAGATGATCGCCATGCCAAGTAATATTTCCTCCACTTACAAATTCATTTATAGTTTTACGCTTTGCTATTTCAGCTGGTGTTCGATGATATCCTGTTTCAAGAAAATTTGTTACATACTGTTCTTCATTCTCAAAAAGTGAGTCTGATGCCTGTGTAACACTACCGTCAATTGGTTTATATGAAGCAAACTCTGTAATAACAAACTGTCCAAACTGCATGCTCATTGCTTCTCCTCGCATAAAGGCTGACTCGTTAACAGAACTATATTTCTGGATGCCCCTTGCTTTTTTAATAACATTTGTAGCACTTGATGTTTTTCCAAATCCCATGCCAGTCCACATAGTAAGTCCCTGTCCAAACTGAGCAACGTAATCCCCAACAATAACTTTCTTTATCTTACCAATATCATTTAACTGAAAATGACCGGAGTAATAATCAAACCCATATTTCTGAGCTCCTTTAAAAAATTGCTCCCCATCATCCTTTTCTGCGGTAAAGCCATAATATAGCTTATTCTTATATTGATAATTATAACGGAGATACACCTTATCCTGACTACCAAGATATCTCGACTTATCTGGATTTTCTGCCAATATACTATCTGATATTGGTAAATACCAGCTTTTTCCTGTAATACTCTCTGATATCTTGTCATAATGGTATGTCGACCATATGTCATCATTTTACCAAAATCAGTTTTCGTCTGCTGATCTTCATTACTTACAACAACAAAAGGTAAAAGAAACTTTAAAGTCAATGGATCAATACCATCAACGAACTGCAACTCGTATACTGTATTAAAGTTACCAAATTTCTGACGATATTTTTGCAAAGAATAAATTTGAAATTCAGTAAGAAAAATAAGTCTTTGAAAATCATCTTCAGATGCAGTATTTAAGTCTAAAGGATCGTAGTATAAATTTTCAAGATTTAAGAACAAGGTTGTATAATCTAGCTCAGCATCAGCAGATGCCGCAATTTCCTCAATAATATCATCCAAGGCAGGCATAATATCTGATTCCTGGGCCTTAATATTCATTGAGAAGGCAATGCTTAGCAACAATATGAGTGCAATTCCTTTAAAATACATAGGACATTGATATTTTTGGAGTTGAGCCAAGCACTTCGTGATATGCATAAGCAATATCAAAAACAATATTATTAGCATTATATCCCAATCCAAAAGAATACTCTACCGGTGCAACAGCTATACCTGTACGCATCGAAAATTGTTTGTTTATGGAATACTCTATCCCAGTTTTAATAATTGGAATATAACCATTTATTGCTTTGCCAGTTTCAACTGCAAGCAATAAAGATTTGCTAAACAAATATGAAAATCCAAATTTAAAAGCAATAGGCATTCTAATATCAGAATCTTCAAAATATGAAATATTAAGAGGATTAAAAACATAAGCACCGATAGAAAACTTATCTGAAGGACGAGATAAAATCCCTAATTCGAAATTTATTGCATTTAGATTTCCATACATATCACTCTGACGCATAGAAAAGTAATTTATCATAACCCCCATTGAAATTGATTTAAACAATTTCTGAGAGAACCCTAGCGAAAATTTATCAGATTGAAACAAACTATAACCAAAATGAGTAATGCCGAATCCAACATTACCTCCCATCAAAGGTGAAATAAAAGCAATTGCTCCAAAGCCCGTCTCTTTCAACAAGAATCGGTTTTCGTAATAAATACCCGCAACAGAAGAATTTATTCCATCCATTGCAGCTGGATTGTTAAAAACAGCCCAATTGTCAGATAATGTAACACCTGCATTTGCCATACCGGCAGAACGTGCTCCAGCATAGGAGTACTCTGTTTGAGCATATGTAGCACTAGCAGCTATGAACAAGGAGATTATAAATATTAGTTTTCTCATAAATCGAATTTAATTGATTACCCGAAAATCGAACTTATGATCTTCAAGTTCTTTGTTTGCGTTAACAATTTTCTGCTTAAGATTTTGCTTAAAATCTGCAAGTTTGTTTACAAGACCTTCATCACCAGTAGCAATGATCTGTGCTGCCAAGATTGCAGCATTCTGTGCTCCATTAATAGCAACTGTTGCAACAGGAATACCAGGAGGCATTTGAACAATTGCAAGTAAAGCATCCATTCCATCAAGACTAGCATTGATAGGGACACCAATAACTGGTATTGTAGTCATTGCGGCTATTACGCCACATAAATGAGCTGCCATTCCAGCACCGGCTATAATTACTTTTACTCCTCTCTCAGAAGCACCTTTTGCAAACTCCTCAACTTCTTCGGGAGTTCTATGAGCTGATAAAGCATTAATTTCAAAAGGAATCTCAAGTTCATTTAGCTGTTTAGCTGCTTTCTCCATAACTTTCCAGTCCGATGTGGACCCCATGATAATACTTACAATCGGTTTCATTTTTCTTTATTATTTTCTTTAAACTTAGTTATAATTTGTAAAAATACATAACAATCTTTTAAATTCACTCTAAATTTCGATTTTTTAGCATTTTTTTTATTTCTTTGAGCTTTATTTGTATAAGATTTTAAAGAGAAGAAATTGATAATAAAAAACATCTCAAATTAAAAAAAATGACTATGGATACAGTAAGAGTTCATGATAAAAATTTCAGTCATTTCATTGACAATAGTGAAATTAAATCAAGAATCAGCAAAATGGCAAAAAAAATTGACTCTGACTTAGCTGGTAAAAAACCATTATTCTTAGGAATTCTAAATGGATCGTTTATGTTTGCTGGTGAGCTATTTCAACATGTTAGCATCGATTGCTCAATTTCATTTTTAAAACTCGCTTCGTATGATGGAACTGCATCTAGTGGAAAAGTTAAAAGATTAATTGGCCTTAATGAAAACATTGAAGGACGTACAGTTGTTATACTTGAAGACATTATAGATACTGGAATTACAATTGATCATATTGTTAAACAATTGAAAGGTTATGAACCTGCAGAAATAAAAATTGCAACATTATTGTATAAACCAGAAGCATACAATGATGCTTATGATATTGATTATTTTGCATTTGACATCCCTAACGACTTTATTGTTGGTTATGGATTAGATTATAACGGATTTGGTAGAAATTTAAAACATATTTACAAAATTAGCGAATAGTTATGTTAAACGTTGCATTATTTGGCCCTCCAGGAGCAGGAAAAGGCACACAAGCAAAAAAGCTTGCTGAGAGATATAACCTTACCTATATTTCTACAGGTGATATTCTTAGAAACGAAATTACAGAAGGAACACCTTTAGGACTTCAAGCAAAAGCTATAATTGAACAAGGTGGTTTAGTTTGTGATGAAACTATTGTTCAGATAATTGAGAATAGTATTAACATGAATCATGACAGTAATGGAATTTTATTCGATGGTTTCCCTAGGACTTATGCACAGGCCTATATTCTTGATGGTCTACTTATAAAAATGAATTCAAAATTATCATGTCTTATTAGCCTAGAAGTTCCAAAAGAAGAATTAGTTGGAAGAATGATTGCTAGAGCTCTAAAAGAAAATAGGGCTGATGACAAACAAGAAATCGTTGAAAATAGACTTAGAGAATACGAGACTAAGACTATTCCAGTAATTGATTATTATAAAGATCTGGGCAAATATTATCCAATAGATGGAATTGGTGCTGTTGACGAAGTATTTGACCGCGTTACAGATATAATTGAAGAAATACTTTCTCAAACCTTGTTAAATGTTGTTTTCTTTGGCCCTCCAGGTGCTGGAAAAGGAACACAGGCTAAACGTCTTGCAAAGAAATTCAATATGATTTATGTTTCTACAGGCGAAATGATTCGTAAAGAAGTTGCTGACCAAACAGAACTTGGAAAAGTAGCAAAACCATATCTAGAAACTGGAGATATTGTTCCTGATGACATTGCAATTAGATTAATTGAAAGAAAAATCAAACAGCATAAAAATATCAAAGGGTTTATTTTCAAAGGCTTTCCTTCTACCCTTGTTCAAGCATACATTTTAGGAGGTTTATTGAAAAAGTCAGACACATCAGTTTCTATAGTTATGAATTTAGAGACGACAACTCTACTTTCATTGAAACGATTAACTGCTAGATCTAAAACTGCAAATGCTAGGACATATGACATGGATGCTGAAACTATTATTCATCGTTTGGAAGTATTCGATGACAGAAGCGGCAAAATTCTAGATTTCTATGAACAACAAAACAAACTTATTACCTTCAATGGAAACATTGACCCTGAAGAGTTGCATAAAGAAATGGCTGACACAATAGAAAAAGCATTTAAAGAGATTAGAAAATAGACGGTGCTTCGACATTTCGACAAGCTCAATACATCGCTTCGCTCAGCAGCCGGAGACAAGAGAAAGAAGACAGGAGACTATTGTTTCTCTAATTATTGCTTTAACACTAAAACATACGTACAATGAGATTCAATCTAGGTTTATTTAGTTCAATACTAATTCTAAGTTCAATTATTATGTCTTGTAATCAAACACCAGCAGAAAACAAAGAGATAGAAAAAGAAGATTCTAAAAACGAGCAAACTGTTCAAGAGGATTTTTCTGTTTTGATAATCAATGGAAGTCCTCGAGTTGAAGGAAACACAGCTCGATACTTAGACAAAGTATTTGAAGGTGCAGAATCTGTTAACGTAAAAGCAATACAAGTTAATTTAAACGAAAAAGACGTCAAAGGCTGCCAAGGATGTATGGGTTGCAGAGAAACAGAAGGTTGTACATATAAAGATGATTTCGATCAATTATATAAAGACATTTTAAAGGCAGATATTATTGTTGTTGGTACTCCAATTTACTTTGGAAACATGACTGGACAATGTAAATCCTTTATTGATAGACTTTTCTGTTTTTGGAGCTCTCCTGCATCAGACTTAATGGAAGGAAAGAAAGCTGCAGCCATAATTACTTATGCAGAAGCTGGTGAAGATACATATCAAGCTGCTTTAGATGAACTTTCAGGCGACTTAAAGGCTGTTGGTTTCGAACTTATTTTCACAGATGCTGTAAACAGCACTTGGGAAATTGATGATATTGATTCTCAACCTGAGACTTTGAAGAGAGCTTTTGAATTTGGTGCTTCGTTGAAATAAAAGACGGCACTTCTGCTTACTTCGACTTCGCTCAGTGCCCTAAAGAAATATATTATGTTTATTGGTTTACATCAATCTAAGGTGACTGAGGGATTAGACGTAGGAGAATTGTCACGAATACCGACCGTTAAAAAACTACTTTATCACCTATTTCTATATTGTATTTGTCGCATAATTCTCCATTTATTTCTACAACATATTGTGCCGGAGCAGCTGAAGGTAGGGAGGTCTCGTCACGTGGATTTGTATTTTTGTAAATATCAACAATAACCATCTTAGCGTTAACGTAAATTATATCAAGTGGAATAAGCGTGTTCCTCATGTAGAAAGATTGAGTTTGTTCATGGGCAAATAAAAACAACATTCCTTGATTTTCTTCCATTTTAGCACGGAACATTAACCCTCTTGCTCTTTCTTCATCTGTGCTAGCTACTTCAATTTCAATTTGGAAAAGACTGGTATCAGTTTGTGTGTCTAAAAAAACAAGCTCTCCATCGTTTCTGAATGGTGGTGGATTGTCGAAACTGTAATTTTTTTCTTTTAATTCAATATTATTTGTTTTAGGGTGCGTTTTCTTTTTGTTATTGTCGCATTGTACCATTAATAGAGCAGCGACAAAAATGCTGAAAATAATTATTGCTTTTTTCATTTTAATTCTGTTTATTCCTAACCTGTTTGCAAGTTATGCAATTTGTAATATATGCCTTTTTGGTTTAATAATTCGTCATGTTTTCCTGATTCAACAATTTTACCTTCGTGCATAACGTAAATCATATCAGCTTTTTTTATTGTAGACAAACGGTGAGCAATTACAATTGAAGTACGATTTTTCATCAAGTTTTCGAGAGCTTCCTGTACTAGCTTTTCCGATTCTGTATCAAGGGCAGAAGTCGCTTCGTCAAGTATTAAAATTGGAGGGTTTTTTAAAACAGCACGGGCAATACTGAGGCGTTGACGTTGACCACCAGAAAGTTTGCCGCCACTATCTCCAATATTGGTGTCGTAACCATTTTCGGTTTCCATTATAAAGTCGTGAGCATTTGCAACTTTTGCAGCTTCTATTACCTGTTCTATACCGATATTTTCTTTTCCAAAGGCTATGTTGTTATAAATTGTGTCATTAAAAAGGATTGGATTCTGATTAACATAGCCCATTAAGTTTCTTAATGCATTAAGTTTAAAATCTTTTATATCGATGCCGTCAATTTTGATCTCACCTTGCTCTACATCATAAAATCTTGGGATAAGGTCCACCATAGTAGATTTTCCAGAGCCACTTTGTCCAACTAATGCAATTGTTTCGCCTTTTTGTATTTTTAGATTAATTCCTTTAAGAACAGGGATTTCAGTATAAGAAAAATCAATATCCTTATATTCTATTGAATCAGAAAAATCTTCAATGTTTTCAGCGCCTTGTTTTTCAGTAATATTATTTGTCGCATTTAAAATATCATTAACACGATCTACTGATGCCATAGCCTTTTTGATGTTATACCATGAAGATGATAATGTTTTTGCAGGAGCAATTATCTGGCTAAAAATTATTAGATATCCTATTAATGCTTGTGACGACATTGAAGAACCTCCACCAAGCACCATTGTTCCACCATACCACATAATAGCAACTACAGCAACTGTAGCTAGAAATTCACTTAAAGGGCTTGCTAGAAAACGTTTACGATTGATTTTATTCATCAATGAGGTGTAAACATTATTTGTGTTCTGGAATCGTCCTGCAATGTGTTTTTCAGCATTAAAAGCTTTTACAATTCTTAATCCTGATAGCATTTCATCAATTTGTGACATCAGGCTGCCCATTTGTGTTTGCCCTGCCATTGATGTTTTACGTAATGATCTGCCTACCCATCCGATAATAAGCCCAACGACAGGAAGCAAAATAAACACGAATAGAGTCATTTGCCAGCTGATGATTAGCATTGTCCCCAAATACATAATTATTTTAATAGGGTCTCTAAAAATCATCTCCAACGAGCTCATAATACCCCATTCGATTTCCTGAACGTCGTTAGTCATTCTGGCAATGATATTTCCCTTTTTGTCTTCGGAGAAATATGAAATTGGCAAAATTATTACTTTATCAAAAAGAAGATTCCTTATGTCTTTAACAACTCCGTTCCTTATTGGTACCATAAAATGGTTAGCTAAGTACATTGTCAAGGTTTTAAAGAAAGTTGCAATGACAACAATAATTCCTATTGCAATCAAAGCGTTTAGTTCACCTCTATCAATAATTATTTGACTAATCCAGTAATTGAAATTATGTTCTAGACTTGATAAGTCCCAAATATTTAAAGGTAACTTTTGTTGAGTAAGAG
>Ga0075120_10003094_pt1 | contig 11589 bp, 10 predicted proteins | sample AntAceMetag02UKL_FD_69792 | JGI IMG/M metagenome (GOLD analysis project Ga0075120, IMG submission 69792) | Saline lake microbial communities from Ace Lake, Antarctica - Antarctic Ace Lake Metagenome 02UKL | ecosystem: Environmental > Aquatic > Non-marine Saline and Alkaline > Saline | place... | reverse complement strand
CTCGTAAGAGAGAGGGTAAAGGGTCTTGAAAAAATGCAATAGGCTTTTGAATAACTGTTAGAGCTATTGCCGAGAAGTAAAAATGACCTGTCTACAGAATACCCTTTGTAGATGGTACATCTTTTAATCTTTCTTCCCTTTGAGATGCCTTATCAAATGATCTTGCAAAGGCCTTGAAAATTGCCTCTGCACTATGATGAGGATCATTGCCGTAATAAAGTTCAACGTGCATTGTTATACCGGCATGGTTTACAAAAGCCCTGAAAAATTCCTCAAGAAGCCTGACATTGAAATTCCCTGTGACATATTCCTCCAAAGAAACCCTATAGGATAGGTAAGGCCTGTTCGATATATCAATCACAACATTGGCAAGGGCATCATCCATTGGAATCATTGCCTGGCCATATCTCCTAATGCCTTTTTTTTCTCCTAACGCATTATTCACCGCCTTGCCTAAACATATGCCCAGATCTTCAACTGTATGATGATAATCAACCTCAATATCACCCTTAGCGCTTACATTAATATCCATGTAACCATGGGCAGCCATCAACTCAAACATATGGTCCATAAAGGCTATGCTTGTATCAACTTTAGAATGCCCTTCACCGTCCAGGGTTAAATCTATTCGGATATCTGTCTCCCTCGTTTTTCTCTCAATTTTTCCGTGCCTTTCCAATTGTCAGTTCCTCATATTTCATGATATGGTGGAGATGAGGGGAATCGAACCCCTGACCTGTACGTTGCGAACGTACCGCTCTCCCATCTGAGCTACACCCCCACAGTTTTTATTTTTCAACTTCTAAGTAATTTCAACCTTATAAAAAGTCTTTTTGTCTTTGTTGTAGTAATATCTTTTTAAAATTTAGTATGTCAAGATATATTAGCCAATAAATAAAACAACTCCTGTAATACCCGTATGATGAATAATAGGCCTTTAGTCTAATTAACCCTGGTTTACCCTGGACATACCAAAACAGAAGTGTCTTATAACTAAATCATAGCTTTAAAAATACTTGCAAGAAAATATTTTATACTTATATTATTTACTCAAAAGTAAAAACAGGTAATTAAAAACGGAAGGATTTAAAGTGAGAATAAAAATTTTCAGCTTTTCAATTTTGATATTAGGATTATCCTTCATTTCATGCACAAATTCGAGTGAAACGGCAATAGCGGAAAGTAAAGAAACACAAAACACTGCTGCTGCATCTGATATAAAATCAGTTAAAGATATGAGGGTCACATGGTATCATGACTGGGATAAAGGCATAGAAGCAGCTAAAAGGGAAGCCAAACCAGCGCTCATTGATTTCTTTGCCGAGTGGTGCAAGTGGTGCCATGTTATGGATGAGCAAACTTTTTCCGCCCCTGAAATCAAAAATCGTTTTTCTAAAAACTGGATCACCATAAGAGTGAACACTGAAGACAGAAACCGCTATGCCACTTATGATGGAAAATCCATGTCCTACCAGGATCTTTCAGGGTATTTCCAGGTAACAGGTCTGCCATCATATTTATTCATGGATAAAGATGGAAAACCTATTCACCTCTTACCGGGTTATGTCACAAAAGAACAGTTTGGACCACTCCTTGACTACATGAAAGACGAACTGTACAAAAAAAAGGTCAACTTTAGCGATTATTTAAAATCAGTGAGTTAATAAACCTCCAGCATGGCTTTATTGAAAAACAAACTATTCTATCAAATCCTACTTCTTGCCCTATCTGTTTCTCTAATTATTACCGGTGTTATGATGAAAGAGATGCCTGAAGTTATCTCCAATGCCAAAACCCTCTGTTTTTGGTGCATAGGATTAAAATAGGGGTTTTTTTTGGGAAAAATTAAAAGAATTTGGTGGCAGATATCTGGTCTTATCTTGTTCAATTTTCCATTTATTGGCCAATTAACACTCCCATGGCTACCTGTTCCCGTTCTTAATTGTTATTCTTGCCCTCTGGCGCTAAGCGCATGCCCCATTGGAACCATCCAGCACTTTCTTGTGATTGGCGCTATACCCATATTTACAGTAGGCATTATATTGCTTTTTTCGACAATTGCCGGAAGATTTTATTGCAGCCATCTCTGCCCATTCGGATTTTTACAGGACCTCCTTGCACGGATAACGCGGCATAAGGTAAGGATACCCAACTTCTTAGGTTACGGAAAGTATGCTGTTTTAATTATCACAGTTATTCTATTGCCGCCTCTTTTAAAGGAGCCATTTTTCTGCACACTCTGTCCTGCCGGGAGCATCGAAGCAGGCATACCCATTGTTCTGCAGGCATGGTTTAAAGAGCATTTTGCAGAACCAAATCTTTTCAGCAATGTTGGGGGAATACTCTCTATGATTGGATGGTGGTTTTGGTTTAAGATCGCTTTATTAGTGGCAATTCTTATAACCGCTGTATTTATAAAACGACCCTTCTGTCGCACTGCCTGTCCTTTAGGCGCCCTCCTTGGAATCTTTAATCGTATCTCCCTGTTTTTCACACACCCAGGAATAAAATCAGATAAACGAAACAGATACTACCTGAGGACATGCCCCGTCGGCATTACCAATCCAAGGGATGTCGACTCCCACAACTGCATAAAATGCCGTGAATGTCATCACCCACCAGACAAAAAAAATTAAGGATCTGGAATATTTCCCATTCAAGTCGAACACACAGCAGAACCATCCTAAAATCTTACAGAAATTCTCTCTTTTTTTTGCCTTGACTGCAAAATATTATTAATGTATATAATTAGTAACTAAACAGCCACTTACTTCTTATTAAAATTTATATCGTAAGGAACAATGACAACAAAACAAATAGCATATTTCAAGATTTTTCATGAGGTATCCAGGGCTATCCTCTCAGTGCTCGATTCAAAAGAGGTACTGGAACTTATTGTAAAAAGGGTTGTCCCTGCACTGAAATTAAAGGCTGCAAGCCTGCGGCTTTTAAACGAGGAGACAAATGATTTAGAATTAGCAGCCTCTCGTTTTTTAAGTAAAAAATATCTGAGAAAGGGTTCCCTTGATGCAGATAAAAGCGTACCAGAGGTTTTAAAGGGGAAACCAATCTTAATCCTTGACGCACAAAATGACCCTCGGATTCAGTATAGAAAAGAAAAGGCAGAAGAGGGTATTGCCTCTATCCTGAGTGTGCCGGTGGAGATACATAATCAGGTAATAGGGATGTTGAGACTATATACATCCTCTCCAAGATCATTTAATGAGGAGGAAATAGAGTTCGTATCTGCCATATGTGAAATGGCCGGCCTTGCCATTATAAATGCCAGGATGTATGAAAAAGAAAAGGAAAAGCTGGCCAGGCTTTTTGAAAAGGGAAATATAGAGCCTGAAGACCGGGAAAAAACCAAAAAATATAAGATTAACATAGCATCCAGGGCAACATGCGACCCTAAAAAATCTACCGAACTTTTTAGAGTCCTCCATGAGGTTACACGGGATTTATTAGATGACCTTAACCCAGATGCAGTGGTAGATTCTATGGTTGAAAAGGCTATCCGGATTTTAGAAATAAAGGGATGCAGCCTATTTCTTTTAGATGAGACAACGGGCAGATTAAATATGGTTTCATCAAAAGGCATTAGCAATGAATACCTTGGGAAAGGACCTCTTGATGCCAGCAAAAGCATGTCAAAGGCATTAGAGGGTGAAATAGTATATGTAAAAAATGTAGCCACTGATAAAAACATTCAGTACCAAAACGAGGCAATTAAAGAAGGTATTGTCTCTATCTTATCAGTTCCTATTTTTGTTAAAGAACATGTTATTGGAGAGATGAGATTTTATTCAGAAAATGAGAGAGTTTACAATAATGAAGAAATAGAATTTATTCTTGCCTCAGCAGAGATTGGAGGCATTGCCATTACCAATGCCAAGTTTTATCAAAGATTAAAAAATGACATACAATTCTGGGAATCTACTCTTTCTTATCTTGATGAAAGTTGATAAAGCCGCAAAAAGGCGCAAAATTCACAAAAAATAGAATTGAAATGTAGTAATATCGATAAGTTATAAGCAAGTTAAACCTGAAATTGGACTCATTACGAAGCCATCAAAGCTAAACTGTTTTATAAACCTTTCCTTTTCTTTGAATAATAATCCTTAATTTCAAGCAAATTGCCTGCATACTCCTTACGAAAATAGAGCAGCGGATAATTCTCAATTTCTTCTGATAATGGCCCTAAAAAGGGTGCAATATCAATCCCGTAGCTGTTCATCTTTCTTTTATCAGCCTCATGGATAATAAGGAGACAATAATAATTTAGCAATAATCTTAAATTCGTATTTCTACGAAAGAGATATGCCCTTCCCCCAATAGAATTTATCAAATAGCCGGCATACCCGTAAATGTTGCTCAAAGACGGTCTCTGTATTTTTCCTTGCCTGCATTCATCTCCTGACATAAGCCATTGATAAAATATCGATAGATTTACCTCCATGGCCTCAGCTTCGTTTTTTAAAACAGATTTTAAAAATATTAAATCCTTTAAATCTAATATCCTGTAAAAATGATAGATATTGCTGATTATAATGTCATAACGAAGTCCCTCTCCTGCGGGAACCGGCATATGCAAGGATAATTCACTAACAATATCCTTAAATCTGGACATTGTGCCTTCTCCCATCCCAAGATTTTTAATGTAATCTTTTTGATCAAGGTATGCAAAAAACTCCTCAATATCTTTTTCTATTTTCAGGCATTCATCTTCAACACTCAGCGCCTGACCCTCTTCAACCGTCCCTTCCGAAACCTTCTCGTTTTTCTCCTGTATTTCCTGTTTCTTTATCGGCTGGGAATTAATATTTTCCTCTTTGGTAGGTTTTTCCTCTAACTGCTTAGTTTCCTGTAAAACCTGTTCTTTCCCATCGCCATTTCCATGATAGGCAAAAAACAAAGCTATCAGTCCAGCTGCAATAAACACAAAAGTTAGAAGCAATAAAGATTTATTTCCTCTCATATTTCCCCCCTATATTAAGAGTGTGTTTAGGTAAATATCAACTGGTTCACTCTTTAGAAATCTGACTTTTGAGTATTAACAAAAAATTACAACTTTTACAATACTGTAATTACCAAGTTTAATAAATTAAAAAATGCAAATTTTCTAATATCAAACCACCAATACCGTAATTTTTCAAGATATAATGCTTTATGGCTACCTGAACAGCTTTTTTAAAAAGAAAAACAAAAGGTCTTGACCACTATTTAAACCTTGTGTTATCCATTGGAAAATTAATGCTTACGCCTTTTTGAAGGAGGAAAAAATGCATCATAAAATTCAACCAGCATTTGAACACTATTTGGGTATCCCTGGTTTTGTTATCGCCTCTATCATTCTAATCTTAGGCCTTGCCCTCTTTTTTTATATAATCTATAGAAGATATCTTCTACTTAAATCTGCCAAGCCTGATCCCAGATTTGGCTCGTTGGGGCAAAGGATATATGATTTAATCATTTATGGTATGTTCCAAAAAAGACAGCCAAGGTATCTATGGATAGGAATATTGCATATCATGATATTTTGGGGTTTTATTACACTCGCTTTAAGGTCTGTAACTCTTTATGGACTGGGTTTTAAGGCTGATTTTGTCTTGCCTTTTATGGGCGGCTCATTAGGTGAGGCATATAATTTCCTCAAGGATGTATTTGAAATTATTGTACTTTTTGCCTGTATTTCTGCTATACTACGCCGTGCAATATCAAGACCTGCAAGATACGAAAGAAAATATGGAAAAACCCATAAATTTGAGGCCTACCTTGTGCTTGGTCTTATAAGCCTTTTGATGGTAACTGATATTGCAATGGATGGAAGCGGAATTGTCCTTGGAGAAAAGTATCTCTACTGGCTGCCTGCAGCCCATACTGTATCCTATATATTTAACGGACTTGCTCAAGATTCTTTAAAAAGCATTTTTTTGTGGAACTACTGGATTCATATACTAACATTGATGGTTTTTCTCAACTTTCTTCCGCTGGGAAAACACTTTCATATTATAACCGGCCTTCCGAATGTATTTTTTAGAAAACTTAAAAAGGGTTCTATAAAGCCACCCAGGTGGGATATTGAAGACATTGAGGAACTGGATTCCATAGGGGTGGACAAAATTGAGGATTTTACATGGAAACACATTCTTGACTTTTATACCTGTACCGAATGCGGCCGGTGTGCTGATAATTGCCCGGCAAATACGGTTGGAAGACCGCTATCACCTATGGAAATTACCTTAAAGATCAGAGAGCAGGCTTACGAGAGCGTGCCTATATTTAATACAAAAAAGGGAGATAATAACAAGGAAAATAACCTTTCTATAATAGGGAATATAATTTCCCCTGATGAAATCTGGTCATGCACTACCTGCGGCGCCTGCGAGGAGGAATGCCCTGTATTTATAGAATATATTGATAAAATTATAGATTTACGCAGACACATGGTAGAGTCAGCCATGATACCAAAGGATTTCCAAGATGCCCTTATGAAATTTGAGAAAACCGGAAACCCCTTTGGTAAACCTCCGGCTAAAAGGGCAGACTGGGTAAAAGAATTAGATGATATTTCCGTCAAAATAATCGAAGAGGGAGATAAGGTAGATATCCTTTACTTTGTTGACTCCTATGCCTCATTTGATCCACAGATTCAACAAATAGCCATGGCTATTGTCAGAGGGCTAAATAAGGCCGGGGTAAATTTTGGCATACTGGGCTCGAGAGAATCTGATTCAGCTCACCAGGTAAAAAGAATTGGTGAGGAGGGCCTGTTTCAATTCTTGATGGAAGAGAACATGGAGATTTTCAAATCATGCTCCTTCAATGAGATTGTGACAACAGACCCCCATGCCTTTAATGCACTAAAAAATGATTATCCTGGCCATCTTAATGTAAAACACTATACAGAGTTCTTTCTCCCATTGATTGAAAATGGTCATCTTAAGGCATCCAGACCCCTTGACGATGGCCAAAAAATATACACCTACCATGACCCGTGCTATCTGGGAAGACACAACGGAATATACGAGGCTCCCAGGAAAATCCTTGCCTCAATACCAGGAATAAATATAGTTGAGATGGAGAAAAACAGGGACAGAAGCTTTTGCTGTGGAGGCGGTGATATTAATCTCTGGTATGACATTGAGCAAGAGGAAATGAGAATGGGAGAAAAAAGAGTTGCCATGGCCTATGAAGCAGGGGCTACGGTTATTGTGACTGCATGCCCATTTTGCTTACTCAATTTTGATGATGCCATTAAAACAAGCGGGTTAGAGGGAAAGATAGAGGTTGTTGACCTTATGGAGCTTTTTATGAGCGTTGTATAAAACTATTGATTGAAAAAACAGGAGGAAAAAAATGGATATTGTTGTATGCGTTAAACGAGTGCCTCTCACAGAGGAAGTAGATATTATAATCGACGATAAAAAAAAGGAGATTAAAAAGGAGCAGCTTGCATTTGTCCTGAACGATTGGGATAACTATGCAATTGAAGAGGCTATCTTATTAAAAGAAAAACATGGAGGAACAGTCACGGCTATTACAGTAGGCAATGAAGACGATGAAGAGGTACTAAGAAGATCTCTGGCAATGGGCGCTGACAAGGCTATCAGAATTGATGCCGGGGATTTAAGCAGGTTTGACAGTCTTTCAATATCAAGAATCCTCTCTGCTGCATTAAAAGATTTGCCATATGACCTTGTATTTACCGGTGTTCTCGCAGATGATGACAGCTCCGGAGCAGTAGGTATAATGATGGCAGAGCTATTAGACCTAAACCATTCCGCCATGGTTACCGCCATTGATATTAAGGATGAAAAGGCCGGCACTACATCAGAACTTGAAGGGGGCCTGGGCGAGGTTTCTCTTATTGATATGCCGGCTCTTCTTACTATACAGACAGGTATTAACGAGCCAAGATATGTATCGATCCTGGGAATAAGAAAGGCAGCAAAAAAAGAACTCAAGGTAATAGGCCTTGACGAATTAGGCTTGTCTGAAGAAGAGCTTACCCCTAAAACTATTATTGAAGAGGTCTACCTGCCTCCTGAAACCGAGGGGGCACAAATTCTCAGTGGAGATCCCGGCAAGATAGCATCTGATTTCGTTGAAATCCTAACAAGGAAAGGAGTAATGGAATAATGAGTGAAATATTTGTTGTTATAGAACACAGGCTTGGTGAAATAAGGGACATAACCTATGAAATGCTATGGAAGGCCGGTGAATTAGCTGAAAAATTATCCTACACAGTCACAGCTGTTCTCCTTGGCCACGAAGTTGATTCCATAGCTGAAAACATTAATGACAGGGCAGATAAGATAATTATCTATGATGATGAGAGGCTAAAAAACTTTAATGCCGATATAGCTAAAGAGATACTTTCAGGTTTGATTGAAGACTCAAAACCAGAGATCATACTTATTGGCAATACATCATGGGGAGCAGAACTTGCCCCATCTCTCGCAGTGAAAACAGGCTTTCCTCTTGCAACTGACTGTATTGATATCACATCTGAAAATGGAAAAATCATCGCCCAAAGACAAATGTACAGTGGAAAAATATTTTCCAATGTATCCTTTGCACCATCTGACGGCTACATTTTTACTATACGATCAGGTGTATTTCCAAAGGATAAAATAAGTGAAAGGCAGGCAGAAAAAATCCAAAAAGATTTTCCTGTACCTGATAGAGAATTAAAAAAGAGTTTTGTCGAATTTGCTGAAACTGCAGCAGGTGACGTGGATATTAGCCAGGCAGAACTCCTTGTCTCTGTAGGTAGGGGCGTAGGAGAAGAAGAAAATATCTCCATTGTTAAGGAGCTATCCGAGGCGCTTAATGGAGTGCTTTCCTGCTCCAGGCCTATTGTTGATAAAAACTGGCTGCCCAAATACCTTCAGGTTGGAACCTCTGGAAAATCCGTCAGCCCTAAGGTGTATGTTGCAGTTGGCATAAGCGGCGCCTTCCAGCACATGGCCGGCATCACAGGGGCAGACACTATCATAGCAATAAATAAAGATCCTAAGGCCCCCATCTTCAGGACGGCCCATTACGGAATTGTAGACGATCTTTTTAAGATTGTTCCTGCTTTAAAAGAAAAGGTGTTGGAAACAAAAAAGGGGTAAAGAAAAATGAATTTTGAACTTACCAAAGAGCAAAAAGATATAGTAAGCGCTGCAAGAGAGTTTGCCGAAGGAGAATTTCCAGACAGGGCTGAAGAGTTTGACAGGGACGAATCTTTCGACGAAGCAATATATAAAAAGGCGGCTGAATTGGGTTTTGTAGGCACATTTATCAAAGAGGAGTATGAAGGGTCAGACATGGGCATGTTAGAATACTGCCTTATCTTTGAGGAATTTGCCGCAGTTGATCCAGGAATAGCAGTTGCCATTCTCATTTCATCTTATGGGGCGGAGATAGTGCAGGAATTCGGCACTGAGGAACAAAAAAAGAGGTATCTCCCACCAATAGTAAAAGGTGATGCAGTAATGGGTAGTGCATTTACCGAACCGGATGCCGGATCGGATCTTGCAGGTGCCACATCTACAACGGCCGTTAAAGATGGTGACGAATATGTGATAAACGGCTCGAAAATGTTTATTACAAATGGAGACCGGGCAGATTATCTTATTTGTTTTGTTGTAACAGACCCGGATAATCCGGATGTACACAGGCGACACAGTATGATCATGGTGGAGACAGACAGGCCTGGATTTGAGGCAAATCATCTGACCGGTAAACTTGGTGTCAGGGCCTCTGATACTGCTGAAATATCCTTCAATAATGTTCGAGTGCCGATTTCTAATCTTGTGGGAAGAGAAGGTGATGGTTTTGCGGAAGCCATGCATCTTTTTAATCTTGACAGGATTATTGTGGCGGCACAGGCAGTAGGGACAGCCCGCGCTGCATTAGAGGAGAGCATAAAGCATGTTAAAAAGAGGGTTGCCTTTAAGTCTCCATTATCCTCATTTCAGTCAATCCAGTTCAAGATAGCGGATATGTTTACTATGATAGAGGCAGGAAGAAATCTTGTTCATCACGCAGCATGGAAGGTTGATCAGGGCATCCTTGACCACAAGATTATTGCTGCAGCTAAGTCATTCTGTGGTCAAATGGCTGTCAAATGCACTGATATGGCACTTCAGATGCATGGTGGATATGGTTACCTGGCCGAATATAAAGTGCAGAGACTCTACAGGGATGCCAAAATAACAGAAATCTATGAGGGTACAACTGAGGTAGAAAAGATAATAATGGCGAGAAACCTGTTGAAGTAGATAGGATTAACCGTTTACAGGTTTCCTAATGGAATTTGGAAACCTGTAAACACCAGCTTAAATTTTTTTGAATTCGCTTAATCAGTACAGTACCTTATATGGAAATCAAGTTCTCTTATGAAGAGTTGGAAATTCAAAGGTCCTTCAGAAAATTCGTTAGAAATGAAATTCTGCCTATCTATAGGGAAATAGACCAAAAAGGAGTCCTTCCTGAACATATTAAGAAAAAATTTCTTGCCATGGGTTTGCTTAAATCTGCCTTTCCTGAGGCCTATGGCGGATCAGGAATATCATTTACAGGATTCATCATAGGGCTGAAAGAGTTGTCTTATGCATCTATGATTCCCTTCTGGATGCCTTTTGAAAACTTTATGCTTGCATTTCCAATTTTACACTATGGCTCTAAGTTTTTAAAGGAAACATACCTGCCTGAACTGCTCTCCATGGATACCTCCGGGGCCTTGGCCTTTACAGAGACTGATACAGGCTCTGACCCCACACAGCTGAAAACAGTTGCAAAAAAAATAAATGGCCAATGGACAATAAATGGTTCCAAGAGATTCATTACCCATTCCGGTACATGTGACCTTATGATCCTTTTTGCAAAAACCGGTAATGCCGTAACCGCCTTTCTCGTGGGACCAAAAAACAAGGGATACATAATCGGCACGAGAGAAACCTTTATTCATACGCTATCCCTGGATAACGGAGATGTCTATTTTGAAAACTGTCTTGTTGCTGACGACCATGTAATTGGCGAGGAAGGTCATGGATTTGAAATATTATTAAATACCGAGGCATTTGGTAAAATAGCATTTTGTTCCTATTTTGCAGGTATGGCGGAAAGGGCATTGGATCTTTCAATAGAATATGCAAAAACAAAAATCCACAGGGGCAAGCCAATAGGGCAAAAATTCCAAATGACCCAGGAAAAACTCGCAAGAATGGTTACCAAAATTGAGGCCATGAATGCATATCTTTTTAGTGTTTGCGCAAAAGCGGACCGTGGAGAGAGTATTTTTATGGATGCAGCGGCCCTCAAACTCCTTGTTGCGGACAACATAAAGGATATTACCTATGACGCCATGGAAATCCATGGAGCTTATGGTCTTAGTGGTGAGTACGATATATCAAACCTTTATAAAACAGCGGTCACTGCCCAGGCAGTAATGGGCAGTCTCGATATACAGAGAGTAATTGTGTCAAAGGAAATACTCACAAGGGGTAAATACAAATAAAAACCTTGACATAATCTTAGCCTAAAAATTATACTCCATCAAAAATATAGTCACATTATAGCTATATTGTAATCATT
>Ga0075120_10003091_pt1 | contig 11598 bp, 10 predicted proteins | sample AntAceMetag02UKL_FD_69792 | JGI IMG/M metagenome (GOLD analysis project Ga0075120, IMG submission 69792) | Saline lake microbial communities from Ace Lake, Antarctica - Antarctic Ace Lake Metagenome 02UKL | ecosystem: Environmental > Aquatic > Non-marine Saline and Alkaline > Saline | place... | reverse complement strand
CGGGGTTACGGTGAAGTTCATCATTTTGCCGCTGCGGTTAATGAGGGCGGGCGAGGGCTTATCTTGATTCTCGTTCACCAACTCGGTGAGTTGATTGATGCTGTAGATCGGCTGCTCGGCAAATTCGCGGATGATGTCGCCGGGTTTCAGGCCGGCCTCTTCGGCGCTGCTCTCAGGGATGATGCCGATGATCAGACAGGGTGTTTGCTTGAGAACGCCTTCGACGAGACGCCCGCCCATGTCCAGCTTTTCGGTCGGGAGGATCAGGGTGTTTTCGGTGCCGTCGCGTTTGGTGACGAGGAGTTCGACTTCGTCGGTGAGGGCCGATTCGAGAATAAACTGATCCCAGCGGGTGACGGGCCGACCATTGACGGCTTCAATGGTATCGCCGGGGGTGAGACCGGAGGCGTAGGCCAGGCTGTTGGTGGCCACATAGCCCACCACGCAGTCGCGTTCCTGGTAGACCATCGATTTTCCGCCCCAATACACGATGTAAGCCAGCAGAATGGCGAAAAGGATATTGCAGGAGGCCCCGGCCACAGCCACAAGTGCTTTCTTCCAGGCCGCCACACGCGGCAGATTCCGCGATTCGCCATCCTCCGTCTTGCCGCCGCCCGGATCCAGTTGAGGCAGGGAGACATAGCCGCCCAACGGCAGACAGCCGACTTTATAGACAACCCCCTTGATCGTGCGCTTCCAGATGGCAGGCCCGAACCCGATGGAAAAGACATCCACCTGCAACCCCAGCCAACGCGCCACCAGATAATGACCCAACTCGTGGACAAATACCGTCAACCCAAAGAAAAAAACCACCAGCACTAAATTCAAAACGATCATAAATAACCTATATTTCCGTAAAATCCCGCCAAAGAAAGTCGGAAGGTATCGGTTATTGCAGGGCGGCGCAATGCTAAAAGGGAGGGGAAGGAGAAGCGTGAAAGATCAGAACGCCTCAACCTCCGCGATACCCCGGAGGGCCGTAGGCATACTATTTCCGTGCGTTGACATTTTGATGTCGTTCTTTTAGCCTGCTTGCGCAATGAGTGACAGTGCAACCTTGATCTGGAAGGGCAAATCAACAGCAAGAAGGCGACGGCCATTTTTTCCCTCTTGGGAGGGCCCGTGTCCCCACGGGCCAAGCGGAGAGTGAGCGCATTTCGGGAGGGCGAGCGTCCCCGTGAGCCGTGCGGAGAGTAAGAGAAATAAGGAATGATCTGGAGAAAAATAAAAGGACGCTGAGGACAGCATCCCTCCCAAAATTCGCGATACGTTCTTCTCTGCGTCCAGAGCCTCTTCAATCTATCGCCGCGCCGCTCCTCTCGAAAAAACCGGAAGAACCTTAAAGGTCCGCAACTCATCATGAAAATACTTTTTGCAATCGGGATAATTGCCACATTGGTTGTGGCAAGCAGTATGGCGGGGGACCATCCAAAGGCACTTGGATATACGTTCCCCAATGAGTGGGGGGAACACGCCAGAACGATGATGATCTTCCCGGCCAAGTGGAATTACGGGAGCAAAACGAAGGGGCTGCGCGAAGAGTTTGCTCAGATTGCCCGGGCGATCGCGAAGCATGAGCCCGTCGAGGTGTTCTGTTTCGAGAAGGAAGAGTCGGCCTGCCGGGAATATGTGGGCGATACGCCCAATAGTACGATACATGCCGGAGATTTCCGCATTGATTGGGCCCGGGACAATGCGCCCATGGTACTTCGAGGGCCCAACGGAGAATCGGCGTCTGCGGGTTTCCGCTTCAATGGATGGGGGAAGAAGTACCGAGGATGGGAAAAGGATGTGGAGACCAGGGATCAAATTTCGAGAGAAATGGGCTGGCCAATTTTTCATTCGGACCTTGTGTTGGAGGGAGGCGCCATCGAGGTCGGCAGCGGGGTGGGTATTGTCACGGAGTCGTGTGTGCTCAATCCAAACCGTACCGACTGGACCAAGGAAGCGGTGGAAGAGGAACTTAAAAGGCTGCTCGGGCTCGAGAAGATCATTTGGATTCCGAGCGGTTTGATGCCCGATGACGTAACGGATGGGCACGTGGACGGCCTCTTGAAATTTGTCGCCAAGGACACGGTCCTGCTGCACACCACCGACCTCGAAACCGATGTCAATTACCGTATTTGTCAGGACGCCAAGCGTGTCCTGTTGGACAACCAGTTGAAGGTCATTGAACTGCCGCTCGCTGATGATATGGTACACATGAATTTTTATATTGGCAGCGGAGGCGAAGTGGCCTACGTGCCTGTCTGCGGAGACCCGGAGCAGGACGAACCCGCCTTGGAGGTTCTCCGGACGCTCTACAAGAACGTGATCCCCATTTTAGCAGTTCATCTCGCGGAAGCCGGAGGCGGCATTCATTGCTACACTCAGCAGATTCCGCGTTGAGCGGCCTATTTCAAATGGTAACGGCGATGAGCGGGAGACACGAATGCAAGGAGGTGTCGAGGTGCGACGTGAACGTGAAAAGATGTTGTCGGGGGAGTTGTATGATCCGCTGGACCCGGAGTTGGTCCGTGCCCGTGAGCTGGCTCGGAATCTGTGCCAGGATCTGAATGCCACCCGCGAGGCCGATCAAGAGGAGCGCCGCCGCATTCTCCAACAACTGTTTGGCGCCGGAGGCGATGAGGTCTGGATGCAGCCGCCTTTCTTCTGCGACTACGGGTCCAATATCCTGCTCGGCAGGAAGTGCTTTTTCAACTTCAACTGCGTGGTGCTGGATGTGTGTCAGGTGAAAAAGCTGGTCAAACGGCACGGATTTTCGCAAAACGACGTGAAACAAAACTAGGTGGGGACATCATGAGCGGACAAAGTCGGGCGGAAGTGGAACAATTGAGCAGCCTGCTGGATCAAACCATCGGGCTGCTTCAGCAGATGAAAGAAGATGGAGAACACGCGATTGAGCTGGAGCCGGATATGGTGAAGGTCCTCGGCGAAGCGGTGCGACCCGCCGCCGCGAGAGTACCCTCGGCGAAGGTCAAGCCGGAGGCCCCTCCGCCTGCACCATCTGTACCGAAGGCGGCCGAAAAGCCTTCCGCCGCGCCCATCGCGCCGCGCAGAAGCGCGGCGGCCAAGCTGGCAACCAAACCGGCGGTGGTGGTAAAGAGCGAATCTCTGCCCGACTCAATGGAGGCGCTGGCGGAACGTATTGCTTCGTGCAGGCTGTGTCCGCTGCATCAGTGGCGCACCAAGACGGTGCCGGGTGCCGGGTGCGCAAATCCAGATGTACTTTTTATTGGAGAAGGACCGGGGAAGGATGAAGATGCGCAGGGCATCCCCTTTGTGGGGCGCTCGGGTGACTTGCTGACGCGCATGATCATCAAGATGGGCTATACGCGCGATACGGTTTTTATCGGCAACATCGTGAAGTGCCGTCCGACGGTGAATGATGAAGGCACGCGGGACCGCCCGCCCACGCCCGAGGAAATGGAGGGCTGCCTGCCATATCTGAAAAAACAGATTGCACTGCTCAAGCCCGGGGTGCTTGTGCTGCTGGGCAATACGGCGCTGCAAGGGCTCTTCGGCTACAAGGGGATCACCAAACATCGCGGAAAATGGCTCGAATATGAGGGGATTCCCACCATGCCGACCTATCATCCTTCGTATCTTCTGCGCAACGGCGGCGGAAACAGCAAACCGTTCTGGGAGGTTTGGGAAGACTTGTGCGCCGTGCTGAAAAAACTAGGCAAGGAGCCCCCGGAGCCCGGTCGGGTCAAGCCCGCACAACAAGAACTGCTCTGATTTAATTTTAACAGGGAAGCGAGGCCTCTCATGAAACCTACTTTGGTCATTTTGGCGGCGGGTATCGGCAGTCGATACGGCGGACTCAAACAGTTGGACCCCATCGGCCCCGGCGGCGAGGTGGTGATGGATTATTCTGTCTACGATGCCCTGCAAGCTGGCTTCGGTCGCATCGTGCCGGTGATCCGCCCCGATCTTGAAAAGGATTTTCGCGCCATCCTCGGTCGTCGCCTTGAAAGGCAGACGGAGGTGGTCTACGCCTTTCAAACACCGGATGATGTCCCCGCCGGTTTTGTCGTTCCGCCGGAGAGAAAAAAACCCTGGGGTACGGCGCATGCCGTTCTCGCGGCGAGGCGGCAGGTGCAGACCCCCTTTGCCGTGATCAATGCCGATGATTTTTACGGACGGCACGCCTTCATGGAGCTGGCCGCGTATTTTCAGTCCACCCCCCCGCCAGACTCAACCGACTACTGCATGGTGGGCTTCGAGTTGGCCAAGACGCTCTCGGAATACGGCACCGTCTCGCGCGGCGTATGCGCCGTGAGCCCCGATGGCTGGCTCGAGCAGGTGACGGAATTTACGCGCCTCAGTTATAACCCCGCCGGACGAATCGTCCACACCGATGAATCCGGCGAGACGCCCTTTGATGGGCATGAAACGGTGTCGATGAACACCTGGGGCTTCTTTCCCGGATTTTTCCAATCATTGGAAAAATCCTTCGCGCAATTTTTGGAAGCAAACGGGCAGAGCGAGCGGTCTGAGTTTTACATTCCCTCGGTGGTGGACCCGCTGATTCGTTCGGGCGCGGCGCGGGTACGGGTGCTGCATACGCCCGACCCCTGGTTCGGCGTGACCTACAATGAAGACAAGCCCTGGGTGATGCGTGCGGTGCGTGCGCTGATCGACGCCGGGGCCTACCCCGAACATCTTTGGAGTGAAAGCTGATGAGCAATGAAGCGCTCTGGATCATCATGCTGCTGGTTAATTTCGGCGCGATTCTGCTGATCTACCGGCTGTATGGAAAAATGGGCCTGTTCGTCTGGATTCCGATTGCCACGATCCTGGCCAACATTCAGGTGATCAAGGTCGTCAACCTCTATGGGTTTCAGGCAACGTTGGGCAACATTGTCTATGCCACCACCTTTCTGGCCACCGACATTCTCTCCGAGAATCACGGGAAAAAAGAAGCGGCCCAGGCGGTTTTCATCGGCTTCTTTTCCCTGATTGTCATGACCGTCATCATGAATCTCGTGATTCTCTTCGAGCCCGCACCCGACGATTTTGCCCAGGAAAGCCTGAAAACCATTTTTTCTCTCATGCCCCGGCTAGCCCTCGCGAGTTTCACCGCGTTTGCCATTTCACAGTTGCATGATGTCTGGTCCTTTCATGCCTGGAAAAAAAGACTCCCCGCAACGCGCCACCTTTGGATACGCAACAACGCCAGCACCATGGTCAGTCAGTTGATCGACACAGGTGTCTTCATATCCATTGCTTTCATCGGCGTATTTCCCTGGCATGTGTTGATTGAACTCTTCTGGACCACGTATCTGATCAAATTCGCGGTGGCCGTGCTGGATACCCCGTTGCTTTATCTCGCCAAGTATTATCACGCGAAGCGCCTATAGCACCGGACATACTTCTTTGGAGTCTTTCTCTCTCCTGTCAGTCGGACGTCTCCAATGCCTCGCGTACTTTGGCGGCCAGCACCTGGAGGGTGAGCGGTTTCTGGATGAAGTGAATGCCGTTGTCGAGCACCCCGCGGTGCACAACCACATTGGCCGTATAGCCGGACATGTAAAGCACTCGCAGGGAGGGACACGCGCTGTGGATTTGATCGGCCAGTTCCCGCCCGCTCATTTCCGGCATCACCACGTCGGTCAGCAGAAGCTGGATTTTGCCGCACCGTTTCCGGGCAAGTGCCAGTGCCTCGCGGGGGGAGTTGGACGCCAGCACCTGATAGCCCAGGCGTTCGAGCATTTTGCGGGAGAGTTCGAGCAGGGCGGGCTCATCTTCCACGAGTAAAATGGTTTCACCTTTTCCGAGGGGGGTGTCCGATTCGACGTCGATAGCCATCGCCTGTGCAGCCCCATCGTATTTCGGCAGGTAAATTTTGAAGCAGGAGCCCTGTCCGATTTCGGAATAGACGCTGATGAACCCCTTATTTTGTTTTACAACACCATAGACCGTGGCGAGCCCGAGCCCCGTGCCCTTGTTCACGGGCTTGGTGGTGAAGAAGGGCTCAAAGAGATTCTCCCGGGTTTCCTGATCCATTCCGCGCCCGTCATCACAGACGGCCAACAGAACAAAGTCCCCCGGCATCGCCTCGCCATGCCCGGTGAAGACGGAGGTGTCCACCGTGACATTGGATGTTTCCACCGTGATTTTCCCGGTGTTCCGAATGGCATCGCGTCCATTGACGCACAGGTTTACCAGAATCTGATAGAGCTGGGAGGGATCAATGTGCACCCTCCAAAGTTCCGCTTCGGGCACCCAGACCAGGTCGATATGCTCGCCGATGAGTCGCCGCAGCATGAGCAGCATCCCTTCGATGGCCCCGTTCAAATCCAACGGCACTGGACGGATGGTTTGTTTGCGTGCAAAGGCCAGCAACTGCCGGGTAATTTCGGCAGAACGTTTTCCGGCCTTGATGATTTCCCGAAGGCTGCCGCACACGGTTTCGTTGTCGCCAGCATCCTCCAGGGCCATCTCTGCAAAGCCGATGATAATGCCGAGCATGTTGTTGTAGTCGTGCGCGACGCCGCCCGCCAGACGCCCCACCGCTTCGATTTTTTCGGACTGCCTCAGGCGGGCCTCGAGCTTGCAGCGTTCGTGACATCCGTGAAAATCACAAAATGCCACTCGCCGCTGCTGGCCAAGCGAAGTTCGGACTGGCGGATGGCGCCGTCTTTGCAGGTAATGGGAAATTCCAGGGGCGCGAATTCCGTTCCGCTCTTTTCCGCCGTTTCATAGTTGTTTTGCCAGGCATCAAGCACCTCCTTACGGTGTGCTTCATCGGGATAGGCGTGCATCAGCCAGGCATCGGCGTCTGGAATGTCTTCCAACGCATAGCCGTACAACTGGGTGAACCGTTGGCTGACATGGATGGTTTTCTTGTTGCTGGAAAAGATGAGGATGCCGATGGGCGCGGATTCGGCCAGCAGGCGGAAGCGGTCCATGCTGTCCCGCAGTTCTCGCGTACGTGCCGCCACGCGCCGGCGCAACGACCAGGTCCACAAAAAGCCAGCCAGCAGGACCAGCAGCAAGGGCCCCAACACCAGCGCCGAGTGGCGCAGGGCCAGCATCAGCGAAACGGGTTGTTTCTCGTGCACCCCAAGCCATTCATCGTAAATGCGGCGGTACTCACCGCTCGCCTGCACCATGCGCAGGCCTTCATTGAATTCGGCCAGCAGCGCCCGCTGCCCGTGGCGCACCGCGTAGCAGTAATCCATTGAGACAAACGGCCGCTTGCCCACCTCGAGATGGTCCAGACCCAGTTGCTCGATAAAGCAAAGGGTGGAAAGACGCGGTGCTATTGCACAATCGTATCGTCCTTCGGCGACGACCCGCATAACGCCCTCTTCTGAGCCCATGAGAACGAGTCGATCGCCCAGGCCCTTATCCCGAAGGATGTCGTGAATGGCAGTGTCCCGCTGCACGGCCACCGTCTTCCCCACCAGATCATCCAGAGTTGTCGGAGGGTTGCCCTCTCCCCGCCGCCCCACGCCCACATACTGATTCACGCTGTGCGGCTGCGAGAAGTCGAATTTCAACTCCCGTTCCGGCGTGTAGAACATGCCCTGTAGGATGTCGATTTCACCGTCCTCGAGAGCCTTCACCATCTCGGCCCACGGCCCGAGACGGATCGTGACATCGAGGCCCATTTCCTTCGCAATGGCACGGGTCAAATCCACATTGTATCCGGCGGGACGCCCCCGGTCATCGAGAAACTCGAACGGCGGGTAATGGGCATCTCCCCCCACGATGATGCTTCGCTGGGTGGGCAGCTCCATTTCGGCAAACCATTTGGCGTACAGATGCCGGCGCGTGCCGTCCGCCACCACAATGGCCAGTCCTTCATTCAGCATCGCCAGAGTTTCCGCATCGCCTTCCTTCACCGCAAAACAGAACTCCTGAGAAAATCCATCGAGCGGACGATCCACCACCTGCAGATTCTTCCATCCCTTTTCCTGAATCAGGCGCAGAGCGACCAGTCGCTGAATCAAGACGGCATCGTACTCCCCCCGCGACAATCCATCGAGCGCTTCCGCATTCGTGTCGGTGGGGCATATCTCAAAGTCGCGCTTTTCCCGGTGAACAAACTCCTCGATGTTTTCGCCTCTCATCACGGCCACGCGGCGCCCGCTCAGGGAACCCAGGTCGTACGCACGGCGGGGATCATCGTCGCGCACCACAATAGCTCCGTGCAGGATCACATACGGCACCGTAAAGTCAAACAGATGTTCGCGTTCGGGCGTACGCCCCACCAACGGCAGCGCCTCAATCTCTCCGCGCTCCAGCAGTCCGCGCACATTAGCCCAGATGTCCGCCTGAAAAGTCGCCTCGCGCCCCATGGCCGCCAGCGAGGCCTGCAGCAGTTCAATAGAGAAGCCGGTTAGATTCCCGTTTGCATCTAACAGGCAAAACGGAGGATAATCAATTTCGCCAGCGCTGCTGATCGGCTTCAGCCCGGCGTTGGAGGGCGAGCCGAGACCGGTCAGAGCCGTCAATACAATGATTCCGAGTGGGCGGTGACCTCTGGCAAGAATGCTGTGTAGCCATTTCATGGGAATGCCATCCTTTTTGCTCCTTTTCCAAACGAAAGCATAGCCCGTAGAATCCCACGCTGTCAAAATGATTGTCGCACCTTCTTGTCTGTGCCGTCCATCCGTGATAGACGAAACAACAGGTGTATTCAACAAGTTGGCGGGAACCATTATGAGGCGAATGATTTGCTGGACGGAACGGTTGTCGGACGGCGTGAAGCGTGAAGTGCGCGTCACGTTTCTACCCGGAGAACACATCAAGTGGCAGTACAAGCGATCCGATGAGGAGCGCTGGGATTACAATACCCCGGCCACGAAGGCCGATTGGGAAGTCCTGCTTGAAAAAACAGAGGGTTTTTACAATCGCCGCCGCGCCACCCTGAAACAACTGGAAACCGTCCAGCGGCTAGCCGTGAAAGAGCCCCATTCGTGACGCACCCAGCCACTCCATCGCCGAACGAGCCCAGAAACACCCCTTGTCCACTATGCCGAGCAGCGGACAGCGTCTATTTCTCCCGCGACACCAGCCGTGTCTATTACCGTTGCCTGATCTGCGACTATGTGTTTGTCCCGCCTGAATATCACCTGACCGAACACGAGGAGCGGGCACGCTACGACCAGCACCAAAACCATCCGGACGACCCCGGCTACCGACGCTTTCTTTCCACCCTCGCGGACCCGATGCTTTCCCTCCTCTCTCCCGGCGCCCAAGGGCTCGACTTCGGATGCGGCCCCGGCCCGACCCTTTCCCTGCTCTTTCACGAGGCCGGCTTCGAGATGGATCTCTACGATCCCTTTTACGCTCCGCATCCCGAGGTATTTCACCGCCGCTACGATTTCATCACCGCCACAGAAGTGGCCGAACACCTGCGCGACCCGGCCCGCGAGTGGAAACGCCTCTTCGCCATGCTCAAGCCCGGCGGACTCCTGGGCATCATGACGCAAATGCGCCCGGAACCCGAAGCCTTCGCCGCCTGGTATTATCTTCGGGACCCCACCCACATCGGATTCTATTCGCACGACGCCTGTGGATGGATGGCCAACCAGCGGGATGCGGAACTCTTGGCTCTGTTCGGAAGCGTCGCTGTTTTTCGAAAGGGCGTGGAAGAATTTTGACGGGATGAACAGGATAAGCAGGATTTGAGAGGATAACCACGAATGGACTCTCATTCACGCAAATTTGGGGAGGGATGCTGTCCTCAGCGTCCTACTATTTTTCTCCAGATCATTCCTTATCGGGCCTTGCTCTCCGCGTCTTTGCGTCTCCGCGTCTCTGCGTCTCTGCGTTAAAACATTGTCGGTGTTTCGCTCCTCGATAAAAGGGCATGACTTTGCGGTGTGTTTCAGCTATCCTGCTCCACGTTTCGATTCAAGGCAGCGTTCAGCGATAAGGAGGCGATTATGTCAGAAAAGTCCCCAGAAATAGACTGCGAAGGGCACGAGCATCATCTGTGTCATCTGTTTAACTTACGCATACTCCAAACCAACCCCGACGACTATAAAGAGCTGGTACGAAATGCCCGCTTCATCTGCATCGGATGCGGGCGCGTCGCGGCCTCGGCGGAAAACCTCTGCGCCCCGCGTCCGCTGGATTGACCCAATCTGTGCGTCTATTTCACGAATTATTTAAGCGCAGAACCGTTCACTTTTCGGGAGGGACGTTGTCCTCAACGGCCTTTTGTTTTCCCCCAGTTCATTCCTTTTTTCTCTCTTCCTCTCTGCGCTCCCTCCGTGTGCTCACTCTCTGCCTGGCCCTTGGGGACACGGGCCCTCCCGGGAGGGACGTTGTCCTCTGCGCCTCGTGCCTCAATGCCTTCGTGTGATAATCTCCAAGAAGGCCCGGCCATTCATTAAAACAGGATTGACGCATCGGCAACGGGCATGTATCTCATTGTAAATGCGGCGCACGTGCTGTGTGCCGCACAATATAGTTCAAGGGGGATTCCAGAAATGAAGAACGTAGCATTACAATGGGGTTTGACGGTTGGGCTTCTTTTCGCGGCGTTTCAGGTCCACGCAGCACCAACCGTTGTGAGCACCGGAGCGGCGGTGCTGCCGGTGACCGGCGCGGGGGGTGTACGCAGCAGCATTGCCGTGGACAGCGCCAACACGCCTCATGTGGTCACCACCGAGGCTCCCGGAAATAATTTTTACTTTTCCGACCTGGTCAACGGGGCCTTTTCCACCGTGAAATACGATTCTTCGGCCCTCTTCAACAGTCCGCAGTTCGGCTCACCGCATATCGAGATCGATGCTGCTGATACCGCCTGGATTTCCGCCACGTTCTGGTATCCAAACATGGGCATCGGCATTACGGTGCGGCCGAACATCAAGGGCAATCCCGGCGCCGGGCCGAGTTTTAACAACGAAGATATCTGGGGCGGCGGCACCTATGATGTGGCCAATCTCTCGCTGGACCCGGCTGCCCCCGGAAAAGGTTATTTCGGTTCGCACCGGGGCGTCTGGGAGGAATACACCTTCAACGCCGCCGCCTACAACATCTACGAAAGCGCCAATGGCTCTGTGAACGACGGCGCGGGCGGCGAAAAGGCCTTCTTCTGGATCGGCAAGGCGGGCAGTGTGCAACATGCCAACGGAGCCAACGTTGGCGTAAAACACCATGCCTCCGAATGGTCCTACAACAACTCGCTGCGGGCGGCGGCCGGGCTCGATTGCCAAAAATGGTCCGATTGGGATTACTACCCAGGCATGTTGAACGACCACGCCTATCCCTCCGTGATGGCAGACAATGTCGACCCGCATACCGCCTATTTGGTCGCGGTCTACGACCAGCGACCGCCCTACGGTATCTTTATGAACATCTGGCATGGAACCGACAACAATGGAAACGGCTACTTCACCTTTAGTCCGCAGGGTGGTCTGCTCTGTCTCGATCCCGATGGACGCACCGGAACCGGCGGGCGCTACGAAGTGCAGCAATACCCCGCCAACCGGGGTGGCGTTTGGGTGAGCTGGATTCGCGCAGGCCGCGCAAAACTCCGTTACGTGCCGGCCAATGCCGCAAAATTGGCCGACTGCGGGCCCGAGGTGGATGTCTGCGCGGCTGCCGTCGTGGGTTCGATCTGCGTGGATT
>Ga0075120_10003089_pt1 | contig 11603 bp, 10 predicted proteins | sample AntAceMetag02UKL_FD_69792 | JGI IMG/M metagenome (GOLD analysis project Ga0075120, IMG submission 69792) | Saline lake microbial communities from Ace Lake, Antarctica - Antarctic Ace Lake Metagenome 02UKL | ecosystem: Environmental > Aquatic > Non-marine Saline and Alkaline > Saline | place... | reverse complement strand
CCCATCTACTGCGTTGCTGCAAAATCTTGCCAAATTATAAATCGGGCCTCATGTACAGTAGTACACTCCGGTTTCAAGATTTTTTGCGCCTTGTATATGGGCAACTTTTCGCCCAAACACGGGGTTTTCGGTCAAGCACTACCTTTAACTACTGGTACAACTTTTTTAAAGTTGCTTTTTTAAATATAAGAGTGGTTTTTATTTGTCAAGGTTAAGAATAGCCTTGAATGTCAGAATGGATATTGCTATTAGTAGGTGGCAACAAACCATAAAAATTTTATAGGTCATTAGCAAAAAATATATTTAGAAAAAAAGGGGGGGGGCATGACTGAATTAATTGATATCAGAGCAAGGGAAATCCTTGATTCCAGAGGAAATCCAACGGTTGAAGTGGATGTTACCCTGGCCTGTGGTGCAACGGGCAGGGCAGCAGTTCCATCCGGGGCCTCAACGGGCATAAGAGAAGCTCTTGAACTTCGGGATAATTTTGAAAGTCGTTTTTTAGGTAAAGGCGTTTTAAACGCTGTTGCCAATGTCAATGAAATGATTGCGCCTGAAATCATTGGATATGACGTCATGGATCAGGCAGGCCTTGACAGAACCATGATCGATATCGATGGCACGGAAAATAAATCAAGACTTGGTGCCAATGCAATTTTAGGCGTGTCCATGGCAGCAGCACGAGCTGCGGCCAATTCATGCGAAATCCCTTTGTTCCGGCATCTGGGCGGGATTAATGCCAGGGTGATGCCTGTTCCCATGATGAATGTCATCAATGGCGGGGCTCATGCACCAAACAACCTGGATATTCAGGAATTCATGATCCTTCCCTTTGGTGCAACTTGTCTTACTGAAGCGGTACGCATGGGAGCTGAGACCTTTCATCATCTTGCAAAGATACTAAAGGGAGAAGGATTAAGTACAGCAGTGGGGGATGAAGGAGGGTTTGCCCCAAACCTTAAATCCAATGAAGAGGCGTTGGAATATATTATCAATGCCATTGAAGCTGCCGGGTACAGGCCGGGTAAGGATATCGGTATAGCCCTTGACGCTGCTGCTTCAGAATTCTATAAAGATGGCAAATATATTTTCCAGTCAGAAGGCAAAGAGCTTTCAGCTATTGATTTGATTGATTATTATGAACGCTTGATTGAAAAATATCCCTTATATTCCATAGAAGACGGCCTTGCTGAAGGAGATTGGGATTCATGGGGAATCATGACGGAACGGCTTGGAAATTCCATACAGATCGTTGGAGATGATATTTTTGTAACAAACCCTGATATTTTTAAAAAAGGAATTGAGCTTGGAATTGCCAATTCAATCCTGATTAAATTGAACCAGATTGGAACGGTTACAGAAACTCTGGATACCATTCAAATGGCAAAAGAATCCGGTTATACAACTGTTGTCTCCCATCGATCTGGAGAAACAGAGGATTCTTTTATTGCCGATCTTGCCGTGGGTATAAATTCAGGACAGATAAAAACAGGATCAATGTCCAGGAGTGACAGGGTGGCTAAATATAATCAACTCATCAGGATTGAAGAAATGCTTGGAGACAGTGCATCATTTCCTGAAAATCTTTTTGTTTGATTTTTTAAATTTACTTGTGACGTTTATGTTACGTGTGACGTTTAAGTTACGCGTGACCTTTAAGTTATGTGTGACCTTTAGCTTATGAAAAAAATCTTTTTTTCAATCTTTTTTATGCTGTTTTTAATACTGATGCCAGGTATGGGTGAGGCCTTTGTTCCCCAGGCCCCTCACCTTCTTCACCTTGTTGTTGAAAAGATCAAACAGCCAGTTGGTATTGAAGCCTTTCAGATCAAAAAGATTTTTAATTACCAGGACACACAAAAAACTTATGTTGAATTAAAGGAAAAACTGATTTACCTATACCCCAACCGACTCAGAGCTGAAATCATTTCAGATACCATAACAAGTTTCAGTGTTGAATCTGATTTCAGATTTGTAAAAGTTAAGGATGGGGTTATTGTTTCCCATGATAAACCATTGGTTGATCTGTATACTGATATCCTTTTTTATCGTGATTATGAAAGCCTTTTAAATCAGATTATAGCGGCAGGGATTGATACTGACAAGGTAACCTTTAAAAGATATAATGATACCATTTGCTATGTCATAGGTCGATCCCTTGCAAAAGGAAAACCCTTTGCAGGCCTCTGGATAGAAAAGGATACTTTTTTTCCCATAAGATATGTGGTTGAAAAAAATGGCATGGTGGTTGAATTTTTATATCACAACTGGCAGCGGTTCAGCAAAACCTGGTACCCCATGCAGGTCAGTATTTTTCTGGACAACCAATTGTTTGCAATGGTTGATATGAAAAGCCTGGATTTAAAATCAGGATTTTCCGCCTCTTTATTTGATATTGAACATATTGAGCGATTATACCCGAGAAATGATCCTGGTTCTCTGGATGAGAATTCCAAACAGGTTGATGAGCTTGGCAAGCGTCTGGAAGATTTTAAAAAACTATATGAATAATTTTAAACAAGAGAGGGAGAATGGCTAAAAACACCAAGTATATTTTTGTTACCGGAGGCGTATTGTCATCTTTAGGCAAAGGGCTTGCATCCGCTTCCATAGGAATGCTTCTTGAAAGCCGGGGCCTGTCGGTTACCATACAAAAACTAGACCCCTATATAAATGTTGATCCCGGGACAATGAATCCGTTTCAGCATGGAGAAGTGTTTGTAACAGATGATGGGGCGGAAACAGATCTTGATTTGGGCCATTATGAAAGATTCACCCATGCCAAGCTGGGTAAAAATAATAATTTCACCACGGGCAAAATTTATGACCAGGTGATTACCAAAGAACGCAAAGGCGAATATCTGGGTGGAACAGTACAGGTTATCCCTCATATTACCGATGAAATCAAGCGGAGTATCTGCCTGGTCTCTGATGACGCTGATGTTGTGATTGTTGAGATCGGCGGGACCATTGGTGATATCGAATCTTTGCCTTTTCTGGAAGCTATCCGGCAGTTTAAGACAGATGCCGGGGCATCCAATGTTATCTATATCCATCTGACCCTTGTTCCTTATATTAAAACTGCCTGTGAAGTAAAAACAAAACCCACACAGCATAGTGTTAAAGAACTTAGAAGTATTGGTATCCAGCCGGATATTCTTCTTTGCAGGACTGAAAGCTACCTTTCCCAGGAGATTAAAGAAAAAATTGCACTTTTTTGTAATGTGGGAGCAGATGATGTTTTTACGGCAAAAGATGTGGACTGTATTTATGAAGTTCCCCTGGTTTACAATAAAGAAGGGCTTGGTGATAAGATATTAAAAAAGCTGAACATCTGGGCCAGGGCGCCAAGGCTGGATGAATGGATAGAAGTGGTTGAACGGCTTAAAAATCCAAGATTTTCAGTGAATATCGCTATTGTAGGCAAGTATGTTGACCTGACGGAAAGTTATAAAAGTCTGAATGAAGCGCTTTCCCACGGTGGGGTTTCCAATGATGCCAGGGTTAATCTTCAATATGTTGATTCGACAACCCTGACAGAAGACAATGTTGTAGAAATTCTTTCCAAAAGCGATGGGGTTCTTGTCCCGGGTGGATTTGGCTCAAGGGGGATTGAAGGAAAGATTCTTGCGGCAAAATATGCAAGAGAGCATAAGGTGCCTTATTTCGGAATTTGTCTGGGTATGCACATGGCAGTGATTGATATCGCCAGAAATGTGCTTCAACTTGACGAGGCCCATGGCCAGGAGTTTGATCCCTATACGCCATATCCTGTAATTTATCTTATGAAAGAATGGTATGACGAGCAGACCCAAAAGATTGAAAAGCGGGATGAAGATTCTGATAAAGGCGGTACCATGCGTCTTGGCGCTTATCCGTGTAAACTTGTTCCCGGCACCTTTGCCATGAAAGCCTATAAACAGGAAGAAATTTCAGAACGTCACAGGCACCGCTTTGAATTTAACAATGAATATAAAGACAGACTGGTCGAGGAAGCAGGGCTTATCATCAGCGGCACTTCGCCTGATCACGAATTGGTTGAAATCATAGAGCTTAAAGACCATCCATGGTATCTTGGATGTCAATTCCATCCGGAATTCAAATCCAAACCCCAGAACCCGCATCCATTGTTCAGGGAGTTTATCAAAGCATCATTAAAAAATGCTAAAAAATAAATCATGAAGAGGTTTATACGACAGGATCGGGCCAATGGAGTTGAAGATTACAATTGAGTGTGGAAATATAAAACTTGAGGGCAGCTTAAGGAAAAACACGTCTCAAAAGGCAGTTATTATTTGTCATCCCCATCCGCTTTATGGCGGGAATATGGATAATCCTGTGGTGATGACCATTGCAGATGCTTTTTTTGAAAAAGGATTTACAACCTTGAGGTTCAACTTCAGGGGAACCTGTGACAGCACGGGCATGTTTGACAATGGAATAGGGGAGCAGGAGGATATCAGGGCCGCCATGTCCTGGCTAATGGAAAATAGTTATCAAAAGATCTGTCTTGCCGGGTATTCCTTTGGTGCAAAAATGAATGCTTTGGTGGTTTCAAAGGGGTGTGAAATTGAAGATCATATTATGGTGTCGCCGCCAGTAGGATTTATGAGTTTTGATGAAATTAAAAAAATGCCTTCCACAGGCCTGATTGTCACGGGTGCAAATGATGAAATCGCCCCAAAAGAACAGATTCAAGAGCATATCAATCAATGGCAGATTGATCCGCAATATGAAATTATTAAAGATTGTGACCATTTTTATTCTGGCTGTCTTGGAAAACTTAAGGCCATACTGATAGATTACTTGTGACTTTCAGGTTACGTGTGACCTTCAGGTTATCCGTCATAAAAAAAATAGTATTGATCAAATGAGCCTTGCTTTGAGGGGTGTATAATGGGATCAACACAACAAAATTTTGATTATATTGTCATAGGTTCCGGCTTTGGAGGAAGTGTCTCTGCATTAAGGCTTTCCCAAAAAGGGTATCGTGTGGGGGTCCTTGAAAAAGGAAAAGAATGGAAGACAGAGGATTTCCCAAAAACCAACTGGAATATTAGAAAATATTTATGGCTGCCTGCCATTGGTTGCTATGGATATCAGATGCTCACCTTGTTTAAGCATGTCATGATCCTTCATGGCGGCGGTGTTGGCGGTGGAAGCCTTGTTTATGCCAACCAGCTTCTCGTTCCTCCTGATGAGGTGTTTGAAAGCCCGGACTGGTGTATTGAGGATGTCCAAAAAACCTTGATGCCCCATTATGAAACAGCAAGGAAAATGCTGGGAGCAAATTTAAGTCCCCAGGTGGGAAAGGCTGATAAGCTGTTAAAAGAAGTGGGCATGGAAATGACAGGGAAAGAAACCTTTCATAAAAATGATGTGGGAATATTTTTCGGTGAACCTGACAAGACTATTCCAGATCCTTATTTTGATGGCAAAGGACCTGACCGGACTGGATGCACCTTTTGCGGTGCCTGTATGATCGGGTGTCCTGTGGGGGCAAAAAATACCCTGGATAAAAATTATCTTTATCTTGCAAAGGACCTGGGTGCAGAGATTATCCCGGAAACCTGCGTCACAGGAGTGAAGCAGGTTTCCGGGGGCTATGAGGTTATAACAAGCAATACTACGGGATTTTTTAAAAAAGAAAAAACATATAAAGCCAAAGGGGTTGTTTTTTCAGGTGGTGTTTTAGGCACTGTAAAACTTTTAAGTGAGTGCAGGGACAAGGGAATGCTGCCCAATATTTCCCATGAACTGGGAAATTTTGTAAGAACCAATTCCGAGGTCCTTATTGGTGTTAAATCCAATGATAAAACAAGTAATTGGAATGACCAGATAGCCATAACATCAGGGATTTACCCCGATGCTAACACCCATATTGAAATTGTGAGATTCAATAAAGGATCTGATGTGCTTTTAAATCTTCTCACCATCATGTCTGGTGGTGGCGGAAAGATTCCAAGGGTGATAAGGTTTCTGGGAAATATCGTAAAACATCCTTTGAGATTTATTCGGCTGTTATGGCCATTGGGGAAAGCTGCTTCAATGTCTGTTTTGCTGGTGATGCAGACAGATAAAAATCATCTGAAGCTGGAATACAAGCCAAGGTGGTGGCGGTTTGGCCGTAAATCAATTAATTCTGAAATTCCAAAAGGATTTGAAAGGTCCCCAAGTTTTATTCCCATTGCCAATGAAACTGCTAGACGTCTGGCAAAGAAAATAGATGGAATCCCCTTAAGCTCATTTCCCGAGGTTGTTTTAAATACATCAACAACAGCCCATATTTTAGGCGGGTGCTGCATGGGTGCTTCGCCCCAAAATGGTGTTGTTTCTAATATTGGGGAATTGTTCAATTATCCCAATCTTTATGTGGCCGACGGATCTATTGTCTCAGCCAATCTTGGCGTAAATCCAAGCCTTACCATCACAGCTCTTTCAGAACATATCATGTCAAAAATTTCCAATAAAGGATGATAACAATGAAGATATTATTTAGAATTGAAGGAATACCAGATCTTTATAAACTTATGAAAAAACAGAAAAAACTTGATTTTATTTTTCAGGGAAATACCCTGCAGAAAAAATCCATTGAAATTAAAATAAGGCAAACATGGATAAAAAGTTTATAAAATAAGTTAAAATCAGGAAATATGACTCCAATAGTTATAAAAAATTTAAAATATTCCTTATAAAATAAAACTATTGCTTGACAAATATTTATGGATTTGATTAGCATTAAAAAAAATAGAGCAGTCAAATTTTGTTTTTCCGCCCTTTTTTTGAATCTTAAGCTGACGCTTTCTGTTTTTTAAAAGTGTTACATATTATTAAACTGATATAATTAAGGAGAAAATTATGCCAATCAAAGAAAATACTCTCATTATTGACGGTTATACATTAACAATTGAAGAATTGATGAAAGCCGGTAAAGATTTGTCTATGAAAGTTGAAGTTGACGAAAAGAACTGGCCCAAGATTCGTGATTGCAGAAACCTGGTTGATAAATGGGCCAATGAAGAACGTTGTATTTATGGTGTAAATACAAGCTGTGGCGGTCTGGTTGATTATCTCTTACCCAAGGATAGGGATAATGATTTTCAGAAAAATCTTGTCAGGAGTGTCACCACCCAGGTGGGCAAACCATTTGAAGATGAGCTCGTCAGAATCTTCATGATCGCAAGGGCCAATTCGCTTTGCCGCGGTTATTCCGGTATTAAAGAAGTAAATTTAAAAATTTATCTGGAGATGATCAATAAAAATGTTTTTCCTCTTATTCCTAGAAAAGGCTCTCTTGGTACCAGTGGCGATCTTGGCCCATTAGGCTGTATTGCAAGCGTTGCCTTTGGTGAATGGAAAGCAAACTATAAAGGTAAACTTCTTCCGGGTAAAGAGGCAATGGCCGCTGCCGGTATAGAACTCATGTATTTGAATGCCAAGGAAGGCTTGTCCCTTATCAATGGAACTTCCGGAATGGTGGGTCTTGCCTGTACAGTAATTACTGAAGCCACCAATACATTAAAAAATTCTGATATTATTGCCGCCTTTGCCATTGAAACCCTTATGGGAAGATTCAATCCTTTTGATGTAAGAGTTCATGAACAAAAATATCATCCGGGCCAGTATGCCACTGCCATGAATCTGACTAAACTTCTATCCGGCAGTGGTATGGCCATTGATGAACAGGAACTTTCTTTGAAACTTCAGTCAACACTGAAACAACATAAAGGTGTGTCTATAGCTGATATTCCTGTTGAAGATGCCTATTCTATCCGGTGTACTCCTCAATTTGTCGGCCCCACAAAAGAGGCTGTACAACACGCCCGGGAAGTTCTTTTAAGAGAGCTCAATTCCAGTAATGACAATCCTTTGATATTTACGGAATGGGACACATTTATTCATAATGGACATTTCCATGGTCAGCCCATCTCATTTGTAATGGACTGCTTAGGCATCGCCATGGTGAATTTAGGGGTTGTCAGTGACAGGCGAATCGACAGGTTCATGGATTCAGCCCATAGTACAGGGCTCCCCCCCTTCCTGTGCAAAGAGGATACCGGCGTGCGCATGGGTCTTATGGGCGGTCAGTTCATGACCACATCTCTTGTGGCAGAGAACAGAACCCTTGCCATTCCAGCTTCTATCCAGTCTATTACATCGACTGCCGACTTCCAGGATATTGTCAGTTTTGGTTTGATTGCGGGAAGAAAAGCCAGAAAGATTGTTGAAAACACCAATCATATTCTGTCTTTTGAGCTGCTTTGCGCTGCCCAGGCAGCAGATATAAGGGGTGTTGACTTATTAAGCCCTGCTGGAAAAATCATGCACAAAGCAGTACGTGAAACTCTTGGTTACATGGATTATGACAAGGTTTATATTGACGATCTTGAAGAACTCAAAGCTAGAATTGAATCAGGTGAATTTGTTGAAAGGGTTGAAAAAGAGATTGGAGAACTTTTGATAGTTCATACTAAAGAATAATAAAGGGGTCAGACTTGCGTTGTTGAGTTTGTTGAGCAATAAACGCAACAAACGCAAGCCTGACCCCGCTCAAATCTAACCAAGGATGACACCATGATTGAAAAAATAATTGGGATAGAAGAACAAATTGAAAAGAAAATTGCAGATGCCTATAAGGAAAAATTTCCTGTATCCAAAGAGCGGCATGAAAAACTCATCAATTATATTCCCGGTGGTGCAACCAGAAGCTTGAGTTATTTTAAACCCTATCCCATTCATATCGATTATGGACAGGGGGCCTATGTCTATACCCATGAAGGGCATAAACTTTTTGATGTAACCAATGCCTATGGTGCCATTGTCCATGGCCATGGTGATCCAGATATTGTCAAGGCAGTTTCTGAAGGTATTGCAAAGGGCTCACAGTACTCTACCCCTACAAACGGGCAATATAAACTGGCAAAGCTTTTATGCGAAAGGATACCCGGGTTTGACAGGGTCAGGTTTGTAAATTCAGGAACAGAAGCCACTCTGTTTGCTTTAAGGACGGCAAGGGCTTACACTGGGAAAGACAAGATCCTTAAAATGACAGGCGGGTTTCATGGAACCCATGACTGCGTGGCAGCATCCACAAAAAAGAATGTCATTACTGCAGGGATTCCCAAAGGTATGACTCAGGACATGCTGGAAGTGCCATTTAATGATTTTAATGCCCTTGAAAAAGCAGTGAAGGAAAATGCTGCCCAACTGGCTGCAGTCATCATGGAGCCCTTTCTTGGGGCTGGTGGTGTTGTTCTGCCAGAGCCGGGGTATCTTGAGCATGTCCGGAAAGTGACATTGGATAATAATGTTCTGCTGATTTTTGATGAGATTTTTTCTTACAGGGTCCATACAGGTGGGTGCCAGGCGCTTTATGGTGTGATACCGGATCTGACAACGGTTGGAAAGGTTGTGGGTGGTGGGCTTCCCATTGGTGTGTTTGGCGGCAAGAAAGAAATCATGAATATTTTTTGCCATGAAAACACGGACAGGCCATTATACCATTCTGGAACATTTAACGGGTATGAAACAGTGATGCAGGCGGGATTTGCTGCCTTGTCCAAATATGATGAAAAAGCGGTAGCCCATATTAATAAACTGGGGGATCATTTCCAGAAGGGGCTTTTGGAAAGTTTTAAATCCAATGGATTAAATATCCAGTCCAACCACATCGGATCTTTGTTGAACCTGCATTTTGTAAATGAACCAATAACAACGGCAGAGCAGGTCTTAAAATCAGAAGAACAGCTTCACACGCTGATGCACCTGTCCTTACTGAACAAAGGAATTTTTACAATTCCAAGGGGATTATTTATCCTGTCTACTATAATGACCGAACAGGAAATTGATAATCTGGTCAATAAAATAGATGAAACATTAAAAGAATTGTTGCCATTGATTGAAGAAAAATATAAGCAGTTACTATTGTGAGGAAATAAATGGTTCTGGATAAAATTGACAAGCTGATTTTAAATACACTTCAAGAAAATGGAAAAACAACAAATTCCAGGTTGTCTAAGATTGTTGGGATCTCAGCTCCTGCAACCCTTGAAAGGGTAAAACGACTGGAGCTTGCCGGTGTGATTTCTCATTTTACAGCTGTAATTGATCCTGAAAAAATCGGGTTTACAATTATGGCCATGGTCAATATCAGCTTAAGCCTGAGTAGTCTTTCATCTGTGGCCGCCATAAAGGAAAAATTTGTTGCTTTGGATGAAGTCATTCAATGCTACCAGATTGCCGGTGCAAATGATTTTATCTTAAAGGTGATCGCAAAGGATATTAAAGCCTATGGTCAGTTTATGAACATGAAGCTCACCCAGATAGAAGGTATTCAGGTCATTAAATCTTCCTTTGTGATTGATAATGTCAAGGATAAGAAAATGTTTGTCCTTGACCTTGACGAGGAATATGGGGTGTAATAAATTGTGCCGACCAAAACTGCCAATTTTCCCGATTACTGCGTTGGGCTCAAATTTTAATCCTCAAAGTACTTAATGTATTCTTTCGGTTAAAATTATCGCCCGCCTTGTACTCAGCAAAATTTTCAGGTTTTGGGTCAGGCACTATATAATAAAAATTTTTGTAACAGGAGAACTAAATAAATGGATAACAAAATAATCATCACAGCAGCCGTTACGGGATCTGTTCATATACCAACCATGAGTGATTACCTTCCTATAACTCCTGATCAGATTGTGGAGGATGCAGTAAAAGCCCATGAGGCTGGTGCTGCCATTGCCCATATCCATGTAAGAAATCCTGAAAACGGGTTGCCCGTATCAGATCCAGATCTTTTCATGGAAGTATGTTCAAAGATCAAAGCCAGATGTAATATGATACTGCTCCCCACCACAGGTGGCGGTATGAATCAGACCACTGAGGAAAAACTGATCCCCATCAAGCAGTTAAGGCCTGAAATGTGTTCTTTTGATCCAGCACCTTTTAATTTTGGTATTTTCCAGATAGCAGGCCGGTTTAAAGAATTTAAACATGAATGGGAAAAAGATTATCTTGAACTGTGCAAAAATGTCACCTTCAGACCAACCTTTAACGATGATATGATCTATGGAAAAACTTTTCTTGAAATTGATACCAAACCAGAACTTGAAATTTATGAGTTGGGCCATGTTTCCTATGTTAAATGGCTGTTTGAAGAGAACCTGTTAAAAGCTCCGGCCCATTTGCAGTTTGTATTCGGCCCAATGGTGGGATGGATGACTCCTTCTGTCAAACACCTGGTTCTGATTTATGATGAGGCAAAGGAAGTTCTTGGGGAAGAAAATTTTACCTGGTCCGTTGCAGCCGGAGGAAGATATCAGATTCCCATTACCACAACGGCCATGGCAATGGGTGCACAAAATGTAAGGGTCGGGCTTGAAGATTCTATTTATGCCGGCAAAGGGATTATGGCAAAATCAAGTGCTGATCAGGTGGGTATGATAAAAAGAATTGCAAAGGAAATGAGCCTTGTGCCTGCAACATCTGATGAGACAAGACAGATTCTTGGATTAAAAGGACTTGATAAAGTTAATTTTTAGATTTATCAGGTATTTTTTTAAAAAAAATGTTAAAAAAGGAAAATTTTGGTTTTATAGGTATAA
>Ga0075120_10003087_pt1 | contig 11605 bp, 11 predicted proteins | sample AntAceMetag02UKL_FD_69792 | JGI IMG/M metagenome (GOLD analysis project Ga0075120, IMG submission 69792) | Saline lake microbial communities from Ace Lake, Antarctica - Antarctic Ace Lake Metagenome 02UKL | ecosystem: Environmental > Aquatic > Non-marine Saline and Alkaline > Saline | place... | reverse complement strand
TACGGGTTCAGATCGTGATTAACAGTAATTTTTTGCGGCTTCCCGTTTTGTGCAGGCCTGAAATCGCCCAATTTGGTTTTTCTTTTCCGGGTAATGTGCAGGTTCACATAGTGCTTTTCCATCAGGTCGTGCACAAGGCCTACTGCATTTTCGGGAACATACTTAACAAGGATGTGTTCAAATTTTCTCATCCGCAGTTGCACCGGGCTGTATAGGTGATTCATTATAACTCCATTTCGGGCAATCGCATCTTTTGCTTTTCCCTGCTTTTCCGCTGGTTGAACAGGAGGAAAATACCAGGGATGCCCCAAAAATCAATAAGCCGAAAAACAATGTTTTATGTTTGAAACTACTTTTAAAAATCATATTTATTCAATATTAAATCGTAATTGTTTAGCCACTATTTTCAACTCCAATCGAGTGGCTTATATCATAGACCCCCTCTAACTCCCCCTTGAGGGGGAGGATGCCTCCGCACCGGCTACTGCAGTCGCTTGTGCGGCTGGTCTCCCTTCCCCTCGAGGGGAAGGGGCGGGGTTGGGGTCATAAGGATTTGGTAAAAAATACATCCACCTAAATAATTACACTAAATTCTATTTATCCAAGTACCTCGTGCAAAACCTTGTGGGATTTTAGCTCCCCAAAACCCGGGATATGCAGGCGGTAGAAATCCAACAGCTTTTCCATAAACAGATTTCTATCCGATGTATTGTCGAAAATGCGTTCTTCGAGATGATTTAATGTAAGGACCCGGTTTAGTTTTTTCGACAAGCTGACATCCAAATAATTGTTATGAAAAGGCTTTTCGCTTGTAAACACACCTTCTTGCAAATCAAAATATTGGTTACGGTCAGAATAATTATTGCGCGGATAAAACCCAAGGTACTTGCTTAACCCAATAAGAAAAAGCAGGTGAAAATCCTGATAGGAACCTTTCATTTGATCAAACTGTACAATCGAATCAAAAATGTAATTAAAAAGCTCAGGGTTACTTCCTTCTTCGTGCAGGGATTTATAAAGCACTTCATTTAAAAACAAAACCAAGGTTCCTTTAATAACGTCAAAAGGGATGGACGAAAGTTGATAGGCAGTTTCAGTTTCCCTGAGGTTTTGAAGCTTATCGTTGTCCTTTTCGTAAACCACCAGGTTAAGCAGGCTAAGATGTTGCAGTTGGCTATTCCTTGTTGTTTTCGATTTTTGCTTGCCGCTTACACCACGCACAAGGTAAGTCCTTAGACCAAACTTTTCGGTGTAAATTTTAGCAATAATACTGCTATCGGAATACTTGATGGTGTGAATGATAATGCCCCTGGTGGTGTGCAGCATTTTATAAGCTTAAATTCCCAGCTTTGAGCTTGGGTTAGTTAATCACCAAAATTTTTGTGACAATGGATTCACTTCCATCATCGTTTGTGGCAAACACGAGGTAAACACCGGTATGTGCCCGGCTACCATTAAAACTGTAACCGTTCCAAATTGCCTGTCCCCCTTCGGCCTGTGTAGCGTAAATCAATGCGCCGCTTATATCAGTAATTTTAACATCAGCATTTTGTACAAGGCCTTTGATGGCGATAACGCCTTCATATCCTTCCTTAACCGGGTTTGGATATGCAACCACCTCAGTGTTGGTTGGTGTTGGTGGCGTGGCCTGGCCTTTATATGAAATAATCCCACGATCGGTCCCGAAGAACACTTCGCCGGAGGCACTGATACTGATATCAATAATTGAGTTGGAATAGAGTGGGCTGTTTTCTTCGGTAAAATGTTCTATCTCTTCGGTGCCATCTTCGGAAAGATAAAAAACTCCAGCCCGTTCAGTACCAATCCATTTTTTGTTGGCCCCATCCACAGCAATGGCAGTTACAGTTTCCGATTCGAGCAAATACTGGACATAACCACCTACATCAACAAGCGGGCGTTGCGCATCGAAGTTGCCACCGGTAAAAACATTTTCAGGAGAATAAATGATACCGATTCCTTCATCGCTACCAATCCATAGTTCTCCGTCAAGGTCCTGTGCAAAACTAAGGACTTTATTGCCAGGCAAATCGCCATCTCCGACAGCATTGCTCAACACATTGGTTTGATCATCAGCAGGGTCGCTGAAGGTGTTGTTATCAGAAAAGACCAACAGTGAATGGTCGGCACGCATCAACACCCATTTCTGTCCATACCAATCTACCATCAGTTTGCCAACATCGGTTCCGCTTACCCCTGCGCCCAATTGGAAAGAAGTCCAGTCGCCGTTGGGTTCTTTTACCGATATTAATTTAGGTGCGCCAGAATTGGCTACCCAAAGGTTATTGTTGCGGTCGAAAGCTACTCCACTTACTGCTATCCATCCTGCAGCAGGCCAATTTTGAAGGCTGCTGTTGCTGGTATCATAAATGTTAGTCAATTCGCCATCTACAAATTCCAATACCCCGGCCTGCCAGCTTCCTGCATAGGCCCTGTTGGGTGATGAGGGATCGACAGCAACACAAACCATATCGCTTATGGAATCGAATGCAGTATAGCCGGTTGCCCTGTTGTACGAATTCCAAAACTCATTTTCAAATGAATACAGCCCATTGGGATTATACAATTTACTCCAACTGCTACCTCGTCCACCGGCAGCAACCCACAGGGATTCATCTTCCATTGACATATCGAACACACTTGCTGAATAAGGCCCGTTGGGTTCAATATAGTCAGCGCTGTAGCCACTTTCCGTTTTAATAAGTCCATGGCCATAATCAGCAATCCACTTTATCCCATCACTATCAATGGTTGCATCCTGTGGTTTGATATATTGCTCGCCTGGATAATAGATGTTGTAGGTCATTTCAAGGGCAACATTAAAAATATCAACAGAACCCTCGCTGGTAATTAAAAGCTGGTCGTAGGCAGTTTTAATGCTGGGTTTCTTGAGATTATTTGCTCCCGGAAAATATCCCCACTGATGGGTGGAAAAATTGTATAAAAATGTCGTATCCCTGTTATAGCCTTCATTTTCGTTGTTTACAATCAGGTCGCCATTAAAAAACTCGGCCTGGTTAAAAAACGAATTGGGATGCAACCTTGTATCAACTGACCAGGAAGAATAGTCGGCGAGATTTGGGCTGTTGATATCGGCTTTGTAAATACCTACTTCTGTAGCAGCAAACAATGAGTCCATCCCAAAAGCAACATCCATCACATTAACCTGGCTACCGTCAGGGCCAATAAAATAGGTAGGCTCAGGGAACTCTTCTTTTTCGATATCCAAAACCACAATACCAAAGCCACATGCCAGGTAGGCAAAGTTATCGATAAACATGATGTTGTTTATCGTTTTATTTCCCAAGATGGGTTTCCTTTTGATGTCGGAAATATTCACAATGGTATTTCCTTTCACCAAGTCGATATTGGCATTGGTATAGGCAATCAATAAGGTTTCGAAGGCTTCGTTATAGGCAATGGTACTGATGCCAATATCCGACAGGCCATTCACTTTTGTCAGGCGTTGCACACTGTTTTCGGCCTTATCCAAAAAAAACAAACTATAAGGCGTTGCGCAGTAAACCAGGTTGTCTGCATCAGCAACACTAATGGTTTTGCTGTATGGCAGGTGGTCGCGCCATTGCCCGATGGCAATTTGAGATTGCGAAACAGATGGCAAGAGCAGAATAAGTAAAAGGTTTAAAACAAAGGCAGTACGTAATTTCATTGCAAAAAAATTTATGGCTACAAAAAGTTTACATCATAAACTGAAATAAGATCAAAAAATTGCATCTCGGATCCATCAGCACCAGTGCACACTATCAGCCGTTTTTTGTTTGGGGTTTCACTTTAACTATAGATGCTGAAAAGGCCAATTAAGTTGCTTTTGCTAAAAGATATCAATAACAATCTCCTTCCCATTGATAAATAATAGCGTATATGTTTTATCTTCTGACCGGAATAAAAACAAGCTTCTACAAGTTGTTGATTTTTGTGTTTTGTATTTTATGGATATAATTTTTTTTACCCCTACCACAAGTTTTTGCACCACAAGTTGTCAAAAGGATATTAAACAGTATTATTAATCATAAAAAAATTAAAAGTATGAAAAACCTATTTTTAACAGTAATGATGATTGCAACTTTTTTAGCCTCAACCGGCATAGTTGCTCAAACTACGTCTAACAAAACTGATGACAGCAGTATGACAAAGCAAAACATGAACCAAAACAAACAGCAAACTCCAGGATTTAATTTCATCGACAGCGATGGTAATGGTGTTTGCGACAATCGTACAGGAAGAAGGGGCAATAATAGAAATTTTGTTGATGGCGATGGCAATGGCGTTTGCGACAATGTTAATGCCCGGGGCAACAATAACCGGGGCAGAAATTTTATTGACAAGAACAACGACGATATTTGTGATAACTTTAAGAATGGACGACAGGGTTATGGTTTCAGAAAGGGCAAGGGTCAGTGCAGAGGTAATGGTAAGGGCCAAAAAAACAGGCGTGGCCAGAGGTAAGAAAACTCAGGAAAATGAAAATTAGGAAGGTATTTGGTTAAAAACTTCAAGCGGTTAAATTACCTTTGATTAAAATTATTGATTACCAAATTAGGGATGGAGTTAAGTGAAAAGGATTTGACACGGTTCATCAATAAATTCCAGGACAGGGTTTTTCGTACCTGCATGGGGTTTGTTCAAAACAGCGATGATGCCAACGACCTGACACAGGATGTATTTCTGGCTGTGATCGAATCCTTGGATGATTTTAGGAATGAGGCTCAATTATCCACATGGGTTTACCGGATTGCCGTTAACAAATCTCTGAACCACCTGAAGAAAAGAAAGACAAGAAATATCTTTCAAAATATTGACAAGCTGTTGTTTAAAAAAGGGTCAGGAGAGGCCCACCAGTTTTTATACAATCCTGTTGCAGAGGATGAAAACAGTGAAGAGGCCAGCAGATTGCTCAATCATGCACTTCGGAAATTGTCGCAAAGTCAGCGTGTAGCCTTCACTTTGAGCAAGTATGACGAAATGAGTAACAATGAGGTTGCAGTAGTTATGGGCAATTCTGTTTCAGCGGTAGAGTCGTTGTTGTTCCGGGCAAAACAAAATATGCAAAAAGCACTTCGGGATCACAAATTTTAACACTTTGATACCTAATGAAAATGAATAAAACAGTGGCAATGGATTGCAGGCGGATTGAAAAATTAGCATGGGGATACATGGAGGCAAACCTCCCTTCGCGTGAACATGAATTGATAGAAAGCCACCTCGCTGAATGTGCCTCCTGTAAAGAAGTTTATCAAGAAACAAAATTAATAATACAGCTGATAGAAAAGCAGAAAAGCGAAGGGCCTTCACCTTTTCTTGCCTCACGGATTTTAAGTAGGCTGGAAGGAAAAAATATACCCAAATGGGAGATATCTTTTTTACTAAGACCGGCATGGAGTTTTGCCGTCGCCAGCATTATTATCGCTATCGGTATCTTTACAGGAAGCATTGTTTCGAACAATATCCTTGCTATTGAAGGTCCCTCGAACACCACCAACACTGAAATGCTCTATGCAAATCAATCATTTATTATGGAAGCCGACTATTATATTCCCGGATTTGAATATTTAAACGAATAAATATGAACTTTTTGCAACAAAAACGGATTTTGTTATGGGTCATCGCAGTATTACTGATGTTCAACATTACAGCAGGGATCACTATTTTATTCCACATATTTGGTGGGAATTCTTCAGACACACAGGTGGAACAATCCAATTTTCTTCAAACGGAATTAAATCTTAACAATACGCAAGTACGTGGGCTTGGAAGGATCAAAGCACAATTCAAACAATCATCCGAACCTGTTGCCTCAAGCATAAAACTTGTAAGATTAAAAATTGTTAATGAACTGGCAGAAAGCCAACCCGACACTGTCAGGATAAGGGAACTGGCCGACCAATTAGGTGTATTGCAAGGTGAACTGACGTATAGAATTGCATCTCAATACATTGGTATTAAAGACCTATGTGACCCTCAACAAGCACAAAAACTCAACAATTCCTACAAGCATCTCTTCGGTGTGGATGAAGGTTCTCTCGACAGGGGCCGTCAATACAGGCACAGGCATGGTAAACAAGGAAACGAGGGTGAGTAAGGGTGTTTTTGCCATCGACTTGTAACTCCAATTTGATAAAGGTAATAAATACCAGAGGGATTAATTTATTTCTTATATTTTTGTGTGCCAATTTATCGTAGCTTTAATAAATGACAACCCAAAGATTAATCATAAAAAGTATGTCGTGCCATTGTTGCCTTAAACTCGTCAGGCGCTTGCTTGAGGAGCATGATATTGCTGTGGATGATATAGGGTTGGGCGAAGCCACGGTTACCTTCGATGAAGAAATAATTGACCTTGATACAATTTCCAGGCTTTTGGAAAAAGAGGATTTTGAATTGTTGGTTGATAAAGATAAGCAACTGATTGAGCAGATAAAAAGTGCTGTCATCGACCTGGTGCACCATTCAACTTTTAACGCAATGGTTAGGAATTCGGATTACCTGGTCGAAAAATTCAACCTTTCTTATCAATATATTTCATCTATATTTTCGAAGGAGGAGGGTATTACGCTGGAGAAATACATCATCCACCAAAAAATTGAAAAGGCCAAAGAACTGATCCAATACGGTGAACTCACCCTGAGCGAAATCGCTTTTATGATGGGATACAGCAGCGTTCAATATTTGTCAACCCAATTTAAAAGTGTAACGGGTGTTTCGGTGAGTGAGTTTAAGAAGGAGCCTGGGAAGTATAGGCGGGTGCTAAGTGATATTACGGATTAATGTTGAGAAATAAGTCAACCGTCAGACAGTTTATATGTTCCATATTTGACAAGCTTGCGAAATTCAATCTCTGACAAGCAAATAAATTAACGGGCAACTGTCTGACAGTTCCTTCTTAATCACACCCTGGAAACTCAATCGTAACTTCCCCAAGCGTGTAAACGTAATAAGCATTTCCCGATTCCAAATATTCCAATGAAGTGATCCCAAACTCGGACCAGTAAACTTTGCTGCCTGCTATTTCTTTTATCAGAACCAACTCCGTGGGATATAATGCAAATAAATCAACAATAGAAACATTGCATTCTGCCAAGACAGGGATCACACTCCATCCGGCGGCTACAGTTATTTGCTTCTCCGCTTTTCTAATTCCATCGAAAGGCAGGGCAACATTGGCCTGCATTTTAACGATGTAGCCACTTGAAGTATTCCAGTTGTTTATGGTATTGATGGATTGGTCGGGCCAGAAAACGCCCCCGTCACCCGAAAGCAAAACAAGTTCATCCACAACGGGGCCGAAAATATCTTCAACATCTTTTTCAAGCGGGATCATATAACTCGATATGCCGGACCATCCCACATTGAGTTCAATTTCCTGGCTTGTTAGCTCCGGAGCCATCAATCCATGCGGACCGGCCCCTTCGGGCATGTAACCGTGACAAACAGCACAATTGTTTAATACACCGGCGTAGCCTTGCAAGGCAATATTCTGAACATTATCGCGATCGAGGGTCGATGGCACAAGTGCATGTGGTGAACCGTGGCAGGTGCTGCAATACAATCCACCGTGCCCTTTCGAAAGGCGGTACAGTTTCCCCGGCTCCTCGGCATATTGTGGCCCATGACAATTGGTGGCTCCGCAGGATGGTTCTTCAAGCCAGGGCTCGCGGCCATCTTTTATCGATTGTGCCACCTGGCGCACGTTCCCATGGCAATCCTGACAAACCATGCCGGCAGCATGCATTACTCCACGTTGACATTGTGCATTTGAGCCAGGATGGCATTTGTAACAATCGTTGGTTTTATCCGCGTGCTTATCGTGAATAGCCTCGGACAATGAGGGAACCCTTGGCATACCCGGTGTTCCCAAAGCATTAGATGAATGACAGGATGCACAGAGTATGGGCGTATCATTTGGGTCAAATCCGCCTTCATCGTCATGTTCATTAAGGATATCTGCTTCTGATGAATGACAACCAGAACTCACACAATTGATCTCGTTCGAAACCGGGATCACAATTTGTGTACTTGCCAGTAAGCTATTTGATCCATCATAGGCCGAAACCAGGGCCAGTTGAAAAGGATCTTCGGTTACTAAATTCGCGTCGGTGAATGGTGTAATGGGAATTCCTTCGATGGTAAATGAGTTGGCGTGGATTTCCATTTCCCCGGTTAAACCGGCACCGGTCAACCCGATGTTGTCAGGCAGGTTTACACCAAACAACTGGTCTTCGTAATCCCAGAAATTGGTTTTGCCTACTGAATAAGTATTTCCAGGAATTTCATAATCAACAGAAAAACCAGTGGTGACAACTTCAGGCAAAGTGGTTTCGTTGCCCCTTTTAATAATATGGCTAATAAGGTTATTGTAAGGCGGGAGCACCACAACTTTTGAAAAATCCTGGTTGGCACAGTGCATGCCCAGGTCGTTCCACGAAATCACAATGTACTCCGAACTTTTTGGTTCTCCATCAGGAGGTGATGAACTGCTTAAAACAAATATTGCCATTAGGGCAAATACGGATACGGGAAGTAGAAGTTTTTTCATGGTTTGTATTTTAAAGTTTGTAAAAGGTTATTTTGAGATCACTATTTTTTTCATGGATGCTTTACCATTTTGAGTGAGTTTGCAGAAATAAATACCTGAATTGATGTTTGAAGCATCCAGTACAATACTGAATTCGCCGGGATTTACCCGCTGATTCAGGAGCGTTTTAACAAGTTTTCCATTACTGTCAAATATTTCTAATGTAGCTTTCCCGGCATCGACTAAATGAAAGGGGATTGTCGCGGAAGTTTGGACCGGATTTGGATAAATATCCAAGATTTCAAGCGCATCAAAGCTTTCAAGTGAGATTACCTCAATGTCTGTCCATGGAACCCCGTGAGGGCCAGCTCCAAGAGGATCATAGGCATGACAAACAAGGCATCGGTTTAAAATCCCTTCATAGCCCTGCATAGTGATATTTTGATAATTGTCGCGGTCGAGTGTTGATGGAACGATGGCATGTGGTGAGCCATGGCAGGTGCTACAATACAATCCTGCATGGCCTTTCGACTGACGAAATAGCAAACCAGGCTCTTCGGCGTAGTTGGAACCGTGACATTCGATGGCCCCACATTGAGGTTCTTCCAGCCAGGGTTCACGGCCATTTTCTATCGATTGGGCTACCTGGCTCACGCTTCCATGACAATCCTGGCACACCATGCCATTTTCATGCATAACCCCCCTGAAGCATTGTGTATTTTGCCCCGGATGACATTTATAGCAATCATTGGTTTCATCTCCATGCTTTTCATGTATCACATATGATAAGGAACCATACTCGGGATTTCCCGGCAGGCCAAGTGCATTTGAGCCATGGCAGTTTGCGCATAAAATGGGAGTTGCCGTAGGGTCAAAACCACCTTCACGTTCATGTTCGAATAGAATGTCATTTTCACTGGAATGACATCCTGAACTCACACAATTAATTTCGTTGGATACCGGGATCACATTTTGCGTTTCGGCCAAAAGCATATTCTCACTATTAAAAACCTTCATCAGTGCCATTTGGTAGGGATCTTCAGTCGTGAGATTGGCATCGGTGTATGGAGTTAGCGGGACGCCTTCTGCAGTAAAATGATCAATATCGGCAAGCATTTCCCCTGTCAATCCCAAACCGGTAAGCCCTATATTGTCAGGCAAGTTCACCCCGAAAATCTGGTCTTCGTAATCCCAAAAATTAGTCTTCCCTACAGAAAAGGTGTTGCCCGGAACTTCGTAGGTAACAGTAAGTCCCTCGGTAATTTTTTCAGGCATGCTCGTTAGGGTTCCGCGCTTAATTACATGAGTAAAAAGATTGTTGTAAGGCGGAAGGATGACGATTTTCGAAAAATCCTTATTCGAGCAGTGCATACCCAGGTCGTTCCAACCAATAATTATGTACTGATCTTGTTTTGGGTTTCCTGATCCACTGAGTAAAATGATCAGGCCTGTGAAAAGAAGGGTAAAAAAAACATTGCGATTCTTCATAACCCTTGGGAATTTAGTTATACAATACCTTTGCTTGAATTAACACTCACGGGAGTGATAAAGGTTTGTAAAGATATGTCAAGAGAAGTTGAAAACCAAATTTAATACAAAATTTAGATTCGTTCTATATAAATATGTACAATATTAGATATGTTCTGTGGGTTAATAAAACCCAGAGAAATACCACCAATCACTGAATAAAATTTTAGCAACTTATTCTTTAAGCCATTTACCAGTTCGGCTAACAGCATTATCATTTGAAATTTGATAGAAATATATTCCGGGCGGCAGTGCTACAGTATTTATGATGAGATTTTCGTTGTGGCTTTCAGCATCGATAATTTTATTTCCGAAAAAATTAAGCAGGGAAAAGCTATACTTATTACCAGGATTGGGATTTTTGATTGTAAAATTATTTTTACCGGGGTTGGGGAAAACTTCAAACAAATTTGCATTTGAAATATCAGGTCCTTCAATTGCTGTTGTTATCAGTCCATTGCCTTCCAAATCAGCTTTAACCAATCTTGCGTGACCAGCGCCCTTGCCTGCAATATAATATCCTGAATTGTTATTGATAAGCACATCGTAAGCACAGTTATTTGGCGCAACATTATTTGTGTGCCATGCTTCATTTCCATCATAATCGGTTTTCATATAAAAGAAGGTACGGTTCCAATTTGTTGATGACATTGGAACAATACTGCCACAAATTATAAAGCCTCCATCAGGTGTTTGTTTAATGCTATAGGCTTTGTCAGCTCTTGGAAGTCCCGAAAATGTTGTTTGTAAAAGATTGTTTCCAATATCAAATTTCCATAAAGTAATATCAATGGTGCTTTCAGTGGGATTTAAACCATCTCCAACAATGGCATGATTGCCATCTTCGCAAACAATTATCTTTTTACCTTCACTATATTCGATATCCGAAAAATATTCGGTCAGTAGATTTCCCAAGGTATCAACCTCAATTACGAACATTTTGTCAGGGGAATCAAAATACCCAAAATAGTAAAATTCTTCGGTTGTACATCCAGTAATCAAATAGTTACCATTCAAATTTTTAACGATAGAGTTTGCCCTTGAATCAAGGTCAGTCAAAAACTCCTCCCGCAATAGCATAGTCCCGTTTGTATCTAAAACCATTAAGGTTGTTTTCGAGAAATAGGTGTCAGGATCCTCTTCGTGGTAATTGGTGCTGCCCACCGCAAGCAGTTTTCCATTGTCGATGATTAAATCATTAACCCATCCGATATTTTCGAAATGCTTTGTAAAAATGGTATCTCCATTCCCATCTAATTTCAGCAACCAGCAATCGTTGATAAGTTCCGGCCATTTGTAACCTTGATTTGATTTTATTGGGACAGGTAATAGCGGATTAAAACAAAAGGAAAAAAAACTGTTTTCCGAAAGTTGTACAAGTGTGTGGGTAAATTGCATGTACGAATTAGCAAATTCATAATTTCTTGCCCAAATTTCATCCCCGTTCGTATCGATGCGCATAAAGCCCGGGGAATATTCACACCATCCAAATTCAGCATAACCCGCGAGATAAAGGTCACTGTTGTT
>Ga0075120_10003084_pt1 | contig 11616 bp, 12 predicted proteins | sample AntAceMetag02UKL_FD_69792 | JGI IMG/M metagenome (GOLD analysis project Ga0075120, IMG submission 69792) | Saline lake microbial communities from Ace Lake, Antarctica - Antarctic Ace Lake Metagenome 02UKL | ecosystem: Environmental > Aquatic > Non-marine Saline and Alkaline > Saline | place... | reverse complement strand
AGATCAATCCTTATTCCCATTATATTTATGGCAGGCGACCCGTGTGTCTTGTCCAAGCTCAATCAATTCAGGGACCAGGGTTTCACACCGTTTAAACCTGTCCGGACAGCGGGGCTGATAGCGACATCCCTGGGGATAATTTCCCACGGTTGGCACATTCCCATAAATGGCATCCAGGGAGCCTTTTTTCATCCCAATGAAGGGGATGCAGTTGAGCAACGCCTTGGTATAAGGATGATGGGGGGTGTTAAACACGGTTTTGATGGGACCGAATTCAACAATGTTACCCGCATACATGACGGCTATTTTATCCGACACCTGGGCAATGACGCCCAGATCGTGGGTAATGAGCAGCAAACCGATTCCCTTGTCCACCGTCATCTTTAGGAACAATCGCATGATCTGGGCCTGCACAGTGACATCCAGGGCTGTTGTGGGTTCATCTGCAATCAATAATTGAGGATTGGCGCACAAGCCTATGGCAATGACGATTCTCTGTTTTAATCCGCCGGAAAGTTGATGCGGATATTGCTGGAAAACACGGTTTGCTTTTGGGATCTGCAGCTTTTCCATGATTTCCAGCGCCTTAAGCCTGGCATCCCGTTTGCTAATTTTCCTGTGTTTGTATAACCCCTCAACAATTTGATCCCCTACTCGATAGACCGGGTCCAAAGATGTCATGGGATTTTGAGGAATAAAAGCAATCTGTGACCCCCGAATCGACTGCATCTCTTTTTCAGACAAAGATAAAAGATCTTTTTCCCCAAACTCCACACGCCCTCGAATTTTACCCCCGACCAGGGAGGACAACCCCATGATGGCATGAGCGCTTAAAGATTTGCCGGATCCGGTTTCGCCTACCATGCCGAGAACTTCGCCTTTTTTCATTTCAAAGGACACCCGTTCAATAGGAGTAATCTTCTTTTTATCCACACAAAATTCAACTTCCAGATCACTGACTTTCAAAAATGTCATTAATTGGACTCCTTATTTTTAACATCCAAAAGGTCGATCAGGGCATCTCCGAACAAATTAAAGCCCAACACCGTCAGCATCATGGCAAGACCCGGAAATAAAATGACCCAGGGAGAAATAAACAGGTAGGCCGTACCATTGCTCATCATAGCCCCCCAGCTAGGTGTGGGCGGTTGGGCACCCATTCCTAAAAATCCCAGGGTGGCTTCCAGGACAATGGCATTTCCAATGCCAATGGTGGCTGCCACAATCACCGGCCCGATGCTGTTGGGAATCAGGTGTTTGAAAAGGATGACCATGTCACTGGCACCCATGGATTTTGTGGCCTCGATAAACACCGCACTTTTCAATGACAGGATCTGTCCCCGGATTAAGCGGGCGTATTGCGCCCAATAGGAGAGTCCAATGGCCACAACAACACTTTCCAGACCCGTTCCAATGATGGCCACGAGCAAGAGCGCGATTAAAATCGCCGGCATTGACCAGGTCAAATCGGCAATGGTTGTCAGGGCCAGATCAATGACCCCGCCATAGAATCCGGCAATGGCACCGATAATGACCCCGATAAAGACCGATATGGTCACAGACAGGACACCGACCACAAAGGAAATCCGTGCCCCCCTGATGATCCGGCTCAATACATCCCGGCCAAAATCATCGGTTCCCAGAAAATGGGTTAAAGAAGGGGGTTCATTCATGTTTTCTATGTTTTGTTCCTTATACGAATAGGGTTCCAGAAAAGGGGCGGAAATGGCAATCAAAATCAGGAATACAATTAACGCCGTTCCGATAAGACCCAGTTTGTTCTTTGACAGTTTTTTCAGGATGACCACCCATGGCGGCTTGTGTTCCCTGACAGTGTTTTCTACCATGTACGATTCTCCAAACCCTATTTATTTATAGACATCCCTGACTCTGGGATCTGCATACGCATACATCAAATCGGCAATAAAGGCGCCAATGATGACCGCCATGGTCAGAAAAATAAGCGATGCCTGTACCACGGGATAGTCTCGCCGGTATAAGGCGGACAGCAGCATGCTTCCGATCCCGGGGCGGCTGAAAACAATCTCAATGGTTACCGCGCCGCCCAGAATCCACCCCAGTCTTAAACCAAAGATGGTAATCACCGGCATCAGGGCATTGCGAAAAATATGCTTGATCACAATGGCGGACCGGCTTAATCCTTTGGCGTATAATAAGAGCACAAACTCTTTGTTGTACATTTCCAGCATACTGACCCGGGTGATCCGTGCAACCAGTCCGGCCCCCCCCATGCCAACGGTTATGGCCGGCAGGAAAAGGGTTCTCAAACTGCCGGAACCGGAAACCGGGAACCACCCCAGCATCACCGAAAAAATCAGCATCAGGATCAGGCCCAGCCAGAAGGCCGGAACCGTCACGCCGAGCAGGGCGATAATCATGGAAATATAGTCAATAAAGGTGTTTTTTGCAGCAGAGGAAATAATTCCCAGTAAAATCCCCAAAAAAAAGGAGACAAACAGCGATGCCACCCCCAATCGAATCGTAAACGGCATATTGTAGAGAATCATATCCTTGACCGGCTGCTTCTCAATGATGGATACCCCCATGTCTCCGGTGATAAATTTTTGAAGCCAGACCCCGTACTGGACCGGGAGTGGTTTATCCAGCCCATAGGATTTGGTCAGTTCCACCCTGTCTTCAGCGGTTGAACCGGGGATGAGCAGGGAATCGATGGGATCTCCCGGTACAAGATGGATCAGGGAGAAAACCACCACGGAAATAATAAAAAATATCGGGATTAACAACAATGTTCGTCGTAAAATATAAATCCACATGGGGCTTCCTTAACGCATCCTGTACAAACAGGACGTAAAAAAAAGGTTTTATCAATAAGGTAAGGGAGAAAGGGCCTATGGCACTTCCTCCCTGTTAGGGGGTTAATTTACTGTCATATCCAACATCGGGGGGCCGACTAAATTTTTAAACCGTGGTGGTGACGACATAGTCACGCGTTTACTTATAGCATGATTATTGGCTGTATTAATCAGTGGGGCCCAAAGGTACTGGGATAGCAGGTATTCATGATATTTCTTGAAATTTTCGATTCGTTCCTCAGAGGTTTTGGATCGTGTCATGGCTTTTTGCATCAAATAGTCAGACTCATTGTCATGCCACATGGAAACCGTTGGATACCCCGGTCGGGTGGAATTAAAAAACCATTCCAGGATATCGGCATTGTCCCAGCCATAGGATCGAACCACCAGGTCATGATTTCCTTTTTTGAATTCTGCCTTGATTGAGCTTGGATCAAATTGTTCTATATGAATAGCAACCCCCAGTTTTGACAACTGGGCCTGGATAATTTCAGCAATTTTGCGTTCATCTGAATCACTTTTGCACCATAGTGCAAGGGAGAGCTTTTTGCCATCTTTTACCAAAATACCGTCACTTCCGGCTTTCCACCCTTCTTTTGCCAGGATATCCTTGGCAGTCGCAAGGTCAAAATGGATTTCATATTTCTTGTCTACATTCCGAGCAGGCAAGCGATCGATCAGGTAGGTATAGGCAGGAGCGCCAGATCCCTGGAATACGGCTTTTAGAATGCTTTCCTGATTAACGGCAAGGGCAATGGCCTTTCTGATTTTCACATCGCTCAAAAACTCACGTTTGGTGTTCATGACCATATGAAAATTTGTATTGCTCGCCATGGTGATGATATTTGCATTTGGATCTTTTTTAATCTTATCTAAAAAAAGCGTGGGGGCTTTTTCCAGAATATCAATCCCACCGGTTTTGAACTCAAGAAACCGGGTGGAATCTTCAAGGATCTCTTTAAAGACGATTTTATCAATTTTTGCAGGCCCCTGGTTGTCGGAAAGCGCGCATCCCCATTGATAATCCGGGTTTTTCTTTAAGACAATTTCATCCCCTGTTTTCCAGGAAACAAATTCAAAGGGTCCGGTTCCCACAACATATTTGCGGCCAAACTCATCCCCATATTGTTCAACTGCCTTTTTACTGGGAATACCTGTAAAGGAGGAAGTAAAATTATATAAAATGTTCGGATCTGGCCGGCTTAAATTTAAAACAACGGTTAAATTATCCTTGATATCAATGGAGCCAACCGCGGCGACCATGTACTTGGATTGGCCTTCACCTAAATTTTGTAAAAACCATTTGAGTACGTCAGCGTTCAAGTCAGAGCCATCATGAAATTTCACGCCTTCTTTTAAAATAAACGTAATCGTCAACCCATCCTCTGATACGTCCCATGATTTTAACAAATGAGGATAGATAATCCCATCAGCCCCCATTTCCACCAGTCTGTCATAAACCAGATAATAAACATTATTTGTAGTACTGGTTGTAAAAGGATTAAAACTAGCCTGGCCAGCGTCGACTGCATCCATGGAAATTCTAAGGACTTTTTCTCCAGCATATAGCGGAGAATAAATCATCCCGAAAATTAAAACTAAAAAAGAAAGAATTCGTATGATATTAAATCGCCTTAACATAATGTGTCTCCTTATATTATTAATAAATGTTTCTTGCCAGAATATGGCGGTAATTATCAAAAAATAGCCGCTATTGTATCACCCCCCTTTAAAATTTTGGACAGATAATAGCTGTTGTTTGATGCTTTCGTAAAAAGCCGGAATTTTTTTTTGACACATTATTCAGATATATTAGAAGGCTGTTAAACTACATATTGCGGTTAAAATGAAATGTCGGGATTTTTTACGAGTTCATCAGCTATGGTCTTTAAGTTTTCCAATATTTTGAAAAACATCCCGGTCAAACCTAAAGTTTTCATTTTTACTGAATGAAAATAATCAAAAAATTGTAGATTAGATATTTTTAAAAATTAATATATTGAAAATTAAAAGTCAAGTGATTCTATAAAAATGAAATATGCTTATTTTAAATATTAATTTTATAAATTATTTGGTAGCTATTTTTACATCGCGGATAGCAGCGAAATTGGAGAAAATAAAAGCTGTTTATCTATAAAATCGGAAATTTCCCATTTTTTTATTTCGGCAGGTAAGGATCGGTTGCATGACACCCTTGTAAAGATGAAGCGCAAAACGAAAATTGCTATAATTTTTCAACGGTGAAAAGCTGTCGTTCAAACATTTCAAGATCCGAAACCGGCCTGTTGCACACCCTTTTTTTGCAGACAAAAGCGGTGGTTTTCCCATCGATGGCCGATTTTCCTTTGAGCCAGGGGATGAGCTGGGAAAGGGCATCGTTTGGCTCACCGTCAAAGATGTATATGAACGGCCTGTTCGGTATAAACCGTTTTCTCAACACATCGAGAAACGGTTGCGCCCCTTTTGGCTGATTTTTCGGTGACACGATGACGATTTCAAAGGGTACGTCCAGATAGGTTTCAACGGCAAGGAGCATCTCGGCCATGGTACTCGGGTTTTTTGCAAGGACAGTCGAAAACGATTTCAAGGCGCTTTCCGCCCTTTTCCGATAGGCGTCGTCGGTGGTCAGGCCATAGAGTCTCAACAGATTCGATACGGCATATGAATTACCGGACGGCAGCGCGCCGTCCTGGAAGGGTTTCTCTCTGGCGATGAGGCTTTCGTGGTCGTCGCTGGTCATGAAAAATCCACCATTGGCCTTGTCTTCATAGTGCTCGCCGAGTACCTCATCGAGGTCCATGGCATGCTTCAGCCAGGCTGGATCGCCTGTACTTTCAAAAAGATCGAGAAGCCCTGCAATAAAGAAGGCATAGTCGTCAAGATAGGCGTTGTGGCGCATCCGGCCGTCCTTGTAGCTTCTGAAGAGCTGGCCGTTACGGGTCATTTTGTCCAGGATGAACCGGGCGGCGTTTTCCGCTGCCGTCACATATTCGGTGTTATCGAAAATGAAACCCGCCCGTGCAAAGGCGGAGATCATCAGCCCGTTCCAGGATGTCAGGATTTTTTCGTCCCGAAGTGGCGGGGGCGCCGTTGTCTCTTTTCATAAAGGCGCGTTTTCGACTCATCCAGGATTTTCTTCAGTTCGTTTTCCGAAATATTCAGTTGATGGGCCACTTCTTTTATCGGTTTCGGTGCATGGAGAATATGCCGGTTCTCAAAATTGGGAATATTTCCCACCGAATAATACGCCCTGACCGCCCGTGCCCTGTCGCTGCCCAGCACATCCTCGAGTTCCGCGGTGGTCCAGGTGAAAAACCACCCCTCCTCCCGCTCTCCTGAAGGGGTAATGGCGTCCGCATCGGTTGCGGCATAAAAAGCCCCCTCGGGAGATGTCATTTCCCCTGTCACGTATTTGAGAATCTCTTTTGCCGTCTGTGCGAACATATGATGACCGGTGACCTGATACCCTTCCAGATAGGCGACGGCAAGCAGCGCATTGTCGTAGAGCATTTTTTCGAAGTGGGGAACGAGCCAGGTCGCATCCGTGGCATAACGGTGAAAGCCGCCGCCCACATGGTCATAGATGCCCCCTGCCGCCATTATGGTAAGTGTGTTCACCGCCATGCGAAGCATTTTTTCATCTCCGGTTCTGCGGTGATAGCGAAAAAAAAGCCGTACCGGAAGGCTGGAAGGAAACTTCGGAGCGCCTTTTATGCCACCGTGAACCGGATCGTAGCGCTCCTGATACGTTTCCATGGCCCGGTGGAGGATATCGGCGCCGGGAAGATCGGTGCCGTTGTCCGGGGTGAGCATTTTAGCCACGATATCGGCAAGCTGGTCACCGCTGTTGTTGATGAGGTCTTTTTTTTGATGGTAAGCATCGGTAATTTCTTTCAGCACCGTCAGGAAACCGGTGGGCGCCCCCCGGTCGCCATCCCGGGCCGGGAAGTAAGTGCCGCCGAAAAACGGCTTTTTATCAGGGGTCAACCAGACTGTCATGGGCCACCCGCCCCTGCCGGTAAGTGCCTGAACCGCCGCCATGTAGATGGCATCGATGTCGGGCCTTTCCTCACGATCCACCTTTATGGCAATGTAGTTTTCATTGATGAACCGCGCGATCTCCTCGTCTTCGAAGGACTCCTCTTCCATTACATGGCACCAGTGGCAGGTCGAATACCCGACACTCAAAAGGACCGGCCGATCCAGACTTCGGGCTGCCTGGAATGCCTCGGCTCCCCAAGGATACCAGTCCACAGGGTTATGGGCATGCTGGAGCAGGTAAGGGCTTGATTCGATAAACAACCGGTTTGTATATTTGGCGGTCCCGCCGGGCCGCAGGTGGCGGGTCCGCGGTTGATACCCGCTGCCCCTTGCCTTTTTCATCGCTTGGATTTTATTTTTCAGCATTGTTTTTATCTCCCCAGCGCCGGGCAATGGTGTGTATTTCAAAAATTAAACACATTTTATACCGATGGTAAATCGCAGCAGAAGATTTTGGGGTACATTAGTTCAGGTCTACGCCCATACTGCCACTCGAATCTTCTTGACATCTTCCGGTTTCCCATAATATTTAAAAGATTACATTGCACTCATCTGAAGCTCAATTTCACATCTCCTGTAATTCCTGATAAATTTTTATTTGTTATTTCTCTTCATCCTTGAATTCTCAATTTCTGAATACTTTTCCACGCTGAAATATATGCTACGGCCCTTACACTAACCTGTATATCAGGTGTAAATTCAATTTTATAAAAAGGAGAAGGAAGATGACGAACATTGAAGAACTTATGAGAGGGTGCCTGAAGGCAATGGAAGAGGGTAAAAATAGTCAAGCTGCGGATTATTTTTCGGATGACGGTGTTTTTATCACACCTTTTGGCAAGTTTACGGGCAAGGAACAAATTAAAAAGTTCTTGAATTGGCAAAACAGCCAGATGTCGTGGACTGCTGAAAAAGCGGGAAATGATATCATCGTATCGGACAGAAAAGCTTTTTTTGAGCACCGGATCAAAGGGACTGTCCAGGGTAAGCCCGTTGCGGTATCTGCCATGTGCGCCTGGGAATTCGACACTAATGATAAAGTTAAAGAGATCAGGACTGTTTATGATCGGTTCTCAACATTGGAACAGGCGGCAACGGGTATTGGGAAATTAATGGTCGGTCTCATCGCCAAACAGTTTGTTGTCAAATAATTCTTAAACAATGCCGGTGTTACGATTTGATCAATACAGTGGTGACCGCCGGCGGGTTTTTTAATTTTACAGGCGACAAGTCGGCTATAAGACAAGTACAAGGTGCCCAGAATGAATGCATCCCATGAAAAGGTCATTTTAAAACTACCGATATGGTGCCGCCAGAAATTTTTTTGTCTCTGGCGGCTATCTGCCCGGCTGGAAAGAGGTGAAAGCGCTGGAATATCAGGTATATTTCGAGCTTTTGCAATGAATATAGACGGGATGCATCTGCGCTTAAGATGTAAGGTTGCTTTTGCGCGTGCATCAAACCATGAAAGGAGTAAAAAATGGTTATCATCGGCGATATATCATTTCCCCAGGAAAGTGCCCATGATGTTGGCAAATGTTTTCTTGAACAATCACCGGTGCCCGATTTTATGACCCTGAAAGGGCCATACATTAAAGGCGAAAAAGAATATGGCCTCCAAGTGTTTGAAATTTATGAGCTTGACAAATCCAAGGTCGCGGAAGGAATCGAGTTCGTTACCGACCGATGTGTCAAATATTTTGGTATCCCCGGGTATGTTTATGAAATTAATGTATACTTTGAAGCTGCCGAGGCATTAAAAATGATCGGATTGTAATAATATAAAAAAGGCAGGGTCGGTTGCTACCCTGCCTTCCCCCTGAAACCGTTATGCCTTGTATATGAAGGTTTTTTCTTAGCCGTCTCAAATAAGGTTTACGCGTTTATCATCCTTAAATTTTCGCTCATTATCAAAATTGATTTGACAAGGGTCATCAATGATACCTAGGAGAGTGCTCGGGGTCAAAGCTTGAATTGTGAATAAGATGCCGATACAATTCACTATTCAAGCACTGACACGTATTTTGATCAACCCTTTAAATACGGATATCCATCACCCATTTTTCTACCTTATTCAAATCTGTTTTTGCAGTTTTCACAGTATTTCCGGGGTGTTCCTGTCCCCGCCCAGTGGAACTGCATCAAATGCTGTTTTCCACATCCGTGGCAGATACACGCCACCTGTATTTTTTGGTCATAATCAAAGTAGGAACAATCGTTTTCGACACTTTTGAGAGACATACTTTTTTTGCTTTTCATAGGGTGTTTTCCTTTTGGACCGTCAGGTACCGGTGGTTTTTTCTATTTCTTCCAGCGCTTTCTTGCAATGGATGCATTGGCGCGCCACCGGTCCGGCCTTCATTCGTTGAATAGATATCCCTTCTTCACAAATTTCACAAATACCGTGATCAGAGCCAGACAAAGCGCCTTTCCGGTGGGACGACAACCGCCTCTCCGGGGCAGATCCGGTAGTAGAATGCGATGAGTGCTTTGCTTGAGGCGTGCCGCCTGCGGCGGCGCTGAACCATTAAACCATTGAACCGTTTTTTCCAGTTGACAGCGCCTCACCGGCATTATATTTGTAACGATTTTTATTGCAAATATATCGAAGATCTGAGGATCAGTTAATGAAACCTGAATCCGCTTTACCAACAGATAAAAATCCCGGAGCCCGGGACGGTGCTGTTTTTCAAACAGGAAATATCCTGGCACTGTCCATCGCCCATTTTATCCATGATGTCTATTCGAGTTTTCTGGCACCACTCCTCCCGCTTCTGATTGAAAAGCTGTCCATGTCTCTGACCCAGGCCGGTTTTCTTACGACGGTCATGCAGATTCCGGCCTTGCTTAATCCCCAACTCGGTGTGCTGGCCGACCGCATCAGCGTCCGCTATTTTGTTATCCTGGCCCCCGCCATCACTGCGGTTCCAATGAGCCTGATAGGGATGGCACCGGGCTATGGTATGCTGCTGATTCTTTTATTTATAGCCGGAATCAGTGTCAGCATGTTTCATGTACCCGCACCGGTCATGGTTGCAGACCTGTCCGCTGCTAAAAAAGGCCGTGGAATGAGTTTTTTTATGACCGGCGGAGAACTGGCAAGGGCCATCGGTCCTCTGGTGGCCGTGGCCGCGGTTTCCCTTTTTGGCCTGGAAAATTTTTATCCGGTAATGATTTTCGGGTTACTTTCGTCGGTCTGGTTATATTTTAAATTCCGCAGGCTTCCGGTCAAAAAAGCAGGTTTAAAACGCAAATTATCGGTTCCGGGAACATGGCGCAGCCTGCGCCATGTTCTCTGGCCCCTTACGGCAATTCTGATCGCCCGCGGCTTCATGCATGCTTCCATAACCGCTTTTCTGCCAACCTATATCAAAATGGAAACCGGCAATCTGTGGCTGGCCGGCATCGCCCTGACTTTGTTTGAAGCCGCCGGGGTCGCAGGTGTTCTGACGGCCGGTTCCATCAGCGATTGGTTCGGCCGCCGCAAAACACTGCTGGTCTCTTTGATGGGAGCGCCTCTTTTCCTGTTTCTATTCGCTTTGACCGGCGGGTGGCTGCGGTTGGCCGCCCTGCTTGTCGTCGGTTTTACCCTGTTGTCAACCACCCCCGTAATGCTGGCCCTGGTCCAGGAAAATGCCGGACACAGTCCGGCTGCTGCCAACGGACTTTTTATGATCTCTTTTATTGCCCGATCGGCGGTGGTGGTCGTGGTCGGATTCATCGCCGACCGCATCGGCTTGAATGCGGCCTATTTGATCAGTGCCGCCATGGGGTTGATCGGCATTCCGTTTGTTTTGATGTTACCCCGGAAATGAAAAAGAATTGAGGTGCGGAACACTCTTGCACCGGATGAATATTACACGGCCCCCTGGTCCGTCAGGTTCGGTGGCGGCGGATCAACGATAACCTGTGGAAACAACTGGTTGAAACGGAGCGTCTGTAATGGGTTACCGGGTGTTGGGACTCGCTTTGTAAGAAGGTCGGAGGGTAGAAAACAACAATCATCAATTCCAAAGGGCATGCGCAGATTAGAGAAAAAGGGGAGGGGGGATTTTCTGCCGAAATGGCATTGAATCAATGTTCAGCTACAAGTTCAGTGGCTATTTCATAAATATCCCTGCGATGTCCGATCGCATATATAATTGCCTTTTTATTCCGGTTATCAATTTGATATATGATCCGGTAGCGCTTCATTTTTAATGATCTGAAGTTGATCAGTTCGTTCCGCAACGCCTTTCCAAGATACGGGTTTTCGTAAAGTTTTTTAAGTATCGATTTAAGTTGCTTTTTTATTGTCGGATGCAGGCTGTTGAACGTTCGGCCGGCGGTAGGGGTTAATTTGACTCGATACATTACAGAATGTCCTCAAGGTCAACCAATGGTTTTTCCCCCTGCATCTCTTTTATTGAAGTCCGCATCTGTTTCATTATATCGTCGTCTACCATAATTGCCATAGTCTCGCGCATTGCCTCGTATTGCTCCATGGACATTATAACGGCTCTGGGTATACCATTTTTAGTAATAGCGATTGTGTCATCCCTGTCGTCAATGTCCCGTATCATGTCAAGCAGCCTGGCCTTGGCTTTAGTGACGGGTATGTAACTGTCAATCTGCATGATTTTCTCCCTGCTTGCTGTTAAAATAATTAAGACCATTATAATGGTCATTATTGGTAAAGTCAACCAGCTTCAACTTCAAGATGCCCGTTTCAACACTATCGTATCGGGGTTGACGTGGCGTG
>Ga0075120_10003083_pt1 | contig 11618 bp, 9 predicted proteins | sample AntAceMetag02UKL_FD_69792 | JGI IMG/M metagenome (GOLD analysis project Ga0075120, IMG submission 69792) | Saline lake microbial communities from Ace Lake, Antarctica - Antarctic Ace Lake Metagenome 02UKL | ecosystem: Environmental > Aquatic > Non-marine Saline and Alkaline > Saline | place... | reverse complement strand
GTTGAGTCATGACTTTTTACACCAGCTGAATTCTTATATGACCTGCGCCTTCCAGCATCTTTTGAATTTCATGTACTTCCCATTCGATTAATTGCATGACACCTCTCCTTTTTTAAAGATCGATCATTTGGTATGTTTTAAATGATGATAAAAATGAAAGCTGAACATCAGAATCCACTACAACATCCATAAAATCCAGCTTATGTCCTTTAGGAACTGGATAACATAAATCAGCATAAGCCCCCCCATTCTTTTCAGACCACTCATCTAAAACAAGGGTGTGATAAATTTCTGTAAATTTTTCTGTTGTTGCCCCCTTTGGTTTGATCGCACCTAAAAACCTTCCAGTTGTACCGACCGCATTTCCTGACTCAATCTTCAAACGGATTTGAATAAAACAATCCTAAGAGTGATATTTTTCATTCAAAAAAGATCTGCCCAATTCTTTTTTCCAGAAGCTCAATTTTCTTTGTGTCGCATTCCCAAATCACATGCACCTGCCACCCCAGTTGTGATAGTTCCTCTTTAACAACTTTGTCTCGTTTAACGTTCTGGCGGAACTTGTCTTGCCAGAACGAGATTCTGCTTTTTGGATTATAGGCGTAGCAACAACCTTCATGACGATGCCAGAAACAACCATGAACCAGAATAATTTTTTTAAAGCGGGGTAAAACAATATCCGGCTTTCCGGGTAGATCTTTCCTGTGTAATCGGAACCGGTATCCCTTGTGGTGCAGTAAAGATCGAACGATCAATTCTGGTTTGGTGTCACTGTTTTTGATCAATGACATATTCCAGCTTCTATGTTTACGGGAGAGAGAATCCATATTAAATTTCAGTTACAGATCTTTTAATCAAGTCGTATACAACTTCAGCGATCTGTTTTGCTAACAGGGGCGGCACTGCATTGCCAACCTGAATGTATTGCTGTGATCTGCTTCCTTCAAAAAAATAATTGTCAGGAAAAGTTTGTAATCTGGCAGCTTCTCTAACTGTTAGACTGCGACACTGTTCCGGGTCATAGTGAATAAAATAATGTCCATCTTTGGAAATGTGACTGGTCACGGTTATGGAAGGTTTGTCCGCCATCTGTACCCGAAATCTATCATCAAAATGACCACTCTTTGCATTTTTATGTGCAGGTATTAACTCTTCAGGGAATTCTGAAATTAAAGGCGATCTACCATATTTTTCAGCAAAAGAAGCAGCATAAAGATAGCGATGCAGATCCGATACCATATGTGACCTGCTGGTATGATTGCAGACACCGAGAAGTCGCGTATCCTGATACCACGCAGCCATTTTTTTATCTGTGAAGCGTATGCCGGAATATGGAAAAAATTCGCTTCCCTGTTGTTGAATTTTTTGAGGAATTTTTTCGACAGTCTTTTTTATAGACTCAATAAGACTTTTGTCAGAACCGTTCTCGAACCAGTCAAGATCAACTATCTCCAGCAACTTTTCTACCCAGCGATTTAATGTATTATTATTTTTCTTTTCTCTTGATAAGCCACTGCGTATCTCAGGCAGGTTATATAACACATCTTTTACTGTAATTTGCTGCTGGTTTTTTTTTAGCGTTGTGGGATTTGATGTTGAGAAATCTTTTTTGATCCCGAGTAAAATAACTCGATGACGAGCCTGAGGGATACCGTAGTGTTCGGTTTCAACAATAAAATCGGCCGGTTTTGTTGAATTGGAAGAATTTTGTATAAGAGGATAGATTTGATATCCAAGCGTTGAAATTTTTCCAAAGCTCCTTATTGCCTTCCTGGGACGTTTCAAGTCATCTATTATTTTTTCAAAAAGTGATTTGCCATTTAATTTTGCTGACAACATTCCTTTAACGTTTTCCATAATGAAAAAGTCGGGCTTATGTTTTGCAATCAATCTTAAATACTGACGGTAAAGGTAACTATGTTTATCTTTTTCAGCAGTATAGTCGGAAATTCCCTTATTTCTGGATCTACCAATAACTGAATATGCCTGGCAGGGGGGGCCACCGATCATACCCCAGCATTTTACACCAGGTTCGCCTATGATTTCTTTAATTCTTATATCAATTTTTTTATTAAGGTTTTTATCATTTCCAAGTTCAGCATGCCAGACTTCCTGGCGGGCCTGGTTTGCTTCGTTCGGATATTTTTCAAATAGTTCAGAACGTAATAGTTTGTGAATTCTGGGATTGGTTTCCAGTGATTTTTTACGAATGTAATCATAGTATTCTTCAGGGGCTTTTCCCCGGGGAAATTTCCTGAAAAAACTTCGTAACTCAAGAGTACTGTGGGCATGAATATCTTTTTCAATCGAGAGTGCTATATCAAAAGCCTGTTGTTCATTCTGACCGGTAAAAGAGGAAAAACCCTCACCCAGGCCTCCCGGACCAGCGAATATATCAATAATTGGAATCATACTGTAAAACCGTTCTCTACCGCTTTCTTCTCAATATCCACCAATAATAACGATTGTTTTTCACTCGGAATCTTCAAAGGGATCTGACTTGCAGTCAGCATTATCCCGTGTTCTTTTGGTGAAAAAATTCTATTTGATTCTGACCAGTCAATTATATGCTTCCAGAACAACTCCCCTTTTTCCAATACAAATTTTTGAGCCTCAATTCCTTTATCTATTTTCTGTACGGATCTGGCATCAGAGTCCTTATACTTTTTTTCTTTTCTGGTAATCAATTCATCTTGAACCTGCTTTGGAATATCCAGCGATATCTTTTGTACATTCTGCCAGCACAGCTCTTTTTTACACCATTCCGTTACATTCGTTATGCCAGCCGGTGTTTCCTGGATAACAGAATTTACAGTTTCAGCAACTATTATCATAAATTTTTCCATTTCATCTGTAATACTCTGCCGTTGCCAGATATTTTCCAGATCAAGAAACATTCCGGTGGTATTAATCATTTGAGAAAATTTAGCAACAGTATATGTCACAATATTAGCTTTATACCCACCATACCAGGGTTGTTTCATAATAAATTTATCAATGGTTCGAAAGAGGATTGCTTTTGCAATCAATCGTTTAAAATAAAGTTCATTGAATTCATGTTCGTGGTTTTCCCACCTTCTGGAAACAGCTTCGGCAAATTTTACAAAATTTTTCTGGGCCCCGAGACTTACAATATGTGGATTCATATCCCAGGACCCCTGGAACTTTGCCAGATCTGTTTTAATGAACATCTGTTTTCTTGGATTAATTGCGAGGAACTCTTTTTTCTTGGATGGAGTCAGGTTCGTTTGTGCATTAGCATATTGACCTCTTACACGTTCATAGTACCAGTGGGTTTCCCGCAGACTTCCTGCTGAAGATGGTGCCCAGAGACGGCGTGATATTTCTTCTACCCTGAGATGAAAAGGATGGTTCGAGAAAAAATCGGCTGCACTGACCTTGTTTTGGGTGTTCGCATACTCTGATATTCTGGGAACAATATGCTCGGTTTCTTCTGGTGGAATGACTGTAAGTTTTGCCTGTACATGCACTGCTGCCAGATCAGCTTTATTATTTCTGTGTGTATTGAAAAGAGATGCCGTTGTCTGACCTCCATTAACAATCTGGAAATTTTTGATCGACTTAATACAGACCTGGCCGTTAAACTCTGTTGTTGTTACCTCTTCTGCGGTGGCAGTAATGCCGTTATTATATGCAAAAAACATTTCAGGAGTGTTTTGTATTGTATTCCGCATCCCTTTATTCACTTTCCCACGGAACTGCAGGAATGTTCGCACATTTTGTTCTAACAGTCGCTCTCCGTATTTATCATACAGTTCAGCGACCAGTGATCCGGGCAATGCCAGCAGGAACGATTCGTATGCACCTTTGCTGTTAGAGATCGGTAAACATGGAAGGTTCTCCTGTAGCAATAAACTGAAATCTACAATAATGTCCTCTCGTGATTTTCCAGACTCCTCGATACGCTGTATACGACCCAGATCCCATATGTCAAAAGAACAGGGGAATCCTTTAACATCATAGTCGGAAATATCATCAACGCTTTTGCTGAGTAATGCATTGGAAAGTAGAATAAACCGTGTTTTTCTGAGTTTTTTACTGGAACAGAAGGCGTTAATATCCCTTGCCAGATTGAAGCCGGGATCACTTTCATCCAGAGATTTATAGAATGAACTGTCCAGAGCTTTTGCAAAAAATTTCACCGCACGTTTGAACACTCTGGTAATAAGGGTCTGGGTTAAAGAAGCGGGTTCGTTATGAAAATTTGTGACTATGAGGGTCAGCATATCTGATTCATCTGAATAATCATATGCATCAACCCGTATCCCCAGTGTTTTCTTTTTATAGCTGGCAGCAGTATAGTTTTCGAGTACGGCCTGCTCTACCAGGAAGTCACACACTCTTTCAGTTAAAACTACTTCCGAAAAATCACGATCTGCTGCAGAACGGGCATAAATATCCTGCATGAAATCTTTAAAAAAATCATCGTAACTCATGATAATTCCATCCAGGCGGGTGTCGCTGAAAAAGGCTCGCAGTCGAATAAACTGATATTATAGGTAACTCTTTCAATTCCAGGGATGAGATCTTCAGAACATATCCTTGGAAAGTCATCCTTTACTGAAAACATTTTTTCTGAAGCCGGTATATAGTTGAACCGCTTATATTCCTCTAATTCAATATATCCAGTCTGATAAAGCAGATCATTGAAGCGTTCCAGGTCTGCAGGAGAATCAGATTCCAGTTGATTTCTAATCTCATTGATAAGGGATGGGAGATTAACCGCAACTATAGTAATCTCATCAGATTTGCCAAGTGTGATTACATAAAGGAACATTTCCGTTAGTTGGGAACATAATTGATCAGCAGATGAAATGCGCACAACTGGTGTTGTTGTTCCCAGCTGACACTTAACTTCAATGGCGCAGTCATGGACATTGAAATCCTGAGGGGTATCTTCCGGTCCCTGCCAGAACTGGATGGCAGTTCCAGACCCAAAGGCCGGGATCAAATGTCTTTTTATAAAAAGCAGTTCACCAATCAGGCCTTTAATTTCTTTTTCAGGTAAAAGTCCGGAGCGGGCTCTTTTCAGAAAATCCTGCCATCGTTTGAGCCTGCGCAGAATAATCAGAGTCGCCTCGGTCTGCTTTTCCAGGGCCTTTGTTGACGAAACAAGATCATTGCACAGTGAAAGAAATATCTGCCATTCTTTGTTTTTTTTAAGAACGAGAAGGAGCATGTAATTACCAGCGGGTGATTGTTCAGGTCCCTGCAGGTGGATATCAACACCATTCAATTCAGGGAATTTATCCGGGATATGGTCGGAACTGGAGAATTCATAAATAAACAGAAACCGACCATAAATATCCCTGGCTCTCAACAACCGGAGGGGGTGTTCAGAATCTATGACTCTGTAGAGTATATCTTGAGAAGGTATCTGTATTTCTTCCCATGGGTTATTCATCTGTGTTCTCCTCTTCGTCAAGCAGGTCGGCATAATTGTTATGCCACCAGACGGTATTAACAACATACTCAACAAGACGTTCCGGTCTTCTCACTGTGCTTTCGCCTGGAAAACTGATACCAAAGGCAAAAACACCCTGTTTATTTATAGAATTACCATCAAGATAGCAATCTAATAAATGCAGCATTAACAAGGGCCTTTTTCTCACCCTCCGGCACTCTGATGCTTTTATTTTTGATCTGGAACCATACTGATCTATAAGTTTTTCAATAACCATATCATTCAGGCCAGCCTGCTCATCAAAGTCAGAACCAATTCGACGGTTTTTTTGTGCAATCCCATTACCTTTTTCAGGATGGACCTTCCTGAATTGAGGTTTAACAGGAAGGTCAGAAATGATTTGTTCTTTGATAATTGATTTTGATCCTGGTTTATTCAACAGGACAACATCCCAGCTTGTTATATTTTCTTTTTCATAGATTAATTTTAAATAATCAATTAATGCGGGGTTGTAGGTATTTTGTGATGCAGGGTGGTTTGTAAAATCAGCAAGAAATTTTTTAATATATTCTGAAGGTATTTTTAAAAACAAATGACTGGCACTAAATTTTTTATAAGTCCCTTCTTTTTGTGCTGAACCGACCAGTGATTTCACTAAGTTCCAATTATTTTCTATTGCATTCGAAGATTTGCTCAGGACAGCTGTCTCAACAAGTCTTCCGTATAGATTGATTTGTCTTAACACCGGCTTTGCCGTTCTCATTTTATTTCTTGCAGTGACTATAAGGCTTTCAGGGTGACTCCTTACACACAAACCAAAATCCCTGGGAGTCATCCTGGCTTTTTCCATTCGGCTGAATTCTTCACGCAGCTCATCAGTGACTCTTGAGATATGGGCATACCATGAATTTGCTTCTGCACTCATATAAATCCGGCAGATATCATCAAAATTGGTGCGGTAACCAAACCATCTGCCCATCTGCATCAACGTGTCATACATTATAGAATTTCTCAGGAAATAGCTGACAGTCAAACCTTCCAGAGTCAGACCACGTGACAGGCTTAATCCACCTATCGCTATCACATTGCGACCATTAGGATAATCATGCTTATTGTAGTCAAGTTGCTCTGACTTTTTAGATCCATTTACTTCAATAACCCGAATTGGTGAAACCGCTCCATTCAACTCTTTTTGTATATCTTCCCATATAAATTCAGTCCTGTTAAATTCTTTGTCCCATGTTTCCCTGAGGTTGACCATGCTGGAATTTGACATCGCTTTATGCTCAGAAAGAGCATAGTGGTTTTTGACAGCATTTCTCAATTCTGTAAGGTATTCGTGAATCTGCCATTTGACATTTGATTGAATATCTGTAAAACGGCTGATATTGATCAACATGGAATTATGGCTGTCTGCCTGACCACGCAGGTTTCTAATTGCCTTTACAAGAATAAATGTGCGTACAGCTTCATTAAGGCTTGGAGGTAAAACTGCCGGGAATTCATTTTTTTTATGCTTAAGGGGTAGTATATCTTCATAATCATTTAGTTCTCTGACTATATCGAGATCGCCGTCTTCCTCAAAAATACGGTTTGCTCCGATATAATTGGATGGGGTATCCAGACTGATAATAAAGTCACTGGGGAACAAATCATCTTCGATCATATCGTCATCGTTTTCAGGATCGATAAAAATATTTGCAAAAGGGGTGGCAGTGTAACCCAGGTATGAACTTTGTTCAAATAAGCCCAGCAACTCTCGAATGCGGCTGTTAGTAGCAGTCGGGTCTAAATCTTCCCGATTAGTATTTACAGAGGCATGGTCTGCCTCATCATCAATCAAAAGCATCGGCAATCTGTTTAACTCTGAATTATTACCTTTAAGCCAGTCTATAAGATTTTTTAAAATAGAGACATTTTTTTTAAGTACAAGAATAACAGGTTCATTATAATCACTGATTTGTGCTCTTGACCGCGTAGCAAAATTTTTATCAAAATCCTGCGAGTTGGTAGTTAGTGGTACCGGGGAGTGCCAGTTAAAAGGATCATAAAATTTACCAACACCAATTAGTTTTTCCACAAAAGTTGTCGCTTCAAGCTGCTGCGAGCTATCACGCCCGACAAATCCTTCGTCAATACGCTCCTGTGTCTGATTTCTGAGAGCATTTAATAATCCTGCCAGTACAATTATCACTTTGTAACCGGCATCTGCTGCCTTGCAGATAACACCGAGATAATTTGCTGTTTTCCCTGACTGAACATGTCCGACACAAAGCCCCTTTCTTTTCCAACCTCCTTTTTTCTGAGGATTTTCAAGGTGATCAAGGATTTTATTTGTATCTATATCCAGAACGTTTATGACCTGGCGGTTAAACTTTTTGTCAGGAAGAAGCCGTTTATAACGTTCCCAATAATACCAGTCGATATCTTTACGTGCATCATCAAGCCAGGGGGTATAGCCTTCCGCTGAAAGCAGGTTGCCAATGCCCATATATATATCAAAGCGAGCCTCAAGTCTTTTCGTTATCTGAAGGATACCCTGCTCTGAAACTGTTTCATTATTGTACTGACTGGAGACCACCATCCTGACAAAATTAATTATAGTATTTCGATCCTGTTTACCTCCATCAAGCAGAATTGCAACGCCATCTTCAATTTTTTCAAGAATTGAGGCAGGATCATGCATCTTTGTATTTATATCATTCATTCAATATCCCTTTCTGTTGTAACAGTTTTTCAATCTCTTCAGGATAGGCAGCGAATGGATCAATAGAGGTCAGACGTTCCGCTATTTCTGTTTCAGGAATTCCGCTATTGATCATCTGAGTGATAAAACTATCAAGGAGGGCAGAAATCTGTTCTTCATTGAATTCAGGTTTGCACAGGTCCTCGGGTTTTTTTGCTACGTCGCTGTAAAATAATTCCGTAGGAAAACTACTTTCGAACATGAAAATCAAGTCCTTAAACGCCTGCTGTTTTTCTTCGGACAGGTCGCTTTGAAATTGTGTGATTAAGGGATGTTCTCGATTAATCTCATATATTATTTTTCCTTCAGCCGCAGTTCTTGTCCAACCGGGGACTTTCACTGAGGATGCCAGTTTTTTCCCTTTCTGACGATAAACTTTTTTTCCTGATGCTGCTATTCTGTCAATGATCAGTTTGAGTTCATTTCTTATCGTTTCCGGTGGGGATGCATGCGATTTCTTTACATCAATTTTCCATAGATGATCCAGGGAATTTGGAATATCAACCTGAACCCGTATTAATTTTGTGAGCTCTTCTTTTTTAATAAGACGAAACCATGTGCCTTTGATAATAAGCCTGCGATTTCTGTATACATAAAAACCCTGGTTCTGAAGATATCCTCCTGCACAGGAATACTTTTGATATTCATCACGGGATATCTTGTTATAATGGGGTAGTACATACGGTTGAACATTAACTGATTGACCATCTACATGTATGGATTGCTCAGGCAACTCCTGTGTCGCGGCATGAGAAAGATTGAATGGGTTAAATGCAGTCAGCGGGCCATTATTCAGAGAAATATTGATCTTTTTTTTCCCTTTACGAGGAGAAAGAAAGCGGTGGAAAACCAGTTCAAGATGTATTCTTGTTCGTTCAACAAGTGAATTTAATTTTTTTTCCAGCTCATCATAACGATCCAGTTTTCTCAACAAAACAATGGTGCCGCTGCGATGGATCAAAGGCAGCAGATCCACTATATATTTATCCTGCAATATTTCAGGGCCTTCCAGGACTCTCAACCTCCAGCCTCTATCAGGATTTTCCTCAATCAAATCAAGATCCCACTCCCTGCAGGCCAGCATTCCGTTTTTTTTGCTGATAAGTGTTAATTGCCGGCATTGAGAAAAAGAAGCTGTTTTAAGGCCAAGGCCGAACCTGCCAAGGTCTTCATCGCTGCGGTCTTCCAGTGGATTCCTGCTTCCAAGTCTCATGGCATCAGTCAATTCAGCAGGGGTCATACCATAGCCATCATCTACAACTGCTATCCATGGATTTTCGTTATTCCATGCAAAGTTAACGTGGATATTTTTTGATTCAGCTGTTATGGAATTATCAATTACATCAGCGATGGCTGATTCCATTGAATATCCGATGTCTCGGAGTGACTGAACAAGTGCAGAAGGGGACGGTTGGACATTTAAAAAGTTAGGCATTTATTTTTATAATTTTTTCATTATTTGAAAGTAAGCGATAATTTCACCTTACAGCATGCCGGAACTCAACCCCGATAACCAGCCGCGCTGCTTTTTGCGCGTCCGACTGAAAGCGCCTTGTTAGCGTGCAGGCTACTCATCCCACCATCTTTCGATACAATAGGCAGCTATCTCTTTTGTTCTTTCTTTAATATGAGATTTTTTGAATTCCCCTATTTTTGATATTGATGTAGCCAGTTCTTTAGTCATCTTGAAAGAGCTTTTATCATAATAAGGGACTTTTTCTAGTGCATTTCTATTTTGAACAGAACTGTTTAGTCTTTTCTCTAACAACGTTAAATTACCAATAAGATTTTCAAACTCAACAAAATCATCTTCATCCCGAAAACCATGGGACCTGAATGAAAATTTCGGTGTTTGGGAGAGAATATGTTCAATAGTTGGTTTCTTTTTATCAATAAACTTTTTAAGCTCCTCTAAAGAATAGGAGTCTTCGTTTTTGTGTTCACAATAATCAATAAAGATATGATATAAAGCAGGATTATGAAAAATATAACCATTCAAATTTGATTTAAATTCCTGCTTACTCATCCATCTCTGATTAAACCATAGTAGCCAATTCTGAATTTCTTGATCTGGTGTATCTGTATTAATATCAAATGCAAATTTTGAAATTTGAGCACGGGGATCTGTTCCTCTGGTTTTATAAACCCTTACATCTATTATTTCAATCAGTTCTAAAAATGTATAATCTTCATAATCTTCGCTTGGTAAATACTCGTCCAAAATATCTAACATTTCTAATTTAACTATCAACGGATTATAGTGGACCCCAATGTCAAGACAGTTTTTCATTCAATTTAAGCGTCATTTGATTCTGTGCCACAGTTCACACCGACTTGCTTCAACATCTAGCGGAAGTGGAAGCCAGACCCTGAGAATGGGCACCCCAAAAACTGCCCGTCGGAAGGGGTTGGCTTCCGACGGAGCGGGTTTTTGGAAAATCGTTTTGTTCATCCCACCAACCTTAACTGATTTTTACCATAATATATTTCGGCTGGAGTTTGCCCATTAAAACTCTGGTGAGGTCGTTCATTGTTGTAAAAAATGAAATATTTTTTCAGAGACTTGCGCAGCTGCTCAACGGATTGAAATTCATTTATGTAAATTTCTTCATACTTTACACTGCGCCATAGACGTTCGATAAAAATATTGTCGAGATACCGGCCTTTTCCATCCATACTGATTTTAATGTCCTTATCTTTTAATACTTTTGTAAACTCGTGACTTGTGTATTGAGATCCTTGATCTGTGTTGAATATATAGGGGGTCCCATGACATCGCAGTGCCCTTTCCAGTGCGGATATACAAAATTCTTTGTCCATGGTTATTGAAAGTTCCCAGGAGAGGACATAACGACTATGCCAGTCCATGACCGCCGTCAAATAAACGAAGCCACCAGAAAAAGGGATATATGTTATATCCGTACACCACACCTGATTTGATTTGGTTACATCAAAATTTCTCAAAAGATATGGATACACTTTATTTTGCGGATGAGCCTTGCTGGTATTCGGCTTCGGTGCAATGGATTGAATTCCCATTTTTCGCATCAAGCGCTGAACCCGTTTACGGTTAATCTTATACCCTTCACGGTTCAGAACATTGCGAATTTTGCGGGTGCCATAGAAAGGATGGGCAGTATATTCATTGTCAATGAGTTTCATAAATTTAAGGTTTTCAGGCGTTTCCTGTCCTGCCAAGCCCTCACGGTAATAGCTGGAACGAGGGAGTCCTATCAGCTCACATTGCCTTTGAATACTGACTTTAGGGTGATTGGGCTGGATAATTTGTTTTTTCTCTTCAATGCTCATTAAAGGTGCCCGGTGTTTTTTTTTAACCAGTCCAGTTCTACCTGGAGTTGGCCAACCTTTTGATAAAGACGGTCTCGCTCAATCTCGGTTTCTTTAATCTGTATTGACTGGCTATTGCCGAATACCAATGGAAGGGCT
>Ga0075120_10003081_pt1 | contig 11621 bp, 10 predicted proteins | sample AntAceMetag02UKL_FD_69792 | JGI IMG/M metagenome (GOLD analysis project Ga0075120, IMG submission 69792) | Saline lake microbial communities from Ace Lake, Antarctica - Antarctic Ace Lake Metagenome 02UKL | ecosystem: Environmental > Aquatic > Non-marine Saline and Alkaline > Saline | place... | reverse complement strand
AGGTTTGTGGGTATGTGGAAGCGGTCGGTTTTCACGTACAAAACGCTTACAAAATGGCTTAAGGTGATAAGAATGCAACCTTTGAACCGTGAACGGTTACGAAATATAAACGAATAAGGGGGAAATTTTATGGAAATTAGTGAAAGGGCAAAGATAAGGTTAGAGCACTGGATTACCCACAATGATCATCACCAGGAAGAATACGAGATATTCGCCGAACAGTTGGACGAAGCGGATATGAAGGAAAGCGCCCAGCATATACGGGACATGATAGGTTTTACTGCTAAAAGCACTGATTGTCTTCGTGCGGCCTTAAAATCCCTTAAATAGTCAGGCACTGCTTTGTCATATTTCGTAAGACAGGGGTCAGCTTAACAGGCCATCTACCTTATGCTGTACAAAGCTTGATGGACTCGTAAAAAGTCGAACAATTCTCTTTTCCGTCATTCCGGCGAAAGCCGGAATCCAGTAAATTCAACACGTTCTGGATGCCCTGTCTGCGTGAGATGCACAGGCAGGAAAAACTATCATGTTAATCCTGTCAAAAAATAGCTGAATATGAGTTTGTAAATTTCCGGTTAATACTTCAATAGGGAATTCCAGAAATCAGGGTCTTCGTCCTTCCAGTTTGGGCCGAATCTTCTATCACAAAATCCACTTAGACGCTCATACCATTTCACCATAACATTCTTGTTTTGTTCTTGTGCCAGGAGAATATCGGCAACAAAGACATCTATTTTATTTATTTCATCTTTTGGAACATAGTAAGAGGCGCCTTTTTCAAAGGATTTCTTGAGATTATCTTTGGAGAGGGCATGGGCGGTAAGCATCAGTGAAGGAATACCTCTTTTCTTGGCAATATCCAACAGGTCATATCCCCTTACCCCCATAATATCAAGAATAGCAACATGGTAAATATTGGTTTCAAGAAGCTCTTTTGCTTGCTCAAAGGTGGATGCCCTATCAACTTTGCAGATATCTAATAATTCAGTCAATGTCTCGAGGATATCTTCTTCATCATCCACTATCAATATCCTTGTTCCTTTAAGAATTTTTTGTGGGTCCATATTGTTTACTCCTTTTCATCTACATATTTGACTTTTTTATAAAATAAAAATTTACCCTTGTCAAAGTAAATTACAATTTTTTAGTTGAATAATGCATATAGGACTTATTGAGTAACCAAGGAGTATTTTAACGAAACTAAATGTTGCAGAAAAACATTTTTATTGACAACAAAAGATGACTCTGCTTAATTCATTCTAAGGGTTAAAAGAAGAAGGATAAAAGTAATTATTATGAAAAAAGCATTTTTTGCCGTTTTAATAATTTTTGGCTTGATCACCGCTGGTTTTTCCGGCACAACATGGTGCCAGGAGCCCAAGAATATTTTGTCCATAGAGGCCTATGATATGTTAAATACCATACCAAATACATATCTGATTGATGTTAGGACAAGGGCGGAGTATCAATTCATTGGCCATCCACCCATGGCATACCTCTTTCCTTATTGCTTTTTCAACAACAGGCTCATGAAAAATGAAGAAGGCGTTGCGTATCAATTCAATGCCATTAACAGGTCATTTATTGAAGAAATAAGCAAGGTTTTTCAAGAAGAGAACAATCTTATTGTAATATGCAGAGATGGCACCAGAAGCATCGATGCTGCCGGCAAACTAATGGAGAATGGGTTTAAACACGTTTACAACGTAAAAAATGGGTTTGAAGGGCCACAATTTCCATTCTTTGAAGATGAAAATAGACTCAAGTTTTACAGACAGTTGGCTAAGAGAAACAATCTCCATGCGTATAAGCACAGACATTATTATGGATGGCAGTGGTGGGGGCTTCCTTGGACATATGATATTGACATCAAATATGTATACCCCCCTGATAAAGCCCCAAAAAAAGAAAAGAAATAGGGATTAAACCAAGGGCATTGTCAATGCCAGCGCTATAATAGTTTTACTGTCATATATTTTGTGATTTCTTATCATCTCTAACACCTCTTTTATTCCTATAATCTCAACAGATGCTATTTCACTGTTATCAATTTTAGTATCTAATCTATGCAAATGCTCTCCTTTATATATATGTATAAGTTCATTGGAGTAACCTACGGCAGGTGCATATGTGTAGATCCATTTAATAGATCCTGCATCGAATCCGGTTTCTTCTATCATCTCTCTCTTAATGCATTGTTCAGGGCTTTCGCCCTCATCTATTTTGCCTGCCGGTATTTCAAGGGTTTCCCGTTTTAAGGCATATCTGTACTGTCTTACCATGATAATTTTATCATTGGATATAAAGGGTATAATCGCAGAGGCCTGTGGGTGGTTAATGAAAATCCTTTTAGTGATCCTCCCATTTCCTTTTTTGACCTCGTCCAAATTTACAGAGAAATATTTAGTTCCCAAGCTTTCGATGGTTTTAATTTTTTGCTCCATTTTTGCCTCTTTGCGGTATAATGGGTGTAGTCTTGTACCTATAAATTTGAGCGGAGCGACTTCAATAAATCAACAATCAACAATCAAAAATCATCAATTATAAACGGTTTCCCAGGAAATTAAAGGCCGTCCTCTTTTAAGATTAGGTAGTAAGTTATTTTGACTTACTACCTTTGTTCCATATTGGGGTCATTGTGACCGGTCATTAAATCTGCGTCTCTGGTTAACGCAATTAATGTATTCTCCATTTTTTTTACATAATTGTTGAATATTTCTCCATGAGCTTTTTTAGGGATAATATATGGCTCTGCTGCAGATATTACTATGGTGGAAAAAGGCTTTGGTATTATCATTTTGTCCCATGCCTTTTGAAACATCCATACCCGGTTGGCTGACCAGGTTATGGGCATGAGATGTACGCCGGATCTCTGGGAAATCCTTACAAGGCCGGGCTTTGCCCTGAATGCCGGACCCAATGGTCCGTCGGCAACAGTGGCCACAACCCTGCCGCCTTCAAGTAAAAATGCAACCAACTGGTCAGATCCTTCCTTGCCCCCCCTTGTGGATGAGCCCCTGACAGGGATAACGCCTGCCTTTTCAGCAAAATCGGCAAGCAAGTCCCCATCCCTGCTTGAAGAGAAAAGAACAGCAGGGTGAGTAGGGCCGAATTTAACAAGCAAATAAATAGCGCATCTATGCCATGCAGTTATAACAACTTTTTTCTCCCCGAGAAGATATTCGTCTATGTATTTTTTGTTAATATATCTAACCTTACAGGTTAAAAGAATTGTCTTTAAAATAAATACACCCAGATGACTAAAGAGACTTATTATATATCTATTCTCGATTCTTACCTTCATTTTTTACACATCATACATCAATTTATCACCAACTAAAGAGCTCATCTCTTGAAGTAAATTTTCTTCAGGCATGACATTATACCTGTTATGCGCAATTACTGTTGTGCTGTTATCTTGATCAATATCTATTCTGAATTTAAGCCGGCAATCGCCTGGGTGCCGAAAGATAAGGTCCCGCAGTTTCATTAAGCTGGAGTGAGACAGTCTTTCCTTCGAGACCGGTATCAATATTGATTTAATGGTCTTTTTCTTTGCTGCCTCTAAGGAAACTATATTCTGGCAAATAATTTTTACCTGGTTTTCGCCTACCTCTGTTTCCCCTGTAATTAAAAGTGGCCTGTCATCATTCAATAGTGGTGCGCATCGAGCAAATACATCTGGAAATACGGTTGCCTCAACAAACCCCTTTTTGTCTTCTGCAACAATAAGGGCCATTTTTTCCTTCCTTCTCGTCATCTTGATCTTTATGCTATTAACAAGACAGGCAAACTTAACAGTTTTTTTATCTTCTTTGATTTTTATGAGTTCTTGGGATGATGTGGTTGCAAACTGCCTAACTTCTTCTTCAAATTTATCAAGGGGATGTCCTGTAATATAGAAACCGAGAGATTCTTTCTCCCTCCGTAGCCTATCATCCTCTTCCCACTCGGCAATATCCATAAATTCCTTCCTGACAATCTCTTGCTTAGAGGGGATGAGATCGAAAATATTCAACTGATTTGGGTTTTCATTAATACCGGTAGAGGCAAGGATGTCGCCAAGAGATGCGAAAAGCCTTGACCTGAATACGCCTTCAAAGTCAAAAGCGCCGCATTGTATCAATCCCTCTAAAACTCTCTTGTTGACCTTTGATTTATCAAGCCTTTTGCAAAATGATAAAAGTGATTCAAATGACCCATTTTCTTCCCGCTCATGCGTAATTTCTTCTACAGCCTTAAGGCCGACATTTTTTACAGCAGCCAGTCCAAAACGAATACTTTCCCCTGCAACAGAGAAATCCGCCTGACTCTCATTAATATCAGGGGGGAGTATGGGTATACCCATTTCCTTGCACTCTGCAATATTTTTAATTGTTTTATCCTGATTGCCCATATCCTCTGTTAATAAGGCAGCCATGAATTGCACGGGATAATGGGCCTTAAGATATGCAGTCCAATATGCTATCATAGCATAGGCAACAGAATGGGATTTATTAAAGCCGTAACCTCCAAATTTTTCTATAAGCTCATAAACTCGCCCTGCCTTTTTAAGATCTATATTATTCTCATCTGCGCCCTCTATGAAACGTTTTTTTTGCCTGGCCATATCCTCAGGCTGCTTTTTGCTGATGGCCTTCCGTAATAAATCCGCCTCTCCGAGGCTATAATTAGCCAATACCTGGGCTATTCTCATTACCTGTTCCTGGTAAACAATCACACCGTAGGTCTCCTTCAGGATACCCTCCAACTGTGGCAACAGGTAGGTTATCTCAATTTCACCATGCTTTCTCTTGATGAAATCATTAACCATGTTACTTCCAAGAGGACCGGGACGGTAGAGTGCGACTGTTGCTACTATATCTTCAAAGACATTTGGCTTAAGGCTTCTTAAAATTTCCTTCATGCCTGCACTTTCCAACTGAAATACACCGGTTGTTTTGCCCTTGCTTATTAATTTAAAAGTTTTTTCATCCTCTGTTCCTATTTCATCTAAATTAGCAATTTCACCGGTTGTTTCTTTTATTAGGTTTATTGTTCCCTGTATAACAGTCAGGGTCTTTAGCCCTAAAAAATCAAATTTAATCAAACCTAATTTGGCCACCTGGTCCATGGTATACTGGGTCATTACCTCACCGTTTGGGCCCTTAAACAGTGGCAAATGCTCCACCAATGGTCTATCGGATATGACGATACCAGAGGCATGTGTAGATGCGTGTCTTGTCAATCCTTCCAGGGATTTGCTGATTCGCAGCAGTCTTTTTTCTTCTTCAGTTCCCTCGGTCATTGCCTCAAGCCTGGGTTCAGCGTCTATGGCTTCATCTAAGGTAATGTTAATACCTTCCGGAATAAGTTTGGCAATTCTGTCTGCCTCTGTATAAGACACGCCCAAAGAGCGGGCCACATCTCTGATGACTGCCCTGGCCTTCATTTTCCCAAATGTTATTATCTGGGATACATTCTCTCTCCCATATTTTTCACTTACATAATCAATAACCCTGTCCCTGTTTTTGATACAAAAATCAATATCAATATCAGGCATACTTATTCTGCCGGGGTTTAAAAAACGCTCAAAAAGTAAACCATACTTGATGGGATCAATGTCAGTAATTTTTAGTGCATAGGCGACTAAAGAACCGGCGGCGGAACCCCTTCCAGGACCAACAGGGATATTTGATTGCCTTGCATAGTCTATAAAATCCGCTACTATTAAAAAATACCCTGGAAACCCCATATCCTTAATAACCTGAAGCTCATAATTTAGACGTTTTTGGTATTCAGCCTTCAGTTCTGTTGGTAGCAAACCCTCTAATGATTCCTTTCGGTCTAATCTTTTTTTCAGGCCTTCTTCGGCCTCTTTCTCAAACATTTCTTCAATGCTGATGCTGCTGTCAGGCGCTTGAAAAACAGGGTAGCTATAATGGCCAAAACTCATTTCATAGTTGCATCTTTTGGCTATGTTGATGGTATTATCAAGGGCCTCGGGAAATTCATCTAAATCAGCGGCCATCTGATTACCGGTCTTGAAATAAAACTCTTCATTAGAAAATTTTAGCCTGTTAGGATCATTAACGTTTTTTCCTGTTTGTATGCACAGAAGGGTATCGTGTGCCTCTGCATCCTCCTGGTTTAAATAGTGGCAGTCATTAGTCGCTACTAATGGTAAAGAGAATTCCTGGGCCATTTCCTTTAATGATTTGTTAACTGCAATCTGTTTGGTCATTTTATTTGCCATGACCTCTAAGTAAAACCGGTCATGGTCGAATATTGATGACAATTCCCGGGCCTTTTCCTTTGCCTCTTCGACCCTGCCCGTCATTAGATTGAAGGGAATATGCCCCTTTAAACAGGCGGAAAGGGCGATAAGCCCGTCATTATATTCCCTTAAGATCTCCATATCTATCCTGGGGTGATAGTAAAATCCTTCAAGATTACCCAGGGTAACCAATTTGCTTAAATTTCTGTATCCAGTTTCGTTCATGACGAGCAAAACCAGATGATAAGCATTTGGCTGGCCGTCTCGAGAAGGCGACTTATCCTTTCTGCTGTGAGGAGCAACATAGGTTTCACACCCAAGTATTGGTTTAATGCCGGCATCCTTGGCCTTCGAATAAAATTCTATAGAGCCGAACATGTTGCCATGATCGGTCACTGCTACTGACCCCATGTTTAGGCTGGACGCCTTTTCTAACATTTTATTTATACGGATGGCCCCATCAAGCAAGCTGTATTCCGTATGAACATGCAAATGGACAAAAGGCCTTTGCGCTTTGGCTATGGATTGATTTTTTGTGTTTCTTGACATATGTGTTTGACCAATTTTCTTAAATGATATATATTTATCAATTGTAGCCCATGCATTAAGTGCCGGGCTATAGGGAGCATCCTAAAAAGGCTATATCAATGAAAATAGCCCTCTTTGTTGACTTATGTAAGTGCCAACCTTTTTCATGAGTTATCATAAGTTAAAAAAAGTACACCTTCAAGCATTTTTATGTAAAATTCCTCTATATCCTTAACAAAGTGAAACTTAAGGACAGAGATAAGACAATGGATACAAAAGCAACTCCCCTGGCCACCAGAATGAGACCGGAGACTATTGAAGAGGTAGTTGGTCAAGATCATATCCTTGGTCCAACAAGGGTATTGCGAAGAGCGCTTGACATAGGCAGGCTTTTTTCTATGCTGTTTTGGGGACCACCAGGATCAGGAAAAACAACAATTGCCAGATTGATTGCACAGCACACTGAAAGCCCTTTTCAGACTTTCTCTGCAGTAATCTCAGGCGTAAAGGAACTAAGAGAAATAATTAGTACGGCAAAAAAGAACTATAGATACGAACTAAAGCCGACTATTCTTTTTGTAGATGAAATTCATCGCTTTAACAAGGCGCAACAGGATGCATTTCTCCCCCATGTAGAAAGTGGCCTTATTGTTCTCATTGGCGCCACCACACAAAATCCATCATTTGAAATTATCTCACCTCTCCTATCAAGGGTTAGGGTTATGACCCTGAACCCTATAGGCCCTGAATACATGAAAATCATCTTAAACAGGGCGATTAAAGATGAATTGAAAGGGCTGGGAGATATGAATATAAAAGTGCGGGAAGATGCCTTGAAATATATCATAAATATATCCCATGGAGATGCAAGGTCAGCCTTAAATTCCTTGGAATCAGCCGTGTATTTTACTCAACCGAATGAAAAAAATGAGAAGATCTTGGACGTTGCCAACATAGCCCAATCCTTGAATAAAAGACCCCTAACTTATGACAAAAACGGAGAGGAGCATTATAATCTTATCTCAGCCCTTCATAAAAGTATGCGGGGAGGTGATCCGCAGGCATCCATCTACTGGCTTTACAGAATGCTGGAGGCCGGCGAAGACCCCCTCTTTATTGGGAGGAGACTTATCAGATTTGCCTCAGAGGATATCGGTCTTGCAGACCCTAAGGCCCTTGAAATAGCCCTCACTACATACAATGCATGGGAAAAGGTAGGCCCCCCTGAGGCTAAGCTTTGTCTCGCCCAGGCAGTCGTCTATTTAAGTATTGCGCCAAAGAGCAATGCCCTTTATCTGGCGGAAAATTATGTGAAAAAAGAGATTGAACAGTCAGGGGCCCAGCCTGTGCCTTTATATTTAAGGAATGCCCCGACAAAGATGATGAAGGAAATGGGCTATTCAAAGGGCTACATTTACCCCCACAATTATCCGGATGAAAAGGTAAAGCAGGAGTATCTCCCTGAAAAAATAAGGGGGAAAGTATTTTACCAACCATCTGATAAAGGGTTTGAGATAGATATAAGAAAGATAATGGCGGAAAAAATGATACAGTCTTAAAAGAAGCGCCTTATACGAAAGGGAAAGAAACCACCAAAAAACTTTAGTGCAAAGGAGAAATTATTTCATGAAACAAATAGGTGATAACTGCGCTGTATTTGGAATTATCAAGGACGAAGATTGTGCTGATGATATCTACAAAGGCCTTGATTTCCTTCAACACAGGGGTCAGCAGTTCTGCGGCATTGCAACTTTTAATGGAAAAAGGATATTTCTTATAACCCATTATGGTCAGGTCAGGAACACCTTTACCTCTCAAGAATTAGACGGCTTTAAGGGAAACATGGGGATAGGTCATGTAAGCTTGAAGGAGAGACAGCCAATGATGTGGCAAGGGGCTGTAGGGGAAATAGCAGTTGCATTTAGCGGCAATATTATAAACAGCAAAGATTTACTCAAAGAGATGAAGGATAGAGGGGAGGCTTTTTACCACGGGCTGGACATTGAAATTATCTCTAAACTTATCATGCAGGAGAAAAATATCGTTACAGGGATATCAAAACTATCTGAAAAAATAAAAGGCGCCTACTCTCTTATTGTTTTAACACATGAAGGAATATATGCTGCCAGGGATATATATGGATTCAGGCCACTTATTTTAGGAGAGAAATCAGGGACATTTGTCATAAGCTCTGAGTCAAGGGCTGTTCAAGATATTGGAATAAATAAATTTAGAGATGTAATGCCTGGGGAAATTGTATTTATGTCTAAAGAGGGATTTGAGACAAAAAAACAACTTGAAAGCCCAAGAAGGGCCCATTGCGCCTTTGAATGGGCATACACCGCCAGCATGGACAGCAAGATTGACGGGCTATATGTTCAGGAGGCGAGAAATAACTTAGGAAAAAGACTGGCCGAGAGGGATATGGAAGAAGGAGGCGTAAAGGCAGACCTTGTTGCGCCTGTACCGATGTCAGGCATAGGCAATGCCCTTGGTTATCACATGCTTTCGGGATTACCTTACCAGGAGGTTTTTCTCTACAATAGATATGCAGATAGAAGCTACACACAATTAACCCAGGATGCCAGAGAAAGAATGGCCCAAAGCAAGCTATCTGTGTTAAAATATGCAACAATGGACAAAAACATTGTTCTATGTGATGACTCAATAGTGAGGGGAACACAGATAAAGAACAAGGTTAGGGACCTAAAAAACGCCGGCGCCAGAGAGGTGCATGTAAGGATCGGATGCCCGCCCTTGATGTATCCATGTGATTTTGGGATATCAACGAGGACCTATAAAGAGTTGGTAGCGAGAGAATATCTTGCCGAGGGAGATATTACTACATATGATCAACTCAGGGGGTTAGAGGCCTGGATAGCAGAAAAGATTGGCGCTGATTCCGTAAAGTATAACAGCCTTGACGCCTTTGTCGGCGCATTAAACATCCCCAGGGACAGTCTCTGCTTAAAATGCTGGGACGGTAAATGGCCTATGGATACGCATAGAAGATAAGTGCTAAGTTATTCGTACTGTCATTCCGGCGAAAGCCGGAATCCAGAGCCTGCTCCGAACCCCGATTCAGTGGAGCATCAGTGAACAAGCAGGCAAATGTGTAGACCTGTTTTCCTTTTCGTCATTCCGGCGAAAGCCGGAATCCAGAGAGGCATCAGTGAACAAACAACCGGCGGTTTATATTTTGGCAAGTAAACGAAATGGTACCCTCTATATCGGAGTGACTTCAGATCTCATCAAGAGGATATGGGAGCACAAAAACAACATGGTAGAAGGTTTTACCAAACGCTATGATGTTTCATTCACTGGTTTGGTATGAAGTAAACGAGAGTATGGAATCCGCTATTGAGAGGGAGAAGAGATTTAAAGAATGGAAAAGAAAATGGAAACTGGAATTGATTGAAAGCAGTAATCCGAATTGGCAGGATTTGTAGAATACAATTGTTTAACTGGATTCCGGCCTTCGCCGGAATGACAGAAAGGGCGTCAGAATGGCGCTGCGAATAACTTAGCGCTTATGGGGATTAAGGGGAGGGGGAGGCAACCAATTGAAATACTACCTTATTCACCCTCACCCCAGCCCTCTCCCATCCAGGGAGAGGGAGTTTTTCGACTTTTTGCGGGTTTGTTAATTTAAGCTACACTGAAAAGGCGATGAAGGTCAAAGCAAACGAAACTTTTAATCTCCTAAGAAACTTAAAAAAGTTTCTTTCATATATAACCCTGGAGCGAAGCGCCTGGGTTATTTGCTGATAAGTTAAAGATATTCTTTATAAAGACTATTCACATGAATCGCATATTAGATATAGTTTCTAATGTCCCGCTTTTTAAGGGGCTGTCTAAGGATCAATTAATTGCACTGTCCAACATAGCAGTGGAAAAGTATTTTAATAAAGGAAAAACTATCTTTTTAGAGGGCAATGAAGGGAGGGGTTTTTTTATCGTATACTCCGGTCTTGTGAAAATATACAAAACCTCTACAGAAGGGAAGGAGAAAATCTTAGAGGTTATAAAACCCTATGAAATTTTTGCGCCTGTACCGGTATTTTCAGGAAAAACATATCCTGCAAGCGCTGAGGCAATGAAATCAGCAAAAGTTATATTTTTTTCTCGCAATGATTTTCTTCGTTTGGTAGATAAATACCCTGAAATTGCCCTCAATATGCTGGCAGCCGTGTCAGACCGTCTACGTCAATTTACTGTCCAAATAGAAAACCTCTCTCTGAAAGAGACCCCAAGCCGGCTGGCAGCCTATTTCCTCCATATTTTAAATGAAAAAAGCGGGCGCAACTCGTTTACAATCGAGATTCCAAAAGGCCAGCTTGCAAGCCTGCTTGGGACTATTCCAGAGACACTCTCCAGAATCCTTGCAAAAATGCGTGAAACAGGAATAATAGAGCAAAATGGTAAGAATATTAAAATTATTGACAGGGACTCCCTGAAAGAACTTGCAAAAGGGGCCAAACTGTTTAAATAATCTATTTATGCCTTTGCAAAACATATCCTTAGCTTTATCATTTCCTCCCTAAAAAATTTTACCAGTTCAGCCTACCGCAGAGCACGCTGAGGGCGCAGAGTTTTAATTATTATTTTTTAGAAATATTTTTATAAAGCTCTTATCTCTGCGTTCTCTGCGAACTCTTCGGTGAACTATTACAAAAATTTCTCTCCATAGAAAGTTACAGTTTCAATATTGACAATCTCGTAAAAAGTCTCAAAATACCGTTTTCCGTCATTCCGGCCTGTCTGCGTGCGACGCACAGGCAGGCGAAAGCCGGAATCCAGTCTTTTCAAGCAGTTGCAGACCATCTGGATTCCG
>Ga0075120_10003076_pt1 | contig 11636 bp, 11 predicted proteins | sample AntAceMetag02UKL_FD_69792 | JGI IMG/M metagenome (GOLD analysis project Ga0075120, IMG submission 69792) | Saline lake microbial communities from Ace Lake, Antarctica - Antarctic Ace Lake Metagenome 02UKL | ecosystem: Environmental > Aquatic > Non-marine Saline and Alkaline > Saline | place... | reverse complement strand
TAGGGTTTTGAGGGATGTTTTTTCAAAAGGTTTTCAATAGTCCAGGTTTCCGGCAGTTGACCGTCATTCCAGAAATAAATCTTATCTTCATATACGCTTATCTGAATGGGAACCCCACTGCTGTAATCTTTGTGAACAATGGCATTGAGCAGAACCTCTCTTATAGCATTCTTGGGAAAAGGATAGGTTTCAACCCGGGTGATGCCTTCATAGCTGATATATGCCTTCAGATATTTGGTTAATATCAGATCAAGGGTTTTATCTGCCTGATCAAACAGGCTTCCATGGATTTCATCCTGGTACAAAAGCTCGGCATCCGTTCTGAAAAGTCTTTTTTATTTATTGTCATAGTTATTATCGTTTGTCATTATTTGCTAACGTGATCAGCCAATTTAGGCTTTATCATAATGATTTTAGAAAAACAAATACTATTGATTTTATGAGATATAGCAACTATTGGGAATTCTTACCGGGGAAGACGGGGTAATGAATTCTCATTTTGAATTCTCTATTTCGTTTTTCATTTCTATCCATATTTTATGTCCTATCCCTCCTGGCCCAGGATAATCACATACCTGCTGATAACGCCCAGGATATTTTTTTTCTGCATTGCAGAAACCACTCCGGCATTGAAGCGCTGGGATGACATGGGGGCCTGTATGATATGCGTATGATACCATCCCGTCCTTTTCAGGATATCAAGGTAGTCGTCTATGAGGATGCCGGTTTTATATTTTTCTTCTGTTGCCGGTGTATTCTGAAAATCCCGCCAGTCTGCATTGATAAAAGCAAGTCGTGTCTTTTTTTTGACATTGCGTTTCAGCAGGGCTAAAAAGGCCTCAAGAAATTCAAGGTATGCTTTTCTGGATAAACCGGAAATGCTTTTTTTATCATAGCTATCCGCTTTTTTGTCAAAGTAAGGCGGATCAAAGATAATAAGATCAGGTTTTCCCTTTGAACTTACAGGCCATAAAATCGCTTGATCAGATGAAATATCCCATGTCCAAGGTTCGATCTCAGGGCGGGTTTTGGGCCGATCCATCATATCAAAGGCCCAGCACCTGCGGCCCATGGCAAGGCAGGTGTCCTGGGTCACGCCTCCTCCGGCCATGGGATCAAGGATAAGGTCATTTGGCTTTGAAAAATAACGAATAATATGTGCGATGAGCTGGGCCGGGATACGTCCGGGCCAGTCATCCCCAAATCTATTATCACAATCATTCCATTCCCACTTGTCCCAGGTGCAAAATCCCCAGCCAAGTTCCTTAAATCTGTCATGATCGTTTTTGCCTTCCAGGGCCAAAGACCAGACCATTGGATCGGTCCAGCCGTGCTTTTCAGCAACTGATTCAACTGTAAATCCCATTGCCAAATCACCATTTAGGAGATTTGGCAATACTGCCATTTTTCCTAAATGGTTATGAATTGTCTTTTGATCTAACCCCAATCTCTCTGCAATCCTGTCCTGGGGGATGCCAAGGCGGTTCATGCGGAATATCTTGATATCCAGCCCCATCTGGTTCACAGCGCGAAGATCAGCTATGTAGGAATCCACTGTTCGTCTTGCCCGGCCAATAGCCTTTCCAATATCCTCAGAGCTGAGACTTGCATTTCCCGTGTATGCCCGCCGGGCCGTATCCCTTGCCTCATCTTCCGTCAATTGTCTCGGGCCGATGGCTTTTTTTGCAGCATACAGCAAAGGATCATTTCCATCCAGATCCTTTATGATGGCCTCCACCTCTTCAACTCCTGTTGACTTATAACCTCTCCATCTGTGTGCCCCATCAAGCAGGCGATACCAACCTGGCCTGTCAGGGCAGGGCTCCACCTCAATGGGATCAAACATAAACCCATCCCTGATATTTTCGGCAAATATAGCCACACGCCTGTGATCAATACCCTTTCTGGGATAAATATCTTCATCAAGGATAATTGAAGAAATGGGAATTTTACTTGTCTGTTGATTCATGATTTTTTACACCAATTGTATTCTTATTGATTATAAAAACCTCTCTTAGATCAGCCCAACAACCAAAATCTGCGATTTTTATCCGCAGCATTTTTTTATGTATTTTTCTCATCTTTCAATAGCTTTTTCATCTCACGATCAAAATCAGAAATATATTTTGTATCCGCAGCTTTTCTGCATTTCTCATATTCAATCATTGCTTTTTCGACCGCTTTTTTATGACTGACTTTCCCGGCATCTGTCAGGAGCTCTTTTTCACTGACTCGCAGAAAATCATCAAGTTTTTGAATCCAGTCGTGCATTTTCATTAACCTGCCGTTTGTTGCCTGGAGTTCGGCAAAGTCAAGATACATAGAGACGATGAGATTGAGCTGTTTGAGTTCATCTTCTGAAAGATAATTTTTTGCAATTGAAATATCTCTTGTGGTTATATATTTGCCTTGAAAACTGGTAAGCCCTAAGAAAGGTTTGTCTGCATCAACTCTTTGGCTTATCATCTCTGCGGCCGTCTGGCCATGGATGGCATAGTGCATTTTATTCTGGACGGTTGCAAAGAATTCTTTGGTTAGAGCGGCATCATTTTTATAATCAATGCTGGTTGCATAAATATCCGTTACTTTCTGGTAAAAATTTCTTTCACTGCTTCTGATATCCCGGATTCTTTGGAGAAGTTCTTCAAAATATCTTGATCTTGCTCCTTCCTGTTTCAATCGGTCATCATCCATTGTAAATCCTTTTACAATGTATTCATGAATCCGTTTAGTCGCCCACTGGCGGAACCTTGTTCCCTGTATTGATTTCACCCTGTAACCAACTGAAATTATGACATCCAGATTGTAATATTTGACTTGCTTGCTTTGAGTTTTACCTTCTATTGCACCATGTTTTGCGGTATGTCGGAAAAGCCGACACACCACTTTTTCGTTCAGTTCCCCCTCTTTAAAAATATTCCCGATATGTTCAGTTATGGTTGTTCTTCCTTTCCCGAACAGCATTGCCATCTGGTCTTGTGTCAGCCAGACAGTTTCATCTTCCAATTGCACCTGGAGTTTTGTTGTGCCATCCGAATCAGTATAAATGATTATTTCTGAGTTCTGTTCCATTAAATCATCCCTCTTTTACCTTTAAGCTGTTTTATCTCATACTGAGTGGTATGTTCCAAAATGGAACTAACTGAACCATCTCCCCAGGAAGTTTGCTTTTGCTTTTCAACTATTTGTTCGCCCAGCTTCCAATACAATTGAAGAAGTTCTTGATTAACCGAAACAGCGGCTTTTATCTGTGCGTTTTGTACTTGTTTTTTTATTTCCTGAATAAAAACAAAATATTCTTTGTCTTTTCCGATAAGATCATTCATTCGGTATCATCCGCTTCATTTGGTTTGTTGATTTCTTTATCACAAGGGTCAAAGATAGACCTGACCACCTACTCAGTTTATTAAAGATCATCTGTATTTTCTGCATAGTATGCTATCCTGTACATATCTTTTTGATAGCTCTCTGGTATATTGTCTTCGCAATCTACAGAAAAAAATGGAGCACCTGGCTCACTATGTAAATAAAACGATCCTTGTATCATTCGACATTTCGGGCATATATTTGCCCAATACTTATGACCTGCGGTTTTTGAAAAGCGATATTGTATCGTTCTAGGAATCGGTTCCTTTTTAGGTTTACCCATCGTTTGATGCCCACATTCCGGCCATGCAAATACGATGATCTCTTCCCCACACTTCCAGCAATGTGTAATTCCATAGCGGTAGTATGAGTCCGGGATCTTAATCCCCGTTCTTTCGGAAACTCTTAATACTCGCTTTTGAAAACACCTAAGACTGTTTTTACATTTTTCGCATGCGACTAGTCGAAACGTATCTATTTCTACTTGCCATACTATCGGGTTCTCAATCACTTTCCATCCATCAATAGAAATATAAGGAATACCAAGCGATAAATTTTCACATTCATCCAAGGCTTGACCGATATCAATAACAATAGCCGCTAAAACTTCATCGTTTGCCATCAGCGCAATATCAAGTTGATGGTTACCAAATGCAAAATCGATTTCTGCTAAATCAACTTTATCAGGTAAAGCCTGATCAACTTTTTCCCAACACGCTTGGCACTCTCGCATCAAAATGGGGGTTTGTAAGCTGCTGTTTTTCCACCCATCAACCGCATTCTTGACACAGTATTTCGCAGCCTGGCGGATAATTCTCTCTTGTGTACAAATATCGCTTTCTTTATGTGAGTAATGCGCAGCTTTTTTCTCCCCCTTTTTTAAAATTAATATAGCTTCACAGCCTGGGCAATAATATTGCTGCTCCCTTTCGGCTTCATCAGCTTTAATCAGATTGCGATCTATATCAAATGCAAATGGTACTTTCAAAGTCGACATTTTCATTGCCTTGTATCAAGCTGTTAACTAATACGTCCAAAAGTAATCCTTATTCGTTATCTATTATTTTTTATTCCCATGACGGATATTGTACTGGCTTTGCACCTACTTCTTCAATTAATCTTGGATATGCTATCCCTTGTATAGGCTTTTGAGGTTTTTTCCTACTTTTGGTTATTTTAAAAGTCCAGCTATCGCCATAATCAAATAAATAGAAAAGTTTATTATTTTTTTCTAACGGATATAGTTCTTCCAAAGTTTTTCCATACACCAATCCATTTTCATCATCATACCGAATGCGTTTACGGCTTCTATTAGTCCTCGAAACATAAAACTCATACATGTGATCATTATCAAAATCAAGGCTATCTTGTAATGCAAAATGAAGATCTTCTAAAGTTGATGAGGATTCAATTTCAATTATTCCTTCCCAATCTTCTTCTGCATAAGCTCCAAAAAGCAATTCTGCTTTCAATATCCAAATCATTAGTTTCCCTCCCTTTTAGACAACTTTCAAAATCTGCGGTTTATCCGTCAGGATTATGTTGTTGGATTTGCTGTTCATTGTCTCGTTCAACAAACTGTATGCCCCCTAAAATCTCCTGTCATCTTTTCACTTTTTCTTTTTGCTTTCTATCTGTTTAATGGCTTTATCAAAATCACTCAATGACTTTTGGCTGTCGGCAATTCTTAATTTATTAAATTTCTCATATTCATCATCAGCAATTTGTTTTGCCATTTCATGGGAAATTTTACCGGCATCTTCCAAAGTTTCTCTATCATTAATACTTAAAAAAGCATCAAGTTTTTTTATCCAATTTTTCATGTGCATTGGGATTCTACGCATTGCCTGGCCCTGGGCAAAAATTAAATATTGCTCAACAAGATTGTTTAATGCCAAAAGCTCATCTTCAGATAAATAATTTTTAGCAATAACAATATCCTGTTTGCGAACCTTTACACCCCTATAATTTGTTACTCCCATATCTGGTTTTTTGGCATCTGCTCTGGCATGAATAATTTCTGCCGCTGTTTTCCCTGTGATTGCCCAGTGCATTTTATTCTGTACAGTCTTAAAAAAATCTATGCTGATATTCAGAGTAGGATCATAATCAACACTGGTTGCATATATGTCTGTAATTTTTTGATAAAATCGCCGCTCAGAAGTCCTGATGTCCTGAATGCGGCGAGTAAGTTCTTCAAAGTAATCAAAGGGGAGATCCGGATTTTTTAATCTCTCATCATCCAAGGTAAACCCTTTAACAATATATTCTTTCAATCGTTCAGTTGCCCAGATACGAAACCGGGTGGCAACATGACTTTTTATCCGATAACCTACAGATATAATTGCATCAAGATTATAAAAAACCTGTTTGCGTTTTACCTCTCTTGTACCCTCTTGTTGAACTATTAAGAAATCCTTAATAGTTGAACTTTCTTTAAGTTCACCTTCAGAAAAAATATTTTTTAGATGCATATTGATATTGGGAATACTGGTATGGAACAGTTCGGCCATTAATTTTTGTGTCAACCAGACTGTTTCATCGGACAATCTCACATCTATTTTAACAGTGCCATCTTCTGCTTTATAGACTAAAAACTGTCCTTTTGAATTTTCTATTTCGTTTTTCATTCCTTTAATTCTCCAGAATGGTTTTTAAATAAACACAGGTAATAAGCTTAATGCACTTATTCAGTTTTATATTTTGCCACCAGCCTCAACTTATTTGTTGAACACAGTATCTTGATATCTTCTCTTTTTGTTTTCTATCGGTTTAACCCGGATGGTAACCTCAAAATCTGCTGTTTATCTGCATTTTTTTGTTGTATAGATTTGAATGCTTACCTGCTCCAGGTATTGGATAAAACCTCAACTTGCTTCAGTACAAGTTCCACAGCTTCTTTTGCTCCATCAGGTGGATATTTCCATCGTTTCAATGCTCTGCGAATCAATATCCGTAACTTGGCGCGAACACTGTCTCGAACCTGCCAGTCAACAGTGGTGCTTTTTTTTAACTTTTGAGTTACTTCTTTAGCGAGCTCTCTGAGATTATTATCACCTAATTCCCTTACGGCACTTTCATTTTGAATCAAGGCACGATAGAAAGCGATTTCATCAGAGTTCAGGCCTGATTTTTCAGCCATCTCATCATCTTTGGCCATATCCTTGGCCATTTGGATCAATTCTTCAATCACCTGGGCAGTTTCAATGGCTCGGTTATTATATTTGCGGAGTGTTTCAAGAAGGCGGTCAGAATATTTTTTCTCTTGAACCACAAACACAAAAAGGTCTGAAATTTCTTCTTTATATGTTTGCAGTTGGTTATACGCATCCCAGATATCGGCATTCTCATCTACGGGATTTTTTAATTCAATCACTGCAATGGGCAATCCATTAATAAAGACAATTAGATCCGGACGTCGAAAATGCTTTGTCCCGGATACAGTGAACTGATTAACCACCAGAAACTGGTTATTCTCAATTATATCAAAATCGATCAATTTAATATATTCGGTCTTGTTTTCTTCTTTTTCATTAAATTCTACAGAAAGTCCCTCAATTATACATTTATGGAAAATATGATTATTTTTTGTCAATACCGGGGTTTCTGGGATTGCTATTCTTTTTGCAGCATCCTCAATCAGAATTGAAGGGATACTTGGATTGATGCGTTTAAGTTGGGAAACAAGCCTTTCATATAAAATGACCTGCCCGTAATTTTCTCTTTCAGGTGTTTTTCCTTCCGGTGAAATCTGTTTTCCCGTGACCGTTTGATAACCGGTTTCTTTGAACCAGGAGATACATAATTGTTCCAGTTGATCTTCGCTAATCATTTCCACCTCTGTTGACAGTTGTATATGCCTGCTTGGAGTGAGTGGGTGTCTGGGGAAAGGCTAAGGCAAGTTTCCCTTGATCAAGCAAGGGTCTGAGGGTGTTCTTTCTAAACGAAATTGATTCCCGATTTACCAACCGGCACAGGACCTGCTGGGTCAGGTAATAATTTTCACAAACCTTAAGCACAATATCAACCATAGCTTTTTTGTTCAGCCTTTTTTTATCCCTTGCTTTTTGCGCTTGGGTCATAAGACTGTCTGCTATATCTTCCGATAGTTTATCAAGGTTATCTATCAAGGGTTTTTCGAGATCTTTGATAATCAGGCAGCCTGATTCACTGTACCTGCTATGACCCAAGCTCTCAGTGTTATGACCCAAGCTTATGACCCTAGTACCATTTTCTGCTAGGGTCATAACGGAACTTTCTGAAAATATCTGGTCCACGCTGGGAAGTTTTTGTCCTGGAAGATGATACACTGTGCCCCGGCCACGACCATTGGACTCAAGAAGCTCAGCCTTCATCAGGCGCTGGAATGCCAGTGTCAAATCATGGGTATGATCTGTTGAAATTTCTGTCATCCTTCGATGGGTAACAACCTGCTCTGTCGCAGCCGATGCCAGTATCAGCCGTTCCAGTTTGGGCAAGCTGTCAAATGGACTGCCAAACATATGCCGAAGTCCTTTCACAATTTTTTCCGGGAAAAGATCCAGCATCCTCAGTTCCAGAAGTGTTTGATCAAACGGCTTTTCTTTTTCATATAAGACCGGGCTTCGCCAATGCTGGCTGTCCCAGCCCTGGAAGATTTTTGGAATACCACTGCCGGCCTGTTCTCCCAGACCAATGTATCTGAACATTTGATGGATTAATCGATTCCGGCAGTCGCTGTCTCCCCCCTGAACGGCAATTTCTTTAGGCACCCGCATCAATCCCGGGTTTCTGAATCCAAACATATCCGGCCGTTTAACAATCAATACAGAGGCTCTTTCAGTATAATCCGCATGGACAATGCTGTTGACCAGGGCCTCACGCAAAGCATCATGAACAAGAGTATTGTCCTGGCGCAGATCCTTTTTCAGCTTAAAAGGAATTTTCAAGTCAACCGTCAGTTTTTTGATAACCTTTCTATAAAAATCAAACAGATTCCCTGACCATGACCCATCAAGAGTCAACCTGTCTATCCATCTGACGTCTGTCTTTGCTTCAGGCCGTTCCTGGTAATCCAGCATATAATTGGGAAAAACTTCCTGTATGGAGGGAAGCTGCCCAAACATTAAAAGCCCTGCCCGCGTTAAGGAACCCGCCCCTGTTTCCCTGTCCTTTCGCCAGGCACCAATATTTTTCAGGAAAAGAAGCGGTTCCAGTTGATTCCAGGGATGATCCGGTGCCCGGTTGATATAGACCTGGCGATAGGCATTAAAACTTTCAAAATCAATGTCTTCAATGCCGTATCCCTTGAGCAGTTCCATGTCCCGGCTTTCTTCAACCTGCTCTGCCATCATTCGTTTGACTGTTTCCTGATCGCATAAAAAATCACCAGTGTTCAGTCGTTTATAGGTACCGGTCAGCGGGTTGTTATTGATGAAAACCGGTTTTTGCTTCCGTAACGCCCTTGGAATTGAGATTTGAATCAGGTTGCATCCGTCAACCTTTAAGGATTTGACATCTTTTTCTTTCAACAGGTTGATGCTGACCTTTTGGGGATCATTTAACGTGCTCCACAGATCATCCAGCACTTTTTGAAGGTTGCTGATCCCATTCAGCCTAAACCCCTTTTGGGTCTCCCTTAAGCCAAGAATAACATCCCCGCCATAGGAATTTGCAAACGCACAGTAAGTTGACCAGAAATCTTTTGGCAGTTCGCCCTTGCCGTCTTTTCCAGCCGCCAGCTTGCACTCCACCTCATAGTTTTCACTTAAGGCTGAGATGTCTTCTAAACTTTTAATTTCCAGCATAAAGGCTCCGGATATTAAATATTATTCCAATCCGGTACACTTAAGGTATCCGAAAAGTTGCTTGTTCATAGTCATCTTGAATTAGATAATTTCTTTGCTCTTCATCAAAATGAATTATAATTCCTTCTTGTTTAGACATATATCCTCTTTTTTGGTCGCAGTGAACGCCGCAAATAACCGGCTGGCGAAAGGCGCAAAGCGAAGCGGAGCAACTTTTGCCAGTCCGAGTTAATTTGCATTATTAGATTCCAAATATTGTTCTATATCAACCCATTCTGAATTTATTTGTTTCCCGTCAAAAGTTAAACTTATGATTACTCTGTCATCTGCTTTATGCCTTTTGTTGATGTAAACAGAGAATTTTTTTCTAATTTCTTCAATATTTTTGCAGTTAGTAGCTTTAAATACTGCTTTGTTATGCCCATTACACAAATTTCTGGCAATATCCAACATTGAATAATTATATGAGATTTTAAATTTTTTTAACCAAGAATATTGAAAATCGTTTAATAACCCTGTTATGGCCAATTGGGGTAAACTCACAAATGCCCCATTTGTTATTTCATCTAAAGCTAAATTAGTTATTTTTGAAAGTGGTTCCATTTATATATTCTATATCCTGAATCTAACGTCAAGGATGAGCTGACACAAAAGCCGCCTAATACTTTGAATTTACAGAAAATCGGCTCGGCTTTTGTGGTCAGCTCAATCCTTTTGTTAGCAGATTTCTCAACATTCATATGTTTCTTTGTATGCCTTCTTTAGATTCACATATAATTCATATAACTTCTTATATCCCTCATCTTTCTTCTCTGGATATTCTTTTTCATCATCCAGGGCCATATACAGTACATCAATAATGCAATCCAAATCCCAACTGTATAATGAAATCGGTCTGGTGCCTTTATAATTTTCAATTTTCCCATCTAACCCAAAAGCTTCACACATTTGCCATGTATGCTTTTGTAGTTCCTTTAATTGTCTACCAGATATTTTAAGTTTAACTGGTATGTCATTTTTTCCTGGTTTCATCTGCTATCTTTGTTTCTGCTAATGTATGTTTCGCGCCAGAAGCTTACACAGAATTTGTTAAGAGCCAATTTCTATCAATTTTATAAGGGTATTTCTAAGCGGCGCGGCTTCTGGTGTCCGGTGTAGCCGTTTGTTAGCGATTCAGCCTTGCTCTTGTTCCCTTAGACTTTTCTTCAGAAATCCATTGTTGCTTCAGTTAGCTGACTCTGTCCAAGCTCTGTGAGGTGGACATCATCCATTGTTAATTCACCACATTTCGGACAAACCAGTTTTTTCTCAAATCTTGGGCGCATTGCCTTTTCATCAATCGAGACTTGCCCTACGTCGCAATCAAAAATCGTTTTGCACTTTTGACATTCGAAATTGATTTCCAATTATTTCTCCTTTCCCGTTGATATCGCTAACGACAAAATCACTGGTTGCAGGGGTTTCCAGAGAACTTGTTCGTGGTAATAAAGATTGTTAAACCAAAACTTTTCAAAGCGGCTGAGACCCCTGCAACCCAGTGAATCGTCATGTTATATAATTATGAACTTATGCATTTTATCCAATGATCACTTTCTATAATGCCGATATTAAATGTTTTCATAAGCCTTGTATTGATTGAGAACAAACTTTTTAACAGGTTCCCACAAGCTTATGTTACCAAAGTTATCTTCAAACACTTTGCCATGATTTTTTTCTCCAAAATTTTTCATTTGATTAAGATTCCCCTTAAAATCAGAAATATTTTGGCACTCATTTTTTATCATTTGCTCAGTGACAGTTTCACATTTTATTGCCAAATTTAAATAAGCAATTAAAATCGTACTATTTATTTGATTGGGGTTTTGAAACCACTTTGGAACTTTCCTTCGTACTTTATTAATTTCAAGAGTTGATTCATCTCTATTTTGCCTTTCCTCAGATTTCCTTTTTCTGTATTGGTTTGTTCCCGAAATAACCGGTTTTACCTGTGGTGGCTTCTCAACCAGCTTGAATAAATTTACCAACTGAATACTTCGTAAAAATAATTCAGATGTATCAGCAACATTTTTTGATAAGTTTGTTATTGGTGTTAATATTTCATCTTGAAAGCGATCATTTGATATTAATAGTATGCTGCAATTAATTGATTCTTTTTTTAAAAAATCTGAAATTCTTAATATTTCCGATTTAAGTATTTTTAAGGGTTCTGGATTAATTTTAGGTGAAACAAAAATTATCCTGTGATTTGGGACTGCACTAAAATATTGTTGAAGTAATAGTATTGTACGGATAATTTTTTTGGTTATTCTTTTGGCTGTTTCATATTTATCACCATAAGATAGACCATTTTCGTGAAAAGCAATATCCGTAGCATAAATTGTATTTGTCGAGATGTTAATTCCTATTGCATCAATTTCGGCTTGTTTGAATAATTGACTGAGATTATTTGTTTTTTTAAAAGGATTATTGAATTCAATATTTGCT
>Ga0075120_10003075_pt1 | contig 11641 bp, 9 predicted proteins | sample AntAceMetag02UKL_FD_69792 | JGI IMG/M metagenome (GOLD analysis project Ga0075120, IMG submission 69792) | Saline lake microbial communities from Ace Lake, Antarctica - Antarctic Ace Lake Metagenome 02UKL | ecosystem: Environmental > Aquatic > Non-marine Saline and Alkaline > Saline | place... | reverse complement strand
TCTGCTGAAAAGTGTGAACCAGAGCTAAAAGATAAAAAATGCGCAATAAAGATATAAAAAACAATGCTTTACGCCTCAAAACCAATATGATATAATTTTGTTGGTGAAATTCAATGGAAGGAGGTGATGAGTAAAGGAGTATTTTATGAAAATGCAACAGGATAGTTCGATATTTTCAAAACGAAAAACTGGATGCAATAAAAACCAGTTTGGCTCTGTAAGAAAGATTAATGGGAAAGTGTATATCGACTTTATGTATTTAGAGGAGAGGGTTAGAGAGTCATCAAATCTTCCATGGAATAAAAACAATGAAAAAGAGGTAAGACGATTGCTAAATAAAATTGAAGAGGCAATATTATCAGGGACATTCCGTTTTGCTGAAGTTTTTCCATTGAGCAAGAAAAAGGATTTTTATACAGAGAAAGAATCTCGTCTCTATGGTGTAAAAAAGATACCAGATACGGTGCTTATTGGTGACTACATTTGGTATTGGTACGGTCTATTAAGAGATTCTGGGCGGGTTAAAGGAAGGACTCTTTTAGGCTATAAAAGCCAACTTAGGTCCTATATTCATCCTTTTTTTGAGAAAATAACTTTTGCGGAATTAAACACAGTGCTATTTGATAAGTTTATTTCCTGGGCAAAAAAACAGAAACTTAGGAATAAATCTATTAGCAATACCACCATGAATAAGATCTTTATTCCCTTAAGAATGATCTGTAAAGAAGCGTCTATTGAGTACGGCTGGGGAAGTAACTATAATCCGTTCTATGGTTTCAAAAAATTACCAGAGAATGATCCGTATGAAAACTTGCTTCCCCTTTCAATTCAAGAACAGCAATTAATTGTTGAGAACCTTGATAACCATTGGAAACCATACTTTGAAATAGCATTTCGGCTCGGACTTAGACAAGGCGAACAGATAGCTTTGAGACCAGGTGATTTTGACTGGAATAAGGGCCTTCTTCATATAAGAAGGGCCATTACCAGGGATGAAAAAGGAGAGAAAGCAGTTGGTGATACTAAGAATAGATATAGCCGTCGAACCATAAAACTGATTCCCACAATGTTGGATGCCATTTCAAAACAGAAAGAGATTTATGATGGATTTAATGGACAGTATTTTTTCTGTTCCCAAACCGGAGATCTTATTGATGTAAGCCATCTTATGAAATGTGTTTGGAGACCTGCCTTGGAAAAAGCCAAGATCAAATACAGGGATATGAGACAAACGAGACATAGTTTTGCCACAAATGCATTAAGTTGTGGAGAAAATCCCCTTTGGATATCCAAAATCCTTGGTCATCGTAACACCGACATGGTCATCAGAGTGTACAGTAAATACATTGAAAACATAAATGGTTTTGCTGATGGGAAAAAACTCGATGAAATTTATAATGAGATATAGGTAACAAACAGTGAAGAAGGGTAGCAACAAATTTTGGCAAAATTTTGGCAAAAATCCTGTATCAAACAAAAAAAGCTCTCAACAAAAACGCTGAAAGCCTTGGTATTAGTGGTACGCCTGGCAGGATTCGAACCTGCGACCTACGGATTAGAAGTCCGTTGCTCTATCCAGCTGAGCTACAGGCGCAAACAAAGCAATTTTTTATCAAATTTATCCACAATTGTCCATAAAAAAATGGTTGATTATTTTTTTTGTGCAAAATATATTGCTTTTCTCGATCCTATGATAATGGTATACTATTTTTTTATCAAAATTATCTTAAGGTATATTTAATGGCAAACACGACGGAACTGGAGAAACAAAACGAAAAAAGGCTGACCAAAAAAGATTTTTTGATTCCTGTAAAAAAAGCAAAAATTTCAAGTTCAAAAGCACTTGTAAAATCAGACCCCATTCAAAGCTATCTTAATGAAATAAGCCGGTACAAGCTTTTGACAAGAGACCAGGAAATTGAACTTGGAACACGCATTCAGGAAGAAGGAGACCAGGAAGCAGCCTATATCATGACCACTTCAAATCTGCGCCTGGTCGTTAAAATTGCCCTTGAATTCCATAGAATCTGGGTGCAGAACCTTTCGGATTTAATCCAGGAAGGGAATATTGGACTTGTGAAGGCAGTCAAAAAATTCAACCCCTATAAAAATGTCAAATTCTCATATTATGCATCCTTCTGGATAAAAGCCTATATTCTTAAATTTATCATGGATAATTGGCGAATGGTAAAGATTGGAACAACCCAGGGGCAGCGCAAATTGTTTTTCAGGCTGAAAAAAGAAAAACAAAGACTGATTGAACAGGGCTTTGATCCAAAGCCCAAACTATTGTCAGAGCAGCTCGGAGTATCTGAAAAAGAAGTGGTTGACATGGATCAGAGATTGGCCAACTGGGACTTAAGTCTTGATGAACCATTAAAAAACGACTCAAATACAGAAAGAATTGAATTTATAAATGTTGAAACTGATTCAACTGAAGATCGGATGGCCAAAAAAGAGATTGAAAGTATCCTGCATAGAAAAGTTAATAAATTTAAAAAAACTCTTAATGCAAGAGAATTAAATATCTTTGACAGAAGAATTTTCTCTGACAGTCCTCAAACACTTCAAGAAATAGGTGAAGCATACTCGATATCCCGCGAAAGGGTAAGACAGATTGAAAATAATATTTTAAAAAAAATGAAAGCCTACTTCAAAAAAGACATGCCTGATTTTGATATGTACGATCACAGCCAGTGAATTGCAATTTATTTTTATAGTAAGGTAAAGCAGATTATGAAAAAAAGTCTTGTTTATGTTCTTCTTATTTTTATCTTAAGTTTTTTTATAGCCGGCTGCACAGAGCTTAAACAGAATAAAAAACTTTCTGACTCTCAAATTATTCAAAACGAAAACAAGAAAGAAGAACATAATCTTTCTGCAAATTATTATTATCTTGAATCCCGGATTCACATTAAAAACAAAGACTATAAAAAAGCCATTGTATCTCTGGAAAAGGCGATGGTTAATGATCCGGATTCATTCGTATTAACCAGGGATCTAAGCCAGCTCTACTTGAAACAAAATAATGAAAAAAAAGCATTGGAGCTCGCAGAAAAACTGGTTCGACAAAACCCTGACAATGTGGATGGGTTACTTTTTTTCGTCCAACTTAAAAAAGATGCCATGGATGAAAAAGAACTTGTTGAAATTTTAAACAAAATCCTGGTGCTGGATCCAGATAACAAAGAAACATTTCTCCGTCTTGCCAAAATATATATAGACAAAAACAATAATCCTGAAGCATTGGTATTGTTAAAAAAAATGGTTGGTCAATTTCCTGACTACTATGTTGCATGGTTTTATCTTGGCGAGGTCTATCTTGCTGAAAAACAATATGAGCTTGCAAAAATTCAATATATAAAAACCATTGAGATAGAGCCGGACCTTGTGGAGCCCCGGTTTCAGTTAATAAAAATTTTCAGTCTCCAAAACACCCTTGAAAACAATCAGAAAATATTAAAAACCTACAAGGAAATACTTGAAATAGAGCCGGGCAATTACCGGGCTCAATTAGGAATGGCTCTGCACTATTATAAAAATAATAATAAAAATGCTGCAACCACCCTGTTCACAGAACTTGGCCAGAGCATTGAAAGTGATTCCAGGATTGTTATGATGGCTGTGAATGAATATATTTCCGGCAAAAAATATGAGGATAGTGTTATTATTTTCTCCCAGATGCTTAAAGGTGATCCTGAAAATCAAACCCTGAACTTTTTTACGGGCATGGCCTATGAAGAGATTGAAGATTCCAAAAATGCTGTTTTCCATTATCTAAAAATCAAACCAGGTCATCCTCAATATAAAAAAACCATCCTGAATATAGCCTTTCTCTACCAAAAATCAGGAGAAAACCAGGTAGCCATAAATTACCTTGAAGACAAGTATAAAGAACTTCCAAAAGATATTGATCTTGTCATTTATCTTGCCTCGTTTTATGAAAAAGATCAAACCTATGAAAAGGCCATCAGTCTTTTAAAAAAAGGGCTTGAAAATTCTCCTGAAAACACATCATTGCTGTTCAGACTGGGCGCAGTACAGGATAAGGCAGGCTTTAAAGAAGACTGCATCAGCACCATGAAAAAGGTTATTGAAATTGATCCAAAGGATGCCAGTGCCTTGAACTACCTTGGGTATTCCTATGCAGACCTTGGAATAAAATTAGATAAGGCTCTTTTGCTTATCAAAAGAGCACACAAGATTAAACCCGATGACGGGTATATCATGGACAGCCTGGGCTGGGTCCATTACAAGAGGGGGGAGTATGAAAAGGCTGTGGAATACCTTGAAAAAGCAGCCGAACGAACCTCTTTTGAAACCATCATATCAGACCACCTTGGTGATGCTTATCAAATGGCAGATCAGTTTAAGAAAGCATTGGATACCTATAAAAAAGCAATAACCAATGCCAAGGATGAGGACAAAGAAAAAATTCTTGAACTTAAGAAAAAAATTGAGGCTGTTCAAAAAAAGTTAAATGATTAACCAGAACTCATTATACAATTTAATTTATAGTCTTGTCTTTATATTGATTTTCTCGGGTTGTGCACTGCACAGACCTGCAGGTAATCCTTTACTTGATAAAAAAGCCCTTTTGTTTGCAAACCAGACACAATCTTTTAATCAAAACATTATTGCAAGCAAGGGAACAGGCTGGGCAAGGATTGAAACAAAAACTAAGACTGATAAATTCAAAATTGCGTGGGCTGCTGTCTTTCCCAATAAAATCAGGATCACACTTCTAATATCCGGCCTTCCCGTAGAAACCATTATTGCAACGGGAGAAAAAATCACTTTCTTTTCCCATACGGGGGAACATTCCATATATTCGTATAATTCAAAAGACCCTGACATGGAAGACTATATCCAGGTTCCAATAAAAACGTCAGAAATAATATTGATTTTATTGGGGCGAATACCTGTAAAAAAATTTGACAATGCCTATTTTTCACCATCAGATCCCTCCTTATCCAGCATTTCATTAGAACAGAACTGGAAGGGGGTGACACAGTCTCTGCATTTTAATGAAAAAGGAAAAATATATGGCCTCAAATCCAGGGACTTATCTGGAAAAACCTTGTATGAAATAATGATTACACAATATAAAACATATGATTTTGGTGACATTCCAATAAAAATAGAAATCAAAGATATGGATAATAGAAAACTGACTCTGGACATTACAAGCTTTCAGCCAAATCCCCCCATAAAAGAGTCGGTATTCCGGTTGACAGAATCTGGATAGTGATCATTATAGATGTGATTTATTAATGAATTTTCTCAAAGGAGATCTTATAAAATGATTCATGACAGTGTAGACAAAGCCAAGAAAGGAAGCACTTGCCCGTCCCAGGGTGGCGGCCAGGATATGGCGGCCAGACAGAAAACAGAAGACGAGGCAATTAAAACCTCCCTTTCAAAAATAAAACACAAAATTTTTATCTTAAGTGGTAAGGGCGGAGTTGGCAAAAGCAGTTTATCTGCCAATCTTGCAGCCTGCCTTTCTAAAAAAGGATATAAAACAGGTCTTATGGACGTTGATGTCCACGGTCCTTCCATTGCCCAGATGTTGGGACTGACAGAACTCCTGGATATTTCTCAAAACCAGCTTCTGATCCCTAAACAGGTGAATGGAAACCTTAAGGTTGTTTCTGTCCAGGCATTGATGCAGGACAAGGACCAGGCCATTATCTGGCGAGGCCCTGCCAAAACAGGTATGATCAAACAATTTGTCAGTTCAGTGGACTGGGGAGAGCTTGATTTTTTAATTATTGATGCGCCTCCTGGAACGGGTGACGAACCCTTAACCGTTGTACAGATGATTCCGGAAGCTTTGGGCGTCATTGTTACCACTCCCCAGGAAGTGGCTTTGGCAGATATCAGGAAATCCATCTCCTTTTGTAAAACAGTTCACTTAAAAACCCTGGGGATTGTGGAAAACATGGCAGGATTCAAATGCCCTCACTGCAATGAGCCAATTGACTTATTCAGTTCAGGCGGCGGTGTCAAGACAGCAAAATCTTCAGGTCTTGAATTTTTAGGATCTCTTCCCTTTGAAACTCAGGTTGTCGCATCAGGAGACAATGGTGTTCCCATTATGTTCCAGGACAAAGAAACACCATTTACAAAAGCATTTGATACTATAGTTGAAAACATTCTTAAACAATTATAAATAAACTATTGAATGACAATTTTGAAAAGACCAGGGAATTAAAAGATCTTCTGAATCAAAGAGAAGAAGAAAATCTTTGTTCTCTGGCCTGTTTCAGTCATACGGCCCAAAGACGTCACAAAGAAAAATTCACTGAAAACGAATACCGTCAAGACTTTTCTGCTGATTCCGACCGGATTTTAAATTCCCTTGCCTTTACAAGGTATATTGATAAAACCCAGGTCTTTTCCCTGATCAATAACGATCATCTTACCCACAGGGTGATCCATGTCCAGCTGGTCTCAAGGGTTGCGAGGACCATTGGCAGATATCTGGGATTAAATGAAGACCTTATTGAAGCTGCAAGTCTGGGGCACGATATCGGACATGCCCCCTTTGGACATGATGGTGAGCGGTTTCTTTCAAAGCTGACCCATGAAAAGGGTGCCGGCTTTTTCCATCATAATCTTCAAAGTATCCAGTTTCTAGACAGGATCGAAAAAAATGGAAAAGGACTGAATTTAAGCCTTCAAACCATGGATGCCATTATCTGTCATAATGGTGAAGCCCACGCAAAACGACTTATTCCTCAAAAAAACAGATCATTTACAGATTTTGATCGACTCATGGAAACCATGAAAAAAGAAAAGATCTGCAATGAAATCCCCATGACCATGGAGGGCTGTGTGGTTAGAATGGCAGATACCATCTCTTATATCGGCCGGGATCTGGAAGATGCCATCCGCCTGGGTCTGGTAAACAGGCAGGCCATACCAGATGTCTGCAAACAAATACTTGGCCTGACAAACGGTACCATTGTTTTTAATCTTGTGACTGATCTTATCTCAAACAGCCTGGATCAGCCTTTCATCGGTTTTTCCAAAAAGGTATCGTCTGCTTTAAAAAAACTTAAAGCATTTAATTACCAGCATATTTATAAAAACCCTGTTATTAAAAAGCATTTGTCTTCCATTGAAGATATTTTTGATTTTCTGTTTGAAAAATACCTGACAGCCCTGGAAAAAGGCAATGAGCAATCCATCATTTTTACGGATTTTTTAAATGGTATGGCACCTGAATACAGAGGGAGTCATTCAAATCCTGAAATCGTCAGGGACTATATCTCGGGAATGACAGACTCTTATTTTATCCGCCAGGCACCCGTTCATTTAAAACCTGCTTCCATTGAAAATGTTTGAGAATCGCACCTATAGAAAACAGCATCACAAAAAAGGCCTTGTCTCTTTTGATATCACGGTAAAAGAGACCAACCTGAATATCCAGGCCCAAACCGACCTGACCCAAAAGGCCATACAATCTGTATTAACCTGTCGAAACTACATTGAGACCTATATCAGGCTTTTCCCTGAATTTGCAACCTGCCTTTTCCCCTTAAAGGACCCGGGCCCGGCTCCAAAAATCATCAGGGACATGATTGAGGCGGCAAAATCAGCCAATGTAGGCCCCATGGCAGCAGTGGCAGGCGCTGTAGCAGAATATACTGGGATATCCCTTTTGGAACACACCCGGGAAGTTCTTGTGGAAAACGGGGGCGATATTTTTATTAAATCTGATTCTGAAACCATTTTCAGTATTTATGCTGAAAACACACCTTTCAGCATGACCACGGGCATCCTGGTGAAAAAAAGGAACAAATCCTATGGGATATGCACCTCTTCCGGGACTCTGGGTCATTCAAAAAGCTTTGGCACGGCAGATGCTGCCACAGTGCTGTCTGAGTCATGCCCATTAGCAGATGCTGTTGCCACGGCCCTGGGCAATTTGGTTAAGGCTGCTTCTGATATTAAAAAAGCCATTGACATCGGCAAATCCATCCCCGGCATCCAGGGTATTGTTATCATTAAAGGGGAAAATATCGGTTTGTGGGGAGATCTCAAACTTGTCAAAATAGGTTGCTAATCCAGCCTAGTACAACTTTCCAACTTTATTTTCCACGGCCTTTACAATACTGCCATCCTTGAGCAGTTCCTTTACTTTGGCAATGTCTGTTGAAAGAATCCTATCTTCTTTCATGTAATCTACACGGCTTCTGATAACTCCATAGGCTGCCATGGTACCTTCTCCTGCTTTAATGTTGGTGAAAAGATCAATTCCCTGGGCTGCGCACAGCAATTCAATGGCAATGACCTCTTCCGTGTTGGCCAAAATATCCCGGCATTTTCTGGCGGCAATAGACCCCATTGAGACATGGTCTTCCTTGTTTGCCGAAGTAGGAATGGAATCAACAGAGGCCGGATGGGCAAGGACTTTGTTTTCAGAAACAAGGGATGCTGCCGCATACTGGGCAATCATGAACCCTGAATTAAGCCCCCCGTCTTCCACGAGAAATGCGGGAAGTCCTGAGAGCTGGGGATTCACAAGTCTTTCTATCCGCCGTTCCGATATATTGGCAAGTTCTGCTATGGCAATACCTAAAAAGTCGCAGGCAAGTGCCAATGGCTGGCCATGAAAGTTACCACCGGAAAGAAATTCTTCGGATTCCGGAAAAATCAGAGGATTTTCAGTGGATGAATTCATCTCCACTTTGATCACTTTATCCACATAGGCAAAGGCATCCCACGAAGCTCCATGGACCTGGGGTGAGCACCTTAAAGTATAGGCATCCTGAACCCTTGAACAATCTTTATGGGAAGAAATGATATCTGAATTATCAGTAATCCTGAGCATGTTATCAGCTGCTTTGATCTGGCCTGTGTGGGGCCTTGCATTGTGAATCCTCGGGTCAAAGGCAGACCTTGTGCCCATGAGGGTTTCAAGGGTCATACTGGCTGCAATATCTGCATGTTTGCAAAGATTTAAGGCATCATGGAGGGCCAGACACCCCAGGGCAATCATGAATTGCGTGCCATTGATCAGGGCGAGGCCCTCTCCTGCATCAAGCACAAGGGGTTTGATTAATTTTTTCTTTAAAGCCTTTGCACCTGACATTCTCTTTCCATCAACAAAAGCCTCTCCTTCTCCGATCAACACAAGGGCAAGGTGGGCCATGGGAACAAGGTCACCGCTTGCTCCAACAGATCCTTTTTCCGGTACCACAGGTACAATACCGAGATTTAACAGCTGGGCAAGTTTTTCAATGGTTTCAAGTCTCAGCCCTGAATTGCCCCGGCAAAAATCGTTCACTCGCAAGGCTATCATGGCCCGGACCACATCATCGTCTACATGCCTGCCGATTCCTGCAGAATGACTGAACAGGATATTTTTTTGAAGCTTTTTTGTATCCTCATAGGAAATGGTTACTTCAGACAAGGCCCCAAAACCAGTGGTGACGCCATAAATTCTTTCTCCGCCCTTCACCCACTTGTCAATCAGGTTTCGCGCCTTATTGATTCTGGATTCAGAATTGGGGGATATTTTAATGCCAACATTATTTCTTGCTATTTGAATCAGATCTTCCAGAAGAAAATCACTTCCATTTAAAACAATTTGATCTTTCATTTGTTTTATCCTCTCATGAATTTTCCAACCAGTTTATATCTTGATCCCGGAGAGATGATAATGCTGTAAGTTGCCACCATGTCATAAGACCATGTGCGCCTTTTAAGCGATAAACAGGGTTCATCCGGTTTAATTTTCAATAATTTTTGAATCTGGTTATTACAATTTACAGCCTCAATAATATGCTCTGCTTCCTGGACCGGTGCCACGGACAGAAGATAATCACTTGGCGTAATCTTTTTAAAATCCTGATCTATATAATGAGGGGCCACTTCTGGATTGATAAACCGTTCAGAATACTGGACCGGGATACCTCTATCCTTGTGAAGGATAATGGAATGGAAAATTGTATCATCTGCCTTAAGGTTCATTTTTTGCGCTATTATCTCTATAATTTTTTCTTTTTTTAATACCAGAATTTCAGATGAGTGTAACCCGCCCCAGTCGGCAATCTCCTTTGCAATACTTTTAATTTCAAGAAGAGCAGCACCAGGTTTGGGCCGAGCCACAAAGGTTCCAACGCCCTGGACCCTGACAATTCTTCCTTCTTCTGTCAGTTCTTTTAATGCACGGTTTGCCGTCATTCGTGATGCATTAAAGCTTTTTGCAAGCTTAGTTTCCGACAATACTTTGTCGTCAGGATTCAGCTTTCCCGATTCAATATCCCTGACAACACTTTTTTTGATTCTTTCATATAAAGCAAGGGGTTGTTCTGATCTGGTCATGGATTTTTCTGTCCAATTAAAAATTGCTTGACATCATATCTATACTTGTATAGACAAGTAGTATCGAATTCAAAAACAAATGTCAACCATATCAGGAGGAAAATCAATGAATAATAAAGAAAAACTTTTAAAGGATCTAAATATCGGATGTGGAGTTGCCCGGCCTGTCAGAGCACCCAGGGGGACACAACTTCACTGCAAGGGCTGGCATCAGGAAGCTGCGTTGCGAATGCTGTGTAATAATCTTGATCCTGACAATGGTGAAAATCCAGATGAATTGATTGTCTATGGCGGTCTTGGCAAAGCAGCAAGAAACTGGCCATGCTTTGACGTCATTGTCAGAACTCTCCTGGACCTGGAAAATGATGAAACCCTGCTGGTTCAGTCTGGAAAGCCTGTGGGCGTTCTGAAAACCCATGAAAGTGCTCCCAGAGTCTTGATTGCCAACTCCAATATTGTCCCCCAGTGGGCCAACTGGGACACCTTCCATGAACTTGATAAAAAAGGCCTGATGATGTATGGCCAGATGACTGCAGGATCATGGATATATATCGGCACCCAGGGAATCCTGCAAGGCACTTATGAGACCTTTGCCTCTCTGGGGCAAAAACATTATAACGCTGATCTTAGAGGGAAAATCGTCGTAACGGCAGGACTTGGCGGCATGGGCGGTGCACAGCCCCTTTCCGTTACCATGGCCAACGGGGTTGCCCTTTGTATTGAGATTGATCCTGTCCGCATCAAAAAAAGGCTTGCAAAAAAGTACCTGGATATTGAAGCATCAAACCTTGATGACGCCATTTTAAAAGCGAAAAAAGCTGCCAAAGATGGGACACCCATATCCATAGGCCTTTGTGCAAATATAGTGGACATACTGCCGGCCATGATTGAAAAAGGATTTATTCCAGACGTTATCACGGACCAGACCAGCGCCCATGATGAACTCAATGGATACTTTCCCCAGGGCCTGTCCATGGAAGAGGCATTGAGTCTTAGAAAAACCGATCCTGGAAAACATATGGACATGGCCTTAAACTCCATGGCAGACCATGTAAGAGCCATTCTTGAAATGCAGAAAAAAGGGGCCATTGCCTTTGATTATGGGAACAATTTAAGGGCCCAGGCCATGAAACGAGGCGTTGACAATGCCATGGATTATCCGGGATTTGTTCCAGCTTATATCAGGGAACTTTTCTGCCGGGGGGAAGGACCCTTCAGATGGGCTGCTCTTTCAGGGGACCCCGAAGACATAAAGGTAACTGACCGGGAACTTCTCAAGCTTTTCCCTGAAAAAACCAAAATG
>Ga0075120_10003072_pt1 | contig 11647 bp, 12 predicted proteins | sample AntAceMetag02UKL_FD_69792 | JGI IMG/M metagenome (GOLD analysis project Ga0075120, IMG submission 69792) | Saline lake microbial communities from Ace Lake, Antarctica - Antarctic Ace Lake Metagenome 02UKL | ecosystem: Environmental > Aquatic > Non-marine Saline and Alkaline > Saline | place... | reverse complement strand
TATTGGTTTTTTACTTGTTTCGTCATAAATCAAACGAAAAAGTCTCTTGGTTTGATCAGTTGGTGTAAAAACGATATTTTCCTTTTGAGTAATAGTTGGATTTCCAGCAGTCATAATATTAAAATATAATTATTGGCTTATTTTCGCTATTTTTATTCTAACATTAAAATAAGGCGTAAAGCAATGCTCAACGCCCATTTTGTTTAATATTAGTTCAATTTTATCTAATTAATTAAATTAAAATTAGCTTTTATTTTTTCTACCATGTCTTGACTCCATTTGTCTTGCCAATCAGCTGGAGTAACAGACCAAAATTCAATTGCATAAACTTTTTTACCCTTTTTAATAATTTCATCAAATATTCTCTGTTCCTCTGAATCTTTTAAAAATTCTTGCCAATCATTATTATTATCAAAAACTCTGATAGTAATGGTTTTTGCATAACCTGGTATCAATATTTGGCTATTTTTATCTGAAGTTGGTATATATATTTCTAAATCAGTGTAATTATCAGCTTCTATCATTTGAGTTTGATAATATTCAAATTCAGCCGGCAAAACTAAAGAAAATCCTAATCCTTTATTATTATAATGATAATTATTATCTTCGGCTAGTTGATTCATGTCTGGTTGTTTTTGTTTTAAAGCACAACCAGCGATAGAAGTTACCAACAATAAAACTAATGCTAAAACAATACTTCTTTTCATAATTTTATACTTTTAAATATTTTTCAATCTCCTTTTTCAACCACCAAATTTTATAAGCGCCATAAAAAAATGAGTAAGCAATAACTATGGCCAATAAACCTACGACTAAACGCAACAGAAAATCTGTCCAAACAATCATTATTCCTAGAAGTAACATTACTACTCCAGAGAAAGATAAATGAAAAATAAATCCATTTATTTTTTTACGAATTTGTTTTACAAAGTTAAGCATAATTTTATCTTTAATTATTTTTTATTATTTTTCAAAACTTTAGCTGCTTCTTTAACTGTCGCTTCTAATTTTTTAAAATCTCCAGCTTCTTTTTCTTTCTTTTCTTTTTTTTGCTCTTTTTCTTCAGCTCTAATTTTCTTTTCAATTTCATCTTTCACCTCATGAAAATTCATCAGAGAAAAAACGATAATTGAAGCAAAAATAATACCAGCTAGATTTAAGAAAAACAAACCTAAGGCACCAACTGCCATTTCCCAATTAAAAAATGCCAGAGCTATACCAATTGTGGCCAATGGTGGCATCAGGGCTACTGAGATAGAAACGCCTGGTAAAACTTCTGATGTAGATGGTGCTACCATAGCGTAGGAAACTGCCAAGCCCGACAACATGGCTATCAAGAAATAAGCTAAGCTAGGGTGCGCTCTTGTTAACAATTCAGTGGTGACTTCTTTATCTATTGTCAATAATGCTGTTACTAAAGAAACTACAACAACTAACAAAATTGACCACAATACAATCATCAATGAACGTTTCATTAATTTCGCATCACTAACTACGATACCCATGGCAAAAATTAACATTGGAGACAATATCGGTGTAATTAACATACCTCCAATAATTACTGCTACGCTATCTATTAAAAGGCCGATAGCAATAATAGCAGCTGATAGAACAAGCATTAGAAAAAAATCAAAATCCAAACAACTTTCTTCGAATAGTCTATTAACACATTCTTTTTTTTGAGTCTTCACTAATTTTTCAATTTTTAAAAACATAAGCAAAACAAAAGCCAAACTATGACTTAATAATTATTTATTAATCTAATTCACCAACTTCAATTTTTCTAATATCATTATTGGAGATACCTAGACTTAAACTTCTAAACATATCCATTACATTACTCATAGTTACCTCATGTTGATAACCATCAACGTCAACATAACTAACTGCACCAGCCGCCTCTACTCGAAGCATAAATCTACCTTTTAATCTGTTTCTTAAAGCTTGGTTACCACCCTTTTTACCAACTTTGGGAATATTTGCTAAATCACTTTCAGTTATACCTAAAGCTAATTTTCTAAAAATATCTAAGGCATTTTCTTGGGTAATATAATAACGTTTGTTGTCTACTGGATTGACATACCAAACCAAACCAGCTCGTTCAACTTGTAGTAATAAACGACCAACAACTCGAGCAGTTAATTTTGAATCAATTTCTCCTGTCAATGATTTTTCTTCACTAATAATACCCGTAACATCAATTTCTGCACGAGTAATACTGATGCTTACAGTTTCACTCATTCGACCTGCTTCATCTTTGGCAACAATGCTAAAAATATTTTCTCCTTTGGTAAGGGCTAACTCGTAATTCCAACTCGTCTCACTATCAGCGCTAACTACTTCTCCATTATTAATCATAATAGATGAGCCTGCCGGCTTAGTACCACTAATTGCCTGACTACCTCTAGTCGTTTCGCTATTAAAATTATTTATCACTGGCGTAGCTAATACTATTTCTTCGGTTTTAACAATTACCACTTCAACTGACTGACTTTCTTGTCCAGTCTCATCAACCAAGCTAATCATAGCTACATTATTACCAATGACCAACGGCATTTTATATTGCCAAGTAGTTACATTATTATAATCAGTAATACGATTACTATTAACCACAACTGCCGTACCAATAGTTTTGGTACCGGAAATTGTCTGTTCAGTATTGATTGTCGGCGAAACCACTGCGTCAATTGTTGGCACCATTAACTCGTTAATATCGACTAAAGATGTTTTGATTGGAGATAATACTGCTAAGCCATTTTCATCTGTTATATTGTTTACCGCTTGACTAGCACTGAATGCTCCCCAATAATTTTCACTTAAATCAACTGTACCAACATTATTTTCTAAATCAAAGCTAGTATTGCTATAGATATTATTTCCGTGAATATTGCTGTTATCGCCAGACAAAACTATTCCACCGCCATAATTTAATTTAATGTTGTTGCGCCAAACATTAGTGTTGTCACCATTAATTTCGATACCTTGTTCATTATTACTGATAACATTCTTTTCAATTACAGTATTTGAACTGCCGGCATTTATTTGCATACTTACGCCAAAATTATTTTTTACTACATTCCCAAAGATAATATTATTATCACCTAGACTAGCAACAATTCCCTGACCATTACTGGTAATCTCATTGTTTTTTATCTCTGCCGTTACCGTTAAACTACCCTGCCAAACTTTACCAGCTGGAGTAAGAACATAAGAATTACTGTTTTGTCGATTAATCAAAATACCTGTACCGTTGTCAATAAATTTATTGCCAGACACAAAAATTGACCCAACATCAACTGAACCGCTCTCATCACCTAGTAAAATTTCCCCACCTTCTGAACCATTATCACCGATTATATTTAAACCAACTTTATTATTTAAGAACTGAACATTTGATAAATAAGGACTGGTGTCATCACAAACAACTCCTTGTCCGTATTTTATAATTGCATACTGGATAGTATTTCCACTGGAATAACCATCGCTATCGTTTAAAACAGCATCGGCTGAACTGTCAGCAAATTCGATACCTGCCCAATCGCTACGTGCTGGATTCGACTGATTGGAAGTAAAAATAATTTCATTACCAGCTTCACCAATTGCCTCTAATCTACCTTTGACTAATAATTTAGCATCTTCGTTAAATCTAACAATTGTGCCTGCCTGAATAGTTAATTTAGCACCAGAAACCACCTCAACTGTCCCGTCAATAATATATGGACTATTTTCCGCCGTCCAAATATTGTTAGTAATATTTCCGCTGACGCTGTTGGACGCTCCAACACTGATTGGCAAAATCATTACGCTCAACATGGTTAAAACCAAACCAATATTAAGCATTTTTTTATAAAGCTTCATAGTTTTAATTTAATATTTATTTGTACACATATTATAACATATTAATAATAAAAATAAAAAAGTCGCCAGAAAAAATCAATGGCGACTCTGTCTCAATAGCGAGACTTAGAAATGAACAGAAAATAAAGAGAGAGAGGAGGATGGAAAAAGGTTAACCGTTTTCCTCCTTTTGTACTACTGGCGAAAAGGCAAAACGCCTGCGCCGACCATTGGAAGCATCCCTCACCTCAAAAATCAAGGCCGAACCTTTCTTCCAAATTTCACCCTCTAAAAGGGCGTTTCCGTTTTTTTACTAATTTGGGAGATCCTGCGTACACTCCCGGTCTCGACTCTTTTTTCCCGGCTCTCTCTTTCTTTTATTTTATATGTGATATTTATAAAAGTTAATTTTTTATATTTTAAAATAGTAATTTCAAGATCACTATTTCAGTGTAATCACAACGATTTCTGGCTTATTGCCAGTTCGAATAGTCGGTCCCCAAGTACCAACACCATTAGTTGTATAAAGAGTATAATCACCTATTTCATGTAATCCATAATCATAGCCCTTGTAGATAAGCTTAGTCACTAAATTTAATGGGAACATTTGTCCTAAATGTGTATGCCCAGATAATTGTAAATTTACTCCAGTTTGACTAACTTCACGAATTTTCTTTGGCTCATGATAAAGAAGGATATTTGGTTGATTAACATACTCATCTTTTAATAAATTTAATCTCTCTATAATATCTTTATTCTTTCCTTTAATAGGATAGCTCATGCCAATTAATTTTAAACCATCAATATCAATTACTTCATCTTTAAGTATTCTTATTTTATTTTTTTCTAAAACAGAAAAGATTTTTTCCACGCCTAAATATGTCTCATGATTACCAGTAATAAAAAACACACCTTTTTTGGTTTCCAAATTATTAAGAGGCTGGATCGGTAAGAAAATATCTCCATCCATTCCATCCAGTAAATCCCCTGTAATGACTACCATTTCGGATTTAATGTTATTCACTTTATCAACAACTGATTGCATAAAATCTTCACGATAAATATGTCCCAAGTGAACATCTGACAATTGAACTATTTTTTTACCTTGCCAGATTTCAGGTAAATTTGGGATTGTAACAGTAATATTTTTTATAATTGGATGCATGGCATTAAAATAACCAAATCCAGTAGAGACAATTGCTAAACTAAAAAATATTATAACCAAAATCGCTGAACTTATATCTAAATTAATTACTCTAGCTAACCAAACGAGCAACCAAGTCAAAGCAAGAGCCATAAATAAATTAACCATCAAACCTTGCCAAAAACTTGAAATAAAATAAAATGCTCGTGTAAAAACATTATCTCGCCAATGCGCCACAATTGAAGACAGAATAAAACTGACAGCCAAAATAAATAAAACTGACAGAAAAATAATCTTATGAGTCGGATTATCAATCGAAAAAAATCTTATAATTGAAAAATATAAAAAATAATGCGAACCAAACAAAAGAAAAAGAAACAAAATTAAACCAGAGATTACTTGCAATATAAACATAAAAAAAAGGCTAAATAAATTATACCTTAACTATAGCACGAAAAATGAAAAACCGACGAACAACGCGTATTCGTTAGTTTTTTAATACTTATACTTATCTGTTTTACTCTGTCGCCATCCTAATCTGACCACATTTTTCTTCAGCTTCTTGAACCACTTTAAAAATATCATCAATTTCTGGTTCAATCGCTTTGATAATCTCACCGGTTTTCAATTCAGCTGTCACTTCTAAACTATGAGTTTGCATAATTTTACTAACACGGCAATCAGCGACTGCCTGCTTAATCATTCGCCAATTAATCTCATCGGATGTTTGGTTAATAGCTATCCGGCACTTACCTTCAATACAAATAGTTTTTTCAACACCCATGCAACTAAGCTGACAAGTTGATGGAAAAGAATTGACCAATTTCATAATTCTATCTGCTTCATTTTTGTTAGCAACAATCGCGCAACTAAAAGGACATTTATTCCCGGCGATCACACAGTCAGAATTGGCTTCGCAATATCCGGCTTTAGAAATTTGACGTGAAATATACGATTCTTTGATTGATAAAAATGAAGTAAAAAATATTACCAAAAAAATTAACAAACCAAATAAAACAAAAGTGGCGTTTACTTTTATTTTTTTATTAATAAACTTTATTGGATAACTAACCAGAATAAATATCGCTAAAAATAATAAATAGTTAAAAATTACATAATGATAAAGACTGCCTGGCAAGAATATCCATTTATCAATTGAAAGACCATCAACCACATCTTTAATTTGATGAATAAAAAATGGATACGGCCAGCCATGAAGAGCACTTAAAATCGTACCACCGATTTTAACTTTTACGATAGCTAAAGATGACAACATCACCAATAACGGTCCGGCAAAAATTATTACCCCGTCTAATCTATTTTTATACAAAGAATAAAACCCTTTTAAAACGATACCGGCTAATCCGCCAAGAAAACTAACAAAGGCAAACACCGCACTCATCATCATAAAATCTTTATCAAAAATTTCAGCAAAAGGCATCGGCGAGTCATACGCCCAGCGCGACATAGCATACATTCGTAAAAAGATTAAAACAAAAGCTAAAAATCCAAAAATAACTGACCCGATCGCTAACTTGCTAAAAAATTTATAGCTTTTTTCTTCTGCCTGAGCCCAAACCAAAAAACAACCCGCTAACAATAAATACGGCAAAAATGACCACTCACCTTCAAATACCCAACTACTAATAAATGAAATAACAATCGCGCAAATAATTGATGTCAAAATAACTAATTTTAAATTTTTCATATTTTATTTTTTAGATAACAATAAAGTGACACCCCTTATCACAATACCGATTAACCCACCAAAAATACAAATACCTATAAATGGTAAGGCAAACCCAACCATATCAAATATATCTAAACCTGAATAAGAGTTTCTGCTAAGAGCTTTAGAATATTCAATAATAAAAAAAACAAAAGTATAAATAAAACTCATTAAAGTCGCGCCGATAATTAATTTTGGCAAAAATTTATAACTCCTATTCTCATTTTGAACTAAAACCATCAAAATACCTGCCGTTAATGGTATTAATAAAACTTGTCCACCCCACAAAAACTCAAACCAATTAGGCCAATTAGAAATTGTTAAACCAATAGCGACAGTAATCGTAGAAATTATATAAATTTTTTTCATATTTATAATTTAATTTTTTATTTTTATTCTCCAATCTCGGTAACGAATTTTTTTAATTTTTCAACAAAATTATTCTGTGTCACTTCTTTTGTTAATAAAGATAATGTCGCAATCGGCTTTAAGCCACTTATCTTTGCCATTTCAACAAAAGCACCTTCGGCACCATTGCCTCCCATAGTACAAAAAAACGCTAATCTCTTAAAATCTTTTTTATAATTTTCCAAAAAAGTTCTCACTGGTACAGATACTGTCCAAGCCCAAATTGGTGTTCCAACTATTATCAAGTCATACTCAGTCAAATCTTTCTCAATTGGCTTTATTTCAGTTAATTTCTTTTTCATTGCCTCACGACCAGCAGACAAATAACCAATAGCACCAGAACGATTTTTGATGTCAAAAATTTCTTCTACTTCCCAGCTAGTAATTTTACCTAGCTCTTCGGCTATTTTTTTTGTCACACCATTGCGAGAATAAAAAATAATTAAAACTTTCATATTTTTATTATAATAATTATTATTATATTATAAAAACCTTATACTTATGTTTTTCTAACAGTAGTTCTTTTAAATCTGCTGAACAATTTTTTAATTTCTCTCTATTTTTCTCTTCGTAATGGCAAATAGTTTTAACTGGTATTAATTTTAATCCTTCAAAACAACCTTCCAGAGATTTTGAATAAAAACAAGCCGACAAAACGTATGCACCGGCAGATTCGCCAGTCATCACCTTGCCTTTTATTAATTTTGAAAAATTAGCAAATCCTTTCAGGACTTCAAGTAATTTCAGGGTTTCGCCTCCGTGTAAATAAATAATATCGGCCTTTTTAATCTGCTCTTCAAGTAATTTTTTATCAGCAATATCAAAAGTCAAAGCTTTATCTACATTATTAAAACTAAACTGGTTTATAATCGCCTCCCCTTTTCGATTATACTTCTCTTTCTTTTTGGCAAAAAGCACTATCAGAATATTTAATTCCTTCTTATCAATTGATAAAATTTCCTTAAAAAATTTATCATTCTCTTTGTTTTTTTTAGTAGCATAGCCACCGTGCAAAATGTATTTTGTTTTCATGGTTTATTATTTAATTTCTCCCGCTAGCTTTTCTAGCACCTAATTCATCTGAACCAAAATGATGGGCAATCTCGTGTTTAACGGTTGAAATAATTTGTTGTCTGATTTCCTGTTCATCACGACAATGATTAGAAATAGCTTTTCTAAAAATTGTAATTCTGTCAGGTAAAACCGGCCCAAAATTCAATTTTTTACCTTGACAATAACCCTCAAACAAGCCAAACAGGCCTTCATCGCTCCTTAAACGAATTTTTTTTAATTGTTCTGGTGTTGGCTGATCACTAGCAAAAATCGCTACATTATTTAACTTTTTACCAATATTTTCAGGCAAACTGTCAATCGCCTCACCAACTATTTTTTCAAATTGTTCTGGGCTAATTTTCATATCTTCATTTTACCACAATTTAAAAAACACCGCCTAAAAGCAGTATTTTATTTAAAAAATCAATAATTATTCACCTCTATTGTATCAAATCTAGTTTAAAAAAGTAATGTCTAAGCGACAGCTTATTTGAATACATTTATTTTAATCTCCTAAAACTTCTTGCCACCCCTTTATCGCTTCAAAGAATCTAACTTGATTTTCTTCTTTGATAGCTTCTCCTGGTGGTAAAACCTCTCGCAAAGGATTTATTTTGACGCCATTTTTCACCATTTCATAATGCAGATGCGAACCAGTAGACAAACCAGTTGAGCCGACATAACCGATAACATCACCCTGTTTTACCTTGACGCCATACCTAACGGCAAACTTTGACATATGTCCATAGTTGGTTTGATAAGTGCTATTATGCCTAATCTTGACCATATAGCCATAAGAACCATTCCAACTGGCAGAAATCACCGTGCCATCTCCGACTGTTCTAATCGGCGTGCCGTAGGCCGCTGCGTAATCAACTGCTCGATGACCAGTAGAAATATTGAAAGCTTTAATGTACCTTAAACCAGTTGTGAAACCTGAAGATATATATTTAAAAGCTACTGGTGCTTTCAAAAACATTTTCTGAACTGAATTGCCGTTCTCGTCAAAATAACCAATATTGTCTTCTGTTTCTTCAAAATAATAAACTTGATATTTTTCTCCATCGTTAATATATTGTCCAGCCAAAATCTTTCCCGGCATCTGATATTCACCGTTTAAATATCTCTCTTTATAAATAAATTTAAATTTGTCGCCCACTCTTGGATCCATAGCAAAATCAATTGTCCATTGAAAAGCATTGGCCAAATCAATAATTGCCCGCTCATCAATATTATTTTCCAGCGCCGCTTCATACATTGAAGTTTTTACTTCACCTTCTTTGGTTACGATTCTTATCTCGTAATCAATCGACCGAATCTGAACATCGCAAAAACCGACACTCTCTTCGGTGCTGGTTGCATTTTCAATTAAATTATTGTTATAGCTAACCACCAGCTCATCTTCTGAATTAATTTTATAAACCAATTCTTTAAACTCGTCTGTATCTTTATCAAAAGTTAATTCCAAAAAATGACCAGCTTTTATCCTGGCTAAATCATAAGTATCCACAGACGCCTCGTAAATTTCATTAGCTAAATTAGGATTAATACCGGTTTGCGTCATTAATTCACCGAAAGTTGAATTAGCCACAATCTCAACTATTTCTTGACGATCTGTCGGTTCAATAATAATCTCTTCTTGAGTATTTTGATAAGCTTCCAACACAGGTAATCCATATTTAACAAAACAAAAAATCCCGCCTATCAGGATTAATATAAAAATAATTGAATAAATTAGCCCCTTTTTCATAATTATTTATTCTTCTTGAATTATTTAAGTGTAAAACAGAAGACGAAAAAAAACAAATAAAAAAATATTTTTACAATTTACTTAAATCTAAATAATCATCAACTGTAATTTCTTCAACAAATTCAGGCATATGACTAATCAAAATCATTGCCCCTTTGTAATTATTAATTGCCTCTTTAATAACAGGTATATGACGAAAATTTATATGATTTGTTGGTTCATCAAGTACTAATAATCCCGGTTTCATTAAAACCAACCTGGCAAATGACAACAAACCCTTTTGCCCCTCTGAAAGATGAGCTATTTTATGACCAAGCAAGTCTCCGGTTATTAAAAACCCAGCCGCCACAGACCGCAGTTGCTGAGTATCAACACCATTAGCCAAAATACTCTCCAAAGAATCAAAGGCAGTTTGCTCATAATCAAGTGTAGAAAAATCTTGGCTGTAATATCCCACTCGCACACCGTCCATGATTTTTGCCCCTTCGCTTTTCTCGTTCACTAGTATTCTCAATAAAGTACTTTTACCAATTCCATTCGGCCCCGAAATTAACAAACGAGATCCTTTCTTCAGAACCCTATCAACTTCCTTGATAACCGGCTCGTGATTTTCAATAATTTTTACCTGCTTAATAGTCACAATATCTCCGAATATATCCTGTTCAGGAATTGAAAAATTTCTAATAGTCTTATCTTCCTTTCTAACATCAACTTTATTTTCTTCAAGATCAATCGTTTGGTCTTTCATTTTTTTAGCCAACTTTCTCATCTTTCCTCCCTTGTAAGCAAAAAAGTTAACTTTTTCTTTACGATCTTTAATTGTTTTTTCCAGTTGAGCATTTTTTTTTCGCTCCCTTTCAATTCGAGCCTCAATCTCTGCTGTTACCGAATAATAATCACCAACATAAGTTTCAATTTTTTTTGTAAACACATCCAAATATAAAACACCTTCCGTAAAACAATTTAAAAAATCAGCATCATGCGAAATAACAATAACTGTTTTTTCATACATCACCAAAAATTCTACCAAATGATCAATACCAGCCTTATCAAGATTATTCGTTGGCTCATCTAAGAGTAAAATATCAGGCTTTTGAATTAGGGCATTAGCCAAAAGTAAACGCGCCTGTTGACCACCAGAAAGCTCCCCAACAAGTCTATCAGTTGGCACTACTAAATTAACCGCCTCTAATGCCTTGGAAATTTCACTCTTTATGTTTGATGGCACCATTTCAAATAATGAAGAAAAATACTCTTCAACTGTTTTTTGAAAATCACTTCGATCAACCACTTGCTGAGAAGTAGCAATACTCGCACCATTTGTAACAGAAACTACACCTTCCTTCGGTTTCAGGTCACCCTTAATCAAAGAAAACAAAGTGCTTTTTCCTGCTCCGTTTTGCCCCATCAATGTTATTTTTGAGCCTGTACGCACACTAAAACTAGCCTCATCTAAAATCGGCTTTTTGTGTAAAAACTCAAAAACTACATCTTCAAATCGCAATATTACTTCATTTGCCATAATTACAAAAAACAACCCAATTTCTCGAGTTGCCTAAAAAAATTTATTACTAAATAATAATACAGCTAATAAGCATAAAAGTCAAAGATTATTGGCTACATTCTACTCCCAAGCTTAATTTAATACAAAAGGACACCTAAATTAGGTAAAATAATTATGTCTACTAATTATTAACCAAAATAAAGATGTCCTATACACATTTTA
>Ga0075120_10003064_pt1 | contig 11666 bp, 8 predicted proteins | sample AntAceMetag02UKL_FD_69792 | JGI IMG/M metagenome (GOLD analysis project Ga0075120, IMG submission 69792) | Saline lake microbial communities from Ace Lake, Antarctica - Antarctic Ace Lake Metagenome 02UKL | ecosystem: Environmental > Aquatic > Non-marine Saline and Alkaline > Saline | place... | reverse complement strand
TCTTCTAAATTTATAAAGACATTCAAATATAAAAGTTCCTTTACTATGTCAAAAGAGATTGGGAATTTTTTAACTAAGAGAATGTTAGAAACAAACTTTCTAAATCAGTTTAAAAATCCTTTATTCGTTCCGATTCCACTTCACAAAAGAAGAGAAATTGAAAGAGGTTTTAATCAGACTTTGTTAATTGGAGAATTACTATCAAGGAAATTAGATATTCCTATCGAAGGTAATTTGCTCTCTAGAAGACTCTATAATAGAGCCCAGGCTACAAAGAATACCCTTGAACGAAAAACTCTATCAGAAGAGACTTTTCGCTTTGATTGGAAATACTACAAAAAATATTATAAAGAGAAAGAGATAATCCTTCTTGATGATGTAATGACTACCGGTACAACACTAGAGATAGCGACAAGAAGTATTAAAAAGCAAGATAGAAATATTAAAGTCTCAGCCATTTGTCTTTTTAGGGGAAAACCTAATTATTCTTCTGGTGTCCCTTCCACCTGTCTTAAATCTCGAACTACTTCTTGATATATATCTGTATCATCCTGATTGTATTCCTCCATAATTGCTTTTGCAGCCTTCAAGTAGGAAAGATACACCTCTTCTTTCCCTAAACCTTTGTTCACTTCCCCTGCCATTAAGAGAGATGGTACATGTCTTGGATTTATCTCTAATACTTTAATTAGCATAGCTAATGCATCATCACTATTTTCCTGTACTAAATATACCTGTGCCGCATTGTAATACAATTCGTAATTAGTTGGATTTAGATCTAATGCTTTACTTAATGCATTTAGTGCGTCTCTATCATAATCTTCAAACCCAATACTAAGCAACCCCATATACACACTTGATGCAGTCTCCCAGTTATCATAGAGTTGAGGACTCCTATCTAGTGCCTTCTGTGTTTGATTTACAACCTCTCTTTTATGCATCGCTATCATATCCAACAATCTTTCTTTTTCATTCTGATCATCAGAAAATGTATATTGTTCAGCATATAGAGATACTTTCTCTAAATTCAATAATGCCAACTTTCTGTTTATCAATGAGTTCTTCTTTTCAAATCTTTCAGCCTTAGAATATCTATTTAAGACTTCCGATAGAAAATCGTCTCTCTCCTGTTGGGAAGGATCCTTCTTCTCAAATTTAAAAGTTTCTGCAGATATAAACCTCTCCGCTGATGATATATATATATTGGAGATAAGAATCTTACACCATATTCCCATTAAACCTAAGAATGTTATTATCAAAACAATAGTCATTACCATGTTTATATTCTGAATGCTTTTAGAAAGTTTCTTAAATTTATCTACATTTGTATCCACAGCCCACATTTTAAGAACGAGCTTATCTGACCCCCTTTTCTTTTCTAAGTTAGAGGCTACTACCCAGAGAGCAATAATTACGAAAAATATTAACTTTATTAAAATCCCAAAATAACAAAAAAGGGAAGTGGTATATACAAAGAGAGATGCAAGACCTAAAGTTAGAGCAAGTAATGTCTTCTTATTACTTGGGGATCTTCTAAGATTTTTAATCTGAGATACTAACTCCTTTGTTAAAAGATATCCAATAAATATCCATACTCCTATCCAAAGTAATCCTTTTTCTGCAAATTTAGTCATTACTTCGCTAGAACCATAGTAAAAGTTAGTGTTATTAAAAGCAAGAACTTCTACTGTAGATGGTTTGAACATATTATAAAGCATTACAAAAGAGTTCTCTCCAAAACCTACTACTGCCCTAACTAGCCTACTGGCTATTCCTGATGAAACTACTTCCCAAGATATATCATTTCCTAAAGATACCTGTGTTAGAAGTTTGAAAGACTCTAGTATCTTATCTTTTACAGCTGGTATTTTTAACAGTATAAAAGATACCGCACTCACTATCAATGGTATTGAGACTAAAAGTCTAAAGTTCTTTTCTTCCGACTTTTTAAACTTAATATACCTCCAGGTAAGGAATACTAATGTAGAGAGTGACAGGAAGAGGAGGAGTGCAATAGCGAAGGCTTGATTAAGAGAAAATGCCAATATTGTTAATAAGGAGAGTACTAGAACTCCAATGTTTAGATAAAATATTATTTTCTTCTCTTTATTCCATACCAAGAGACCAAAAGAAGTAATTGTTACAACTCCATTTAGAACTAAGAGTGTAGAAGCTGAAAGTGTCCATGGTAACCCATATGTAAATATTTCTTTATATGCAGGTAACTTACTAAGAAAGTCTATCCCACCAAAAGACAAGAGACTTAATATATTTATTATTGATATCCCTATTGAGAAATATATTAGTACTTTCACTACTTCTTCAAAGGTATCTATAAAACTTCTCATCGAGAAGGAAACTAATATCACGGCAATGAGAGATACTAACCCCGATCCTAGATTCATATCCACACCCCAAAAGCTTAACCCTGAATCGATAGAGAAGGCCGTTGATACTATTGATACTAACAGAAGTAAGAGAATTCCTAAATCTATACTATTTTTAAATATAGAGAATTTCCCCTCCCAAATGAATTTGAAGATTTCTAGAAATACAATAACTGTAGACACTAAGAGTATTAATAATGTTATCCCCCTTTCTGTCCAATCCCAAGGCATTGGAATTATAGAAAATGGAAGAAGAATAAATAACATATAGAAAACACCATTTTGAATGGCATTTATAGTGAGTCTCTCCTTAGACTTGTTTTTTTCTCTTAACATTTTTAATCTCCAGGACAGTTTATTTCTTTTAATATCCTACCACAAAGATTTTTAATAGAAAAAGGGAGGTATAAAACCTCCCTGTCTTCTCGAAAGTGTAGAGATGCTACTTAACTACTTCTCCCTCTTTTACCTCTTCTTTTTTCTCCTTATCCTTGTCATCTTTATCCTTCCCTTTCTTATCTTTTTTCTCATCTTTTTCTTTCTCTGCACTCTCTTTAGCAGCTTCTTGATAGAGTTTTGTACTTAATTCTTGCATCTCTTTAGTAAGTTCTTCGCTCTTCTTCTCAACTTCCTCTTCATCAAAGTCATCCTTTTCTATCAATTTCTTCAGAGCCTCAACCTTCTCTTCAATATCCTTCTTTTTCTTTTTATCTACCTTCTCTCCAAGATCTTTTAGAAGTTTCTCTGTACTAAAGCACAAGGAATCAGCATTGTTCTTTTTCTCAATCCTTTCTTTTTTCTCCTTATCCTCTTTAGCATGCTTCTCTGCCTCTTCTACCATTTTCTCTATCTCTTCCTCCTTTAATCCTGTGGATGCAGTAATTGTAATCTTCTGTTCCTTCTTTGTTGCTACATCAAGAGCCTTAACATTAAGAATACCGTTTGCATCTATCTCGAAAGTAACTTCAATTTGAGGAATACCTCTAGGTGCAGGTGGGATACCATCTAGTATAAATCTACCTAATGTCTTATTATCCCCTGCCATACTTCTCTCTCCCTGAAGAATATGAATGTCTACAGCTGGTTGATTATCTGCAGCAGTAGAGAATATTTGTTTCTTTTCAACAGGAATAGTTGTATTTCTTTCTATTAGCTTGGTCATAACAGCACCTAAAGTTTCTAGTCCTAAAGAAAGTGGTGTGACATCGAGAAGAGTTATATCTTTGACTTCCCCTCCTAACACGCCTCCTTGGATAGATGCTCCTATAGCTACCACTTCATCAGGATTCACACTCTTGTTTGGCTCTCTCTTGAACAAATCCTTAACAACTTTAATTACTGCTGGCATTCTAGTCATACCTCCTACCAATAAAACCTCTCCTAGATCTTCAACTTTCACTTTCGCGTCCTTAAGTGCTTTCTTACATGGTTCAATTGTACTATCTACTAAATCTTTAGTCAGTTTCTCTAAGTCTGCCCTTGTCATCTCTTCTTTCATATGTCTTGGACCATTAGAATCTGCAGTTATATATGGAATATTTATTTCCGTCTTTTCACTTGTAGAAAGTTCTACCTTTGCTTTTTCTGCAGCTTCTTTTAATCTTTGTAATGCTGTTTTATCTTTTCTTAAATCAATTCCCTCTTTGTTCTCAAAGATATCTGCAAGGTAATCAATTACTTTTTGATCAAAATCATCACCACCTAGATGTGTATCTCCATTAGTAGAAAGAACTTCAAAAACTCCATCTCCAATCTCGAGGATGGAAATATCAAACGTACCACCACCTAAATCAAACACTGCTATTTTTTGATCTTTCTTATTTTCCATTCCAAAGGCTAATGCAGCTGCAGTAGGCTCATTAATTATTCTTTTTACCTTCAACCCTGCTATCTTTCCAGCATCTTTAGTAGCTTGTCTCTGAGAGTCATCAAAGTAGGCTGGTACTGTAATTACAGCCTCTTTAACTTCTTCCCCTAAAAATTCTTCTGCATCTTTTTTTAACTTTCCAAGAACTTTTGCTGAAATTTCTTGAGGTGTATACCATTTCTCTCCCATTTTAACTTCAACTCCATCATTACTTGATTTTCTCATCTCAAATGGAAGATTTTTAGTATCCTTTTGTACCTCATCATCATCCCAAGACCTACCAATTAATCTCTTTACAGAATAAATGGTCCCCTCAGGATTAGTAACCGCTTGATTCTTTGCAGGAGCACCAACTAATATTTCATCTTTGGTTCCCTGAGCTACAACAGAAGGAGTTAATCTCCCACCTTGTGAATTAGCTATAATATTGGGTTTTCCACCAGACATATAAGCCATGGCAGAGTTAGTTGTTCCCAAATCTATCCCTATTATTTTTGACATAATATTAAAATATTTAAAAATTAAATTCTATGAATTTTTTGAGACTATAACCCTAGTAGGCCTAATTATCTCCTTGTTCATTTCAAAACCAGGTTGTAAAACATCAAATATCTTTCCATCCTTCCCTTCTTTTACCGTCGTTATTGCTTCATGTATATTAGGATCAAAATCATCACCTTTCTCAATTTCTATCTCTTTAACTCCTATCTCTTCAAAAATATCCTCTATTCCATCTAATATGTTTTCTACACCATCAAACCATGCTTCTATCTCATCGGGAATATCCATTTTGTCAGCTACCTGCTCAGACATATATATCCCGTCTAATACTGGTAAAAATCTCTCAACTAGATATTTTCTCATTTGAAAATCTTTAAGTGAAATCCTTTTATCAATATTCTTTTCTAGATTCTGATAGTCTGCCAGCGCTTTTTTAAGAAGATTCTCTAATTCTTCATATGTAAGTTTTTGTTCTTTTTTGTTTGTATGTGTTTTTTTACTCATCTATCTGTTCAAAATTTTAGTACCATCCCTTTAAGGATTCTTTTGTAGCTTCTTGTATCTCTTTAAGAGCAGGAACTACTTTCTTGTAATCCATTCTTTTAGAACTCAATATCCCAACATATCCTTTTTCTGTCTGAGGAAGCTTTATCCTTGTAAAAACAATTGAACATTCACTCAAACCTTTTACTCCTGTTTCTTCTCCTATTAATAGTGCTACTCCAGAATTATTAAACTGTGAAAACATTTGCATCATGAAATTATCATCTTCGAGTAATTGAACTACTCTTTCAAGATTCTCCATATTACAAAGCTCTTCATATTTAAAAAGATTTGCTAGTCCGTAGTATCTAATTTCATCATCAAAGACTAAGAAAGCTACCCCTTCTCCTTTTTCCGCTAAGAGTCTGAGTATCGACTTTACAATACTATCCTTAGAGAATCTCTCTCTAAAGATTCCTTGCCTAATCTGTATTGCAATTACAGGATTCAATCTAGATCCACCAATTACTTTTGAGACATACATCCTTAATGCTTGATCCGTTGGATGTCTTCCAGAAGATACATGACTTTTTTCTAATAGTCCTAAATCCATTAAATGAGCCATTTCATTACGGATTGTTGCAGAACTTACTCCTAGATCATATTTTTCTAAAAGAGATATTGATCCTATTTCGTCTGCACTATCCATAAATTCCCTTATTATCGCCATTAATATTTCATCTTGACGATTGGTTATAGATTTCATAATTAGCAGTCTAGCATATTAATTGCTAAAAGTATAGAAAATATTTTAATGTGGGTCAATAACCTCAAACTACTGATTTATCTATCTTTCCTCTATATATTCAAGTATGAAGATTCTTTTAGGTCACGGGTCTGGTGGACAAAGAGAGGGGCCAAATACAGGTTAAGAAATAAACCTTTGCCATCTAATTCTGTTGTCATAGTATACATTTTCTGATATACTCTCCCTTGTCATGAAAAAACTATCCTTACAAAAAAGAGAGCTAACTGGTAAAAAAGCAAAACGATTACTAAGGGAAGGAATACTACCTGGTGTGATCTATAATTCCAAAGGTGATTCTGACAATATCCAGCTATCTATGTCTGATGCCATTAAATTTGTAAATAAGGCTACCTTCTCTACCATCGTAGATTTAGAAATTGATGGCAAGAAAAAGAAGGCTATCATTAAGGATACCGATATAAATCCTAGAACCGATGCTCTTAGACATATCTCTTTTTTTGAAATTGATGCAACTGAAGCTATGACATTTGATATTCCATTTGAATTAGTAGGAGTATCCCCTGCTGTTAAAAATAGTTTGGGTGTTTTAATTACTGTCCTCCCTGTTCTAGAAGTAAGGTGTAAACTTGAAAATTTAGTACCATCAATTGAGGTAAATATCTCTAAATTAGAACTTCCTGGACAGAGTATTTCTGTCTCAGATATTACACTCCCTAAGGGAATATCATTGATAAATGAAGACCTAGAAACCTCCCCTATCGTTACAATTACTCAGTTACAAAAACAAGAAGTAATCGAAGAGGTAGTAACCGAAGAAGAAGGTGAAGGGAGTGAAGGGGAAGAGGGTGAAGAAGGAGACACTGTAGAAGGAGAGGAAACAACTGAAGAAACTTCTGAGGAAAAGAGTAAAGAGGAGTAATACCCTAGATTTTCTCATCAAAAACAGCTATCATCCCATATGATTTCAATTATAATTACATCCCGAGAGGAACCAATAACTATTGGAAAATGCATTAGATGCATTGCAGATAAGGGGTATTCTGGAATACCAGAAAATTTTGAGGTTTTACAGGTATCTCCAGACAAAGAAACCCTAGAGGCAGGCAAAAAGATGGCCAAGGAATTAGGACTCTCAGATACTCAATATGTGCAAATAATAGATCCTCAAAAGGGAAAACCTTTTGCATTAAAGATGGCTAGAACAAAAGCTAAGGGAGATATTATTATATGGACAGATGGAGATTCATACTTTGGAAGAAATGCCATGAAAGAGATTCTTAAGCCTTTTAAAAACCCTAAGGTCGGAGGTACTAGTGGAAGACCTAAATCAATGGATAGTAAAGAGAATACTTTTGGATATTGGGGACATCTCCTCTCTGATTCTGCAGATCATAGGAGAATAGATACTATGGAAAAGACTAGTGGTGGCTACTATATTAGTGGAAAAGAATTCTTCCCTATGAGTGGATATATTATGGCTACTAGAAAAACTACTTTTGATATTCCTTCCAATGTTCTTTCTGATGATGCATATATCTCTTATCAATTAAGGAATGAAGGATATGAAATAGCATATGTAAGAGAAGCAGAATGTTTTGTTAAATACCCTACTACCTTAAAGGACTACTACAAACAAAAAGTGAGGTCTTTGGGCGGGTTTATACAACTTAAAAGAATGGGTATATTTAAGAGAGATAAGCAGAGTAGAAGTTTTATTATAGAGCTTGGGTATGCCTTTTATGTTTTTAGATATGCGAAAAATATAAAAGAATTTGTATGGTCTTTTGCTCTATTCCCTGTAAGACTTTGGACTTGGATACGAATATTTTGGGAAAGAATACTATTAAAGAAAGGTATGCCGAAGGGTGGTTGGGAAAGGATTCTAAGTACTAAATAGAAAGAGATCTATCTCTAGACCTCCTTTAAATTCCACTACTTTTATGAATTACCACCTAAAATGTGCAAAAGCTTTGTTAGCCTCCGCCATCTTCTCAACGTCCCTCTTTCTCTTCATAGCATCACCCTCTCCCTTATATGCATCTATTAGAGAATTAAGTAATATCTTATCAAAAGATTTGCCACCTTTTCCTCTAGCCTCATCTACTATCCACCTAACAGCTAATGCCTCTTGTCTTCTTGGAGTAACAGGAACAGGAATATTGTAATTTGCTCCTCCTACTCTCCTAGCCTTAATTTCTAATGCAGGTCTAACATTGTCTATAGCTTTCTCAACGAATTCAACAACATCCGTCTTCATTTTCTTAGCTCCTTCCTCTATTGCAGAATATACTAAGCTCTCAGCTGTAGTTTTCTTTCCATGAAGCATTACCTTATTAACTAAGCGCCCAATAATTAGATTCCCATATTTAGAATCCTTGTATTGCTCTCTCCTTTTAGCTCTCTTTCCTCTCATTGATATTCAAAACAAAATTATTCTTCTGATTTTGCAGTAGCCATAGTTACTCCGTACTTAGATCTAGCCTTTTTTCTCCCTTTAACACCTGCAGCATCATATTTCCCTCTTATTACTATATACCTAACACCAGGGAGATCCCTCTTTCTTCCTGCTTTAACTAAAACAACGGAATGTTCTTGCAGGTTATGACCTTCTCCAGGTATATATGCAGTAACTTCACTCCCATTAGAAAGTCTTACTCTGGCTACTTTACGTAGTGCTGAATTAGGCTTTTTAGGTGTCATTGTTTTAACTTGCAAACAAATACCTCTTTTAAAAGGATTATTTGCTGAAGTATACTTATTCTTAAGAGGATTGAAGTTTGTAGACAAGTCTATATGCTTCCTCCTCTTCTTCTTCGCTTTCCTAGGTTTTCTTACTAATTGGTTTACTGTTGGCATAGCCGTTATTATACTATTAAATCTTAATTTCTGGCAACATAGACATATCTTCTACCATCGCTTCTTCTCCTGAAGGAATCCTTCTTCCTATGATTACATTCTCTTTCATACCTCTAAGGTAATCTTTTTTCCCTAAAATTGCACTATGTGTTAATACCCTAACCTGCTCTTGGAAAGACATTGCCGAAAGGAAGCTTTCTGTATGCAAAGATGATGCTTTTATACCTAATAATAATGGAGTTATTAAAGACTTATTCCTTTCTTTCTCTGTAAGAAGCTCGTTCTTTGTCTCTGCTATATATCTATTTACATATGAGCCTATTAGATACTTTGTATCTCCTGCATTTAATACTCTTCCTAATCTAGCCATTTGTCTAATTATTATCTCTATATGTACATCAGCAATAGCAACGCCTTGCTCACTAAATACCTGTTGTACATTATCAAGAATATACCTTTGTGCTTTTCCTAAACCAGCAATCTCTGCCAATTTCTTAGGGTCTATGGAACCCTCTGTTAATTGATCTCCCGCTTCTACTGTTTGTCCATCTTCTACTAGGATTTCAATCTTTGGTAAAACAGATACGATTTCTTCTGCCTTCACATCACCTTCTATTGTTAATATCCCAGCATTAACAGAAACTATCCCATCGAATGGTGCTTGTTTCTCATTTTCCTCGAAATCTATATACATCATCTGTCCTGCTTTAACTTTCTGTCCATCTTCCATAGAGATCTTCTTTGCATCGGAAACTACATAGTCCTTCCTCATATGCTTCTTTCCTATGATAGTGATGGCTACAGAATCATCTTCAGCTTTCTGAGCTGAAACCTTACCATCAATTGAGGTAATATCTGCTACAGCCTTTGGTCTTCTAGCCTCGAAAAGCTCTTCAATACGAGGTAATCCCCGTGTGATATCAGTTCTTTGAACCCCTCCCTTATGGAAAGTCTGCATAGTCATTTGAGTTCCAGGCTCTCCTATAGACTGTGCCGCAATTACACCAACAGCTCTTCCTCTCTCTATATCTTTTCCATCTTCCAGATTATAACCATAGCATTCTTTACAAATTCCTAAAGGACTCTTACAAAGCAAAGGAGATCTTACATACACATCTTCAACTTTGGTTGCATCTATTAATTGAGCAAGCTCTTTTGTTATTCTCTCTCCTTTCTTAGCAACTACCTTTTTCCCATTTTTAACAGCTTGTACCAAAGTTCTACCATATAATCTCTCAACAAAAGTCATCCTTCTATTGGAAGATCTGCTAATTTTAAAACCTTCTCCATCATAACCACAATCTTCTGTTCTAATAATTACATCGTGTGCAACATCAACAAGTTTCCTGGTGAGATATCCAGAAGCAGATGTTTTTAATGACCTATCTGCAATACCCTTTCTACCACCATTTGCAGAAACAAAATATTCGAAGGCCTCTAAACCATCTCTATAGTTCCCTTTTATTGGTAATGGGACCCAATTCCCTCTAGAATCTCGAACTAATCCTTTTATCGCAAGAACTTGTCTAGCCTGAATTTTCCCTCCGTTTGCACCTGATTCAACCATTTCAGATACAGAATTATCATTATCTAGAACTTCCCATGCTTCATCTGCTAACTCTGTTGCAAAATCATTCCACATATTGGTAGATATATTTAACTTTTCCTTATTGGTTATTAAGCCTTGCATGTAGTTCTCTTGTAATTGATTTTCTTTCCCCTCAACTTCTTTAATTCTGGACTTAAGATCAAAATCAATATTACAATCTTCAATTGCAAAAGAGAATGCTAAATCTGTAGCATATTTAAACCCTAAACTCTTTAAATCATCTAGATACTCAATAACTACTTCAAGAGGATACTTATTATTTACATCAGCTATGATCTCAGATATTTTTGCAGAATTAATTCTCTCATCCACAAAAGGATAATCCTTTGGGAGATGAGTATTAAATATCACACGACCAACGGAAGTATTTATAATATCTCCATTCTCACTCTTTACAACTATTTCCTCACTATGTGTAATGATATCTCTTTCATATGCTTTTATAGCCAAATCAAAATTCCCGAAGAATCTTGGATTCTCTACTTCTTTCTTTTCTGTTAAAAGGTAATATCCTAATAGCATATCTTTTGAAGGGTTTGCCAATACTCTTCCATTTTTAATATCAACAATATTCTTAGTGGACAAAATCGTATTCTTAGCTTCCTCTATTGCCTTATCTGTAAGGAGAATATGTACGGACATCTGATCTCCATCAAAGTCTGCATTAAATGCCTTACATACCAATGGGTGTATACGAATAGCTTCTCCTTCTACTAATTTAGGGTAGAAAGCTTGAATGCTATATTTGTGTAAAGTTGGAGCGCGATTCAAAAGAACTGGTCTTCCTTCTATTATTTTTTCTAGTAGATCCCAAATAATATCTTCCCTATCGTCTATGATATCTTTAGCTACCCTCATATTAGGAGCTAGCTCTTCTTTCATTAACTCATAGATAACAAAAGGCTTAAATACCTCTAACGCTATTGATTTAGGTAATCCACATTCATCTATTTTTAATGCGGCATCTCCTATAATTACTGCACGACCAGAGTAGTCAACACGTTTCCCAAGAAGGTTTTTTCTAAAGAGTCCTTTCTTTCCCCTTAAATCATCTGTTAAGGATTGATAAGGTAACCTCTTGTTATTCAACATAGCCTTGGAAGGTCTATGAGAATTATCTATTAATGCATCAACAGATTCTTGGAGCATTCTTTTCTCGTTTCTAAGAATGACATCTGGAGCTCCAATTTCTAT
>Ga0075120_10003062_pt1 | contig 11667 bp, 9 predicted proteins | sample AntAceMetag02UKL_FD_69792 | JGI IMG/M metagenome (GOLD analysis project Ga0075120, IMG submission 69792) | Saline lake microbial communities from Ace Lake, Antarctica - Antarctic Ace Lake Metagenome 02UKL | ecosystem: Environmental > Aquatic > Non-marine Saline and Alkaline > Saline | place... | reverse complement strand
CCATTCCGAACAGAGAAGTTAAGCCCGCCAGCGCCGATGGTACTGCGTAATAGTGGGAGAGTAGGTCGCTGCCAACTTTAGTTAAGCCCGTGTTCTTTTTGAGCACGGGCTTTTTATTTTACCATGCTTGTTAATTATCGTGAAAATTTTTACAGATATCACTTTCACTTCAATGCTTTTTTTAGTTTTGTGTTGCAAAGTTGTAATTACATGTTAAAAGCAAAAAAAATATCAATAGTTCTTTTACTAACTGTTTTAATTCCAGTGGCTGCATATGCACAGCCTGGACGGGAATTTGAAATGGAAAATAAAAGGGAACCGAAAACGGAAACTAAAAAGAAAGAGGTCGTTTCTAGTATTGGGATGTGGAATGTTTCCGGTTTTGGAGCATTTCAGGACTCTACGTTGCTAGATACTCTACAGGATTACTTTCATATTTTTCATCCGGTTTTTAAAGAGGTATTAACTGCAACGTATGTTGGAAACTATGGAACACCATATTTGAACAATGATTTCTTTGGACGTGAGTCGGATATGGGTTTTTTCTTTCTGAAATCGCGCGAAGCCTATCTTTTAACACCAGCAAAAATTGATTATTACAATACAACAACTCCATATACTCGTTTAGATTTTAGTCAAAGTGAAAACAAAGCACGAAAGAATGAAACACGATTCAATGTAATTCATTCTCAAAATGTATCTCCCTATTTAAATTTTACATTTCGGTTCGATCAAGCAACATCACAAGGACAATACAACTATCAGGATAGTAAAAACAATGCTATTACCCTATATTCGAGTTACACCAAGGAGGAATTAAGTATTTATTCCGGTTTTGTCTCAAATACCATAAAAAATTCTGAAAATGGCGGATTAGTAAACGACAGCTTAATTTTTGACCCCGGAGATACGGAGTACTTAAATGTAAATTTGAATGCGAGCAAAAATGCTTTTAACAGTACTTATTTTTTTACCAATGCGGAATATCGAATTGGTAAATACGATGAAATAGATGACTCCACAGAAGTTTTTAGACCAATACTTGGGGTTTTGTATTCTGTACAATACCAAAGGCACAAACAAGAATTTAATGAGGAAGAGCAGTATGATAGTGTGTTTTTTGATAACAGTTATTATGGTGAAGATTATATAAAAGACTCCATCCGATTTAATATATTAAGTAATACGTTTCAGTTGAAACAATATGAAAATACTAATCGCAATGCTAGTTTTGGTAAAAGGGCTTTTTTAGGTTATGATTTTGTTCAGGGTTCAACTCCGGGGATTAATGAAGAGGTGTCTAATCGTCAAAATATTAAGTATTCTAATCTTTATACAGGGGGTGGAATATTTCGGCAAACGGGTAAATTTTGGAGATGGAATTTCGATGGTAAGCTATATCTTTTGGGAAGAAATGCAGGGCAAACTGAGTTAAATGGGGAAATTGCAAAACCATTCACCTTTTTTGATGATTCATTGGCAGCCTTGGTTTTTAATGGAGCAATCGAAAATTTGGTTGCAGATCCTTTTCAAGCGAAGTTTAATTCGAACCATGTGAAATGGGATAATGATTTAAAAATGGAGCAAAGAATGATTGCGGGAGGAAAATTTATTTCAGCAAAACGCAAACTTCAAATCGGGGGGAAATATGCCATACTTAACAATTACATTTATAACGATACGTTAGGAATCCCAACACAAACAAATAAAGAAATAATTATGCTATCGGCATATTTAGATAAAGACTTTAACTATAGAAACCTGCACTTTAGAACGCGGGTATTGTGGCAAAAATCTTCGAATGAAGAACTCGTTCACTTGCCCGACTTGTCAGCATTTATTTCGGCGTACTACAAATTTATAGTATCTAAAGTTCTATTCACCCAAATTGGGATAGACACACGTTATAATACCGCTTATTATGCAGATGCCTATTCTCCTTCAACAGGTTTGTTCCATCTTCAAAATGAAAAGGAATACGGCAATTTTCCTTATATTGATGTCTATGCAAGTTTGCGGTTAAAAAGAACGCGGCTATTCTTCAAAATGATGAATATTGGCTCGGAGTTTATTGACCGGGAATACATAACAACCCCGAATTATCCAATGGTAAGATCTACCTTTAGACTCGGGGTTTCCTGGGCATTTTATGATTAATGATGTTTATGTTGAGAATTAAAAATTTTATTCTAAAAATTCTATTCCTTTTAGTTGTGACTATATTTTTTGCTGCTTGTAATCAATCGAAGCAAAAGGGAATAAAGGCCACGGATATAATTCAGTTAAATGATTTACAGCGCATTAATGATGTTGGCGTTTTAAAAGCAGTTGTTGATTATAATTCAACCAACTATTTTGTTTACCGTGGGAAACCAATGGGTTTTAAATACGACCTCTTAAGAGAATTAGCGAAAGAATTGGGCGTAGAATTGGAGATTAGTGTAAGTAATAATTTAAGTGAAACTTTTGATGGATTAATAAATAATCGTTTTGATTTGGTTGCAAAAAATCTGACCATTACCAAAGAACGGAGCGACCAATTTGATTTTACAGTTCCAATTCTTCAAACCAAACAGGTGCTGGTACAACTAAAAAAGGAAAACTCAGAGGCTGATTCTACATATCTTAAAACGACTTTGGGATTGGCTGGGAAAAAGGTTCATGTTCAGAAAAATACTTCTTATTTTCTTCGGCTAAATCACTTATCGGAAGAAATTGGGAGTGCTATTGAAATTGTTGAAGATACCATTTTTGGCGTGGAGCAATTAGTTGCGCAAGTTGCAAAGGGCGAAATTGAATATACGGTTTGCGATGAAAATGTGGCTAAATTGAATAAAACATATTATCCCAATTTAGATGTCTCCTTAAAAATTAGTTTTAACCAGAATATTGCTTGGGCAGTTCGGAAGGATTCGAATGAATGGAAGACCTATTTAGACAACTGGATTACAAAATTTAAGAGAACAAAAAAATACAAAATTTTATACCACAAATATTTTGAAAGTCCTCGCACTATCAACAGAATAGAAAGTGATTTTCATAGTATTACAGGTGGAAAAATATCGGAATACGATGATCTGACAAAAGAATTGGGAGCTAAATACAATTGGGACTGGCGTCTTATTTCTTCTATAATTTATCATGAATCGAGATTTAATGCAGACGCGGGTTCGTGGGCAGGGGCTTACGGTTTAATGCAACTTATGCCTTCAACTGCCGAACGTTTAGGAGTTGACGATTATACCGATCCGAAGCAAAATATAGAAGGTGGAATTCTTTTGTTGAATTGGTTGGATAAACAATTTTTGGAATCTATATCTGATTCCACCGAACGGATAAAATTTGTGTTGGCCTCGTATAATATTGGAATGGGCCATGTGCAAGATGCACAGCGTTTGGCCGTAAAATATGGAAGAAACGAATTCATTTGGGACGATAACGTAGATTTTTATCTTCTAAATAAATCATCGGAAAAGTACTACAAAGATCCGGTTACGCGGTTCGGATATTGTCGGGGAGAAGAGGCGTATAGTTATGTTTCGAAAGTAATGGGTAATTACAATCATTATTTTAATGTTATTGCTGAATAGTCATAAATTTTTTATAACATCATAAAACTCTGCTAAAATCATAGCAGTTGCTCCCCATATAAATTCTCCATCAAACCGAATACAAGGCACATCTAATTTTCCTGAGATAGTATCCAATTCTTCTCGATTAAATGGAGTTTTAATTTTTGATGTTGGAAATAGTATGGTTTTTTCAACTTCAGCTGGATTCAAATTAAATTCTGGTTTCTTATGCAACCAACCTACAAAGGGGTGGATTTGAAATCGACTCACTTCCACATAAAGTTCGGATAACGATCCTAAAATTTCAATTTGTTCCGAATGGATCCCAACTTCTTCGCAGGTTTCTCGCAGTGCCGTTTCAAGAGCAGTTTCACCTTTTTCAATTCTGCCGCCCGGCAATGCAATTTGCCCGGCATGGTGTTTCATGTGAGCGGGCCGTTTTATTAAACAAGCGGTTAATTCGCTGTTTTCAATATATAGCAGTAACAAAACGCTGCTTTGCTTAATCCTTTTTTTTTCATCGGGCGCAGCTTCTAAAATCCGGTTTGGAGGAAGCATCTTTTTATGAGAAATTGAGCCGGGCAAATTTCCTGATAATGCTTTTCTAATATTTTCAGCACAAATTATCATGAGGCAAAAATATATAAAAAATACCCGTCGAAACGGGCATTTTTCATCTAATTTAATCTGCAATATAAATTCACCAGTTATGTCTAAATTTTCAAACCAATCCCAAAAAACACTGTGCGTCCGGGAGTTCCGTTGTTGTAGCCTCCGGTTTCATCCATAAAATCGAAAATATTATCAATCCCAAGCTTTACATAGTAATTTGATTTGAAAGTGTGAGTGGTTGTAACTTTCCACAACGAGAAATTGTCAAGTTCTATCGTTTGGGTCTGATGTGTGGTTTCATCCATTAAATTAATTGATTTCGATCCGTAATAATTACTTTGCAGGTTTGCATTTAAACCATAATTATTCATTTTTAAATTATAATCGAGGTTAAATTTGCCCGTGAAATTTCGTACGTTATCAAATTCTTTCTCTTCCTTCTGGTCATATTTTTTCGAAAATGTTACCGCTCCATTAAAGTATAGATTTTTGGTAATTTTTGTTTTTAATAAAATATCAACACCTTTTAGTAATACCTCGTCGTAATTCTGGTAGGCATATTCAATAATTCCTCCTGGTTTTACTGTGTAATCGTTAAGGTTTTCAGAAATCATGTTGCTAATATTATTCCGGTATGCCGAAACGGAGAAAGATACACCCTGCCGTGTATATTCAGCAGATAACGATGTATATTTTGATGTTTCCGGTTCCAGTCCTTCAAAACCCACTAAGTACAATGGTGGTCCGGGAGCAGGAATTTTAAACGACATGTATTTTTCTTTCAGTGTTGGGGTTTTGTAGCCTTCACTTAGATTTCCACGGAAGTTAAAATGCCAGATTTTATACATAGCAGAAACCTGCGGTGTAATATGCGAACCGTATTGTGAATTGTTGTGTGCTCGGACTCCACCAACAAGGTTCAGATTTTCCAAAAGCTGAATATCTTCCTGAGCAAAAACAACATAATCTGTGTTGGTTTTATCATCAATTTCGTTTCGCGAAGCGGTCAGATTTTCTGAATTATATTCAGAACCTACCGTAAGTACATTCCAGTCGGCGAGATTAAAATTTCCCATTAACCGGGCAGTATTGTTCAGGTTGTTATAAATACTTGTTAAATTGTCAGGCGTTACTTTATCCAGAATTTCGTAATTATCTGAGTTCCAGCTAAGCGTGACATTGTTTTTAGCATTAAGGAAATAGGTTCCTTTTGCACCGTAAGTAAAGTTCTTATTTCTTCGATCGAATAAATCGGCGGAAGTATTTTCGCGGTTTTTATTCATGAATGCCGCATTTGCTTCAAGTAAAAGATAATCGGTAGGCGAGTATTTAAGGTGTTGGTTTATAACTACTGCATCCTCTTTTTCCTGTGTGCGGTAAGAGTTCCCTTCCAATAAATCATAACCGTCGGTTTTGTCGTAAACCACAGAGGTTTGGCTTGAAACCTTGCCCAATTTAGATCCTACATTCAATTGGTAGTTTTGAGTGTTGTATTTCGAAAATCGGGTTGACGCACCCAGTCCAAATTTTTTGGATGGATTTTTTGTAATAATATTTACAACCCCTCCCAAAGCATTCGATCCATATAGGGTTGAACTTGCCCCTTTTACCACTTCAATTCGTTCAATATCTGCCATGTTAATCCGGCTGTAATCTATGTCTCCGTAAGTGTCGCCCGACAAGCGTTCTCCATCCACTAAAAAGAGCATGTATTGCGGATCAATTCCTTGCAACGAAAGAGTTTTTCCTTGTGCCTGACTGCCAAATTCAATTCCGGGAACAACAAATTCGAGCGCTTCAATAATGTTGGTAGCGTCTTTGTTTTGTATTTCCTGGATACTAATTGCCTGAGTAAGTACCGGAGTATTTTTCAGGCTTTTTTCTGTTCTTGTTCCGGTAACAACAACTGCATCTAAATCGATAGCAGTTTCAACCATTTTAAAATCCAGAGTTATTTTCTGTCCTGTTAAAACTACTGGCTGTTCAACGGTTCCGTATCCGAAAAAACTAACGCGAATTGTGTACTTTCCTTTTTTCAATCCAGTTATTGAGTAATTTCCTTCGGCGTTGGATGCTGTTCCAACTGTTGTGTTTTTTATAACAATATTTGCTCCGGTTAAAGCTTTGTTGTTTTCGTCTTGTATTTTTCCGGTGATAGAATTCTGTGCAATAGTAGTTTGCACGCTTAAAAATAGAGCCAACCCAATGGTTATAGTATATAAAAATCGTGACATTTTTTTTGAATTTTTTTGAATTATTCCAATTGTTTAATTGTTGTTTCAACTCTTTTTTGAAACGCTATAAAAAGGAAATCCATTTATGGATTTCCTTTTGAATTGTATTACAAATTCAATTAACAATAAAAACAAAGAAAAGTTGGCGGAGCTTTGTTCCCGTAATTATTTAGACAAAACGATTTCCATTTTACCCTAAATTTGTTGTACGGAATTTTTATGAAGTCGGAATTTTCGATTTCAATTCGATTATTTTGAATCTCAGCAGAAAAATCCAGAGTATAATCGTAAAAATTGAAATTGATAGACGAAAATTCTTGAAGGTTTTGATGAATGTTAAAAGTTAATGTTGATTGTTGAGTGTCGATTTCCTGATGTCCCGACAAGATAAATATAAACGGTAAACATACCGTAAGTATCAGGGTTATAAGTTGTCCGGATGCACCAACAAAAAACATAGTTTTAGTTTTGAGCGGGTAAAGGTAATTTAATTATTGAAACAAGAACAGTAATCAATGTTGACATTAATCAAACCTAATGGTTTTATCGGGCGAAATTTTACTTACCAGTAAACTTGGGATAACCAGCATAAAGGTGGTAATTGCAATGCTTCCAATGTTGATAAGAAGTAAATGTACAATAGAAAAATTTACCGGAACAACATCGACATAATAAGTGGTAGGATCTAATTTTATTACTTCGAACACTTTCTGAATTGCTATTAATGCGATGCCAATAATATTTCCCCAAAGCATGCCCCTTCCGGTTAAGAAAAAAGCAAGATATAAAAATATTTTTCTGATGCTCCAGTTGGGGCTTCCAAGTGCTTTTAAGACTCCAATCATGCTGCTGCGTTCGAGTATTAAAACCAACAACCCCGAAATCATATTAAATCCGGCAACCATAATCATCAAAAAAAGGATTACCCAAACATTCATGTCAAGAATAGCCAGCCAATCGAAAATTTGGGGATACATTCTTGTAATACTTTCGGTACGAAGAATAGTGTTGTTGTCTTCGCGATAATCAATCACCGAATTTCGAATCTGCTGCTCCAGTTTGTCTATTTTACTAAAGTCGGTAATCTCGATTTCAAAACCACTAATTTCATCCGCATCCCAACCATTTAACCGTTGAATTTGTTTGATGTCACCAATAACAAAAAGTTTGTCGAATTCTTCGAGGCCAGTGCGAAAAATGCCACAAACTTTTAGTTGCAACAATCTGGGTGTTATTTCATTTTCATTTACAAAATAGAATACGGCGAAATCGTTTAAGCCCAAATTTAATAGTTTCGATACCTGCTCCGAAAGAATTATTTCATTTACTCTAATGGAGTCGTTGAGCTGTGGAATGTGTCCTTCAACTATATTTTTTTGAAAAAATTTCCAGCTGTAATTTTGGTCAACTCCTTTTAATACAATGCCCTGAATGTACTCCTCGGTTTTTATCATTCCGGGTTTGGTTGCATAAACCTGTACCTGTTTTATGCCTTCAATTGTTTCAAGCTTCTGTAAAAAGGGTTGGTTTTGTGAAATGGGAGACAATTCGTAAGAATTTCTTGAATCGTAATTTACAACCTGAATGTGAGACCCAAACCCAATAACTTTATTCCTCACCTCTTTTTTAAAGCCGGTTACAACTGCAACCGAAATAAGCATCACTGCCAATCCGAGAGCAATGCCAAAAAGTGCAATCCGAATTATTTTTTGGGATAAAAATTGTTTATTCGACTTATCAAAAAATAATCTTCGTGAAATAAAGAGTTCGGTATTCATTCCAATTAGGAATTAAGTTTTATGCAATCCTGAATGATTTTATTGTGTCATTTCCTTTTCAGCAATACCGTTTCGTTGATTAATAAACGGAAGAACCAGCAAAGAAATTATACCTATTATAATAATCATAGCGGTCATTGAGCCGTGTGCAACAAAAGCGAATATAATTCCATTTTCGTTTGCCACGCCATACAACGAAAGTGCTTCAATCGCCATAAAATGCCAGGCACCAATTCCTCCTTGCACAGGCGCAACCATACCAAAACTAGCCATTACAAATGTTGTAAGTCCTGCAATTGGGTTTAATTCGCTGGTAAAATCAAATGCAAAGAATATAGAGTAAAGCATAAGGTAGTACATAGTCCAAATAAAAACAGAATGAAAATAAAACCAGCCTTTCCTTTTTATTGAGCGGATTGAAATAAATCCTTCTTTGAAATTATTAAGGATATGGACAATTTTTTTAAAAATAGCAGTGTGCTTAAGTGCTTTTCTAAATACGAGAAACAAAATAAAAAGTAGAATTACCCCCACAATTAGGTAAGGTGAAGTAAACACAGCATATAATTTTTCCTTGAATTCCGGATTTTGTTTAATGAAATTTAGCATTTTCCCAAACTGCGAGAAAAAAACGAGGCCTAACAAAATAAGAAGCGAGATCATATCAACAAGTCGTTCGGCAACTACGGTTCCAATCAATTTTGTAAACGATATTTTTTCGTATTTCGATAAAACGCCACACCTCGAAATTTCTCCCATTCGAGGGAAAGCCATATTCATTAAATAGCCAACCATTACCGCTAAAAATGTGTTAATAAAGCGTGGCTTGTGCCCAATGGGTTCAATCATTAGCCCCCAGCGGAGGGTTCGGCTGATGTGGCTTAAAAGCCCAATTACAAGTGAAACTACTACCCAGAAATATTTTACCTCATTTTTCAACACAGATTTTATTCTATCAATATTCTGATCTTTATAAATAAGCCAGAATATAAATGCTCCAAGAGCAAAGAACGCTAAGAATTTCAGAATTTTTACGGCTATTTTTTTCAAACTCCTAAATTTAAAGACTGTATATTTGCCCTGAAAATAAGATCCCTGAATTTTTATTATTTTCGGGATGCGAAATTAAAGGTCGTTGTACAGCGAATTGTAGCAGACAAAAATATAAATTTGTTTGGTTAATTGTCATATAAATTGAATTTGAAGTTGTTTATAGTTTGTTTTATGGGAAAAGCGAATTATTAACCAGAAACAACTTCTAGTATAAATAGAAATGAGAGAGGTAGAATGTAATGAGTTATGTAAAACCAAAAAAACATCTAGGTCAGCATTTTTTAGTCGATCAGAATATTGCCCAAAAAATTGTTGATAGTCTTGGTTCCGAAGTTTCTGATGTATTGGAAATTGGACCGGGAACGGGAGTTCTAACTCAATATCTGCTCAAGCGTTCCGAAATAAATCTTCATGTAATTGAAATCGATCGCGATTCGGTTGCATATCTCCAAGAAAATTTTCAGGATTTAAAGCACATTTGGTCTGAGGACTTTTTGAAATCTGATCTATCGCAAAAATTCGATGGTAATTTTAGTATTATCGGGAATTTTCCATATAATATTTCGTCGCAAATATTCTTTAAGGTATTAGAAATACGGAACCGTGTACCCGAAGTTGTGGGGATGATTCAGAAAGAAGTAGCAGAGCGGATTGCAGGAGGACATGGAAAAAAAACCTATGGTATTTTGAGTGTTTTACTTCAGGCTTTTTATGATATTGAATATTTGTTTACAGTATCGGAACATGTGTTCGATCCTCCACCAAAAGTAAAATCGGCAGTTATTAGATTGAAAAGAAACAAACGCGCAGAGTTACCTTGTGACGAAAAGTTATTTTTAAACGTTGTAAAATCAGCATTTCATCTCCGACGAAAAATGCTTCGAAATTCTTTAAAAGGAATTTGTGAAAACCTCCCCGCAGAATATGCAGAAAAACGCCCGGAGCAGATTTCTGTTCAGGCTTTTATCGATTTAACTTGTGCTATTGAGAAGCTTAACAAATAATAGATTATGCAATTTGAATTCACCAGAGAAAACATTGATCTTATAAAAGGTCTTGTTGAAAATAAAAACAACGAGAAGGTTTTAAAAATAATGGAAGATCTCCACCCGGCCGATATTGCCGAGTTAATGGACGATTTATCTGTTGAAGAAGCTAAGTTCATTTATTTATTGCTCGACGGTGAAAAAGCATCGGATGTTTTGATTGAAATTCCGGATAATGACCGGAAAAGGTTTTTGAAAGTTTTACCTCCCGAATTTATTGCCAGCAAGTTTATTGAGTACATGGATTCGGACGATGCTGCCGATGTTGTTGCCAATTTGGACGAGGAAGTACAAAAAGAGGTTTTAAATGGAATAGGGGATGTTGAACAGGCCGGCGATATTGTTGACTTGTTGGAATACGAGGAAGATTCAGCAGGCGGAATTATGGCGAAAGAACTGGTGAAAGTGAATGAGAACTGGACCATTGCTACATGCCTCAAAGAAATCAGCAAACAAGCCGAGGAGGTTGATGAGATTTATTATATATATGTAGTCGATGATACAGAAAAATTAAAAGGGGTGCTTTCTCTGAAGAAACTCATTATCAACAATACAAATACTAAAATTTCAAATATCTACAATGTGGATGTAAAAATGGTAAATACGGATACTCGGCAGGAAGTAGTTGCTGAAATTATGGATAAATACGACCTTGTTGCTATTCCGGTTGTTGACGACATTGGACGCCTCAAAGGACGTATTACTTTCGACGATGTAATTGATTTTGTGCGTGAGGAGGCAGAAAAAGATTACCAAATGATTTCGGGTATTACCGGTGATGTTGAACCCGGCGATAAAATCTGGACATTGTTGCGCGCACGTTTTCCCTGGTTATTGATTGGCCTATTGGGAGGTATTTTAGGAGCGTTGGTTTTGGGTTCGCAAGAAGGTGCTTTAAAAAATGTGACTGAACTTGCATTTTTTATTCCTTTAATCGCTGCCATGGGAGGTAACGTGGGAGTGCAATCGTCATCAATTGTTGTGCAAAGTATTGCCAGTGGGGTAAAAAATATAGAGTCAACTAGTAAAAGAATAATAAAAGAATTGTTGATTGCGCTCTCAACAGCATCTGTTTTTGCTTTGCTTATTTTTATCTATAATTTTATAAGCCAGGGAAATTTGAATTTAACATTATCCGTTTCCATCTCTTTATTTATTGTTATACTGTTTGCCTCGTTTTTCGGTACTTTAATTCCGTTGGTTTTAAACCGGTTTAAAATAGATCCAGCCTTGGCTACCGGGCCATTTATTACAACAATGAACGACGTTTTAGGTCTGCTAATTTATTTGATGATTGGGAAAATGTTTTTTGGGATTTTGTGATCTTGAATATGTTTTATAACGGTAGGTTAAAGCTTTTATAGTTTAACTT
>Ga0075120_10003061_pt1 | contig 11670 bp, 8 predicted proteins | sample AntAceMetag02UKL_FD_69792 | JGI IMG/M metagenome (GOLD analysis project Ga0075120, IMG submission 69792) | Saline lake microbial communities from Ace Lake, Antarctica - Antarctic Ace Lake Metagenome 02UKL | ecosystem: Environmental > Aquatic > Non-marine Saline and Alkaline > Saline | place... | reverse complement strand
ATGCTCTTGCATAGCCGCTTTATTTTGAGATGGACTCATAAATACCTCTGAAGTTAAATGAAGGTATTAGTGTGCCCTTTTTTATAGAGGTTTAGAATGTGTGGTTTAATTGACGCTTACATTAGTGATCTCATCCTGCCAGTTTTGCAGGGTCACTATAAAAGACTCGTCAGTAATGTAGGGTGGGCATGCTTTTTTGCCCACCTTTTTCTTTGGCGGCAAAACTAAGAAGTCAGTGTTTAATGCCGCTAGCAGTGACGTTTTAAACGATTGAATTATAATGATTAGGACTTAATATTTGCTATATTTTCTGAGAATATAATCAACATAAAAACAAAGACCTGAACAATTGCGTGTAAATTTTGTAGTGTGATTTTATATAAATGATTGTTGTAACCTACTGTTTCTTGACATCCTGTCAATCATTAGATGAGTAAAAAAATCATAACCCATTGATTTATTATAACTAAAAATGACTGGTAGCAGCATTGCTAGCTGCCCCCTTGAATTGCATGAATTGAATAATGATTTAGCCGCATAACGCTTTGAACATCCCTTACTAAGGTAGCATTTTTTGTGTTGACATAGAAAGTGAATAGAGTATAAAAAGATGTGCGACCAAATGTATACGATAATAAAAATATAGTTAGATTTATTTTGTAGCAGAGGGAGTTTTTAAGGATGAGGATTACGATGATATTGAGAAAGCATACATGAAGAAATTTGTTGAGAAAAATAATAACCAAGAAAGTCAGAGTTCTTGATTTCCCTGTTCAAGGGATTGTTCAAGCAGTCAGCCAGCTTGAATATACATGATAAATTCGCTACTCGGGACCATATATGACCCTAAGTTTTGCTAGGTTTTATGATTAAGTGAAGTTTCATCCTAAATAAATAAAGTAGCCCTTATGCAGCACTGCGTAATACGTGAATATCGTGGCTTCGATTTCTACGTATTACGTAAACTCCATGCGAGCTTGAATGTCGATGCGCGAACGATCGTATTAATCGTGTAGTATCGATGGATTGTTGGAGAAGCATGAAGCTCCCCCAATTATGTTTGGCGAGTATATATTAAGTTCCTCTATTATTTAGCAATAGCACCCGACTCAACCCACTAAAAACTGATAGTCTTCGTGTGTGAAGAATAGTATAGGAATTACATGGCGTAATTCGAAGTAAACATTAAATTTTAATAGAAGGCATGATGAATAATAGGAATATATTTTTTTGGGTTAGAACAGTATTTGCAAAATTATTCACCCTGATATTTTTAGGCCTAACTGTGGCTATTATATATTCATTAATGGATACCATTTTAGAAGGTATTTCAAATGGAACTAATATCATGCAAGTTTTTTTAAGTAGCATAAATACTGGAATTATCGCGCTCGCAGTATTTGAGTTGGCTTTAGTGATTAATAAAGAGTATTCAGGCCATGAAGAAGATGAAAACAATGCTATTGCCGCCTTAAGGAGAACTATTCCTAGATTTATCGGAACTGTTTGTATTGCTCTGTCTCTTGAGGGCCTAATTATGGTCATAAAATATAGTCAACTGGATTTGGCGGGTAATTTATATTATCCAGTAGCAATTATTTGCAGTGCTGCATTGCTTTTAGTGGCATTGGCTCTTTTCTTACACCTTACAAAAAATACTCAAAGAGTGGTTGATTAAAAATAGCTTGTACCTTTGTTTTCATTTTTATAAAATATTTTAATTAGAGTCTACTCAAAAACTCCCCGCATATCGAGCCAGATTTTGTCCCTCTGACTCTTTGAACCACCAAGTGATCATAATTTCACTGATGAAATAATCAAAGGAACTAAATTTCAGTAAAATCAGCTGATTTGTCATAGACACAAAAAAATGCCGGACGAATACTAGCAAATTCATAACCAGAAAGATACTACGAATCCATGCTTCTGAGGTACGTTGTTTTTGGCACCGATGTAGTTGAGGTTGTAGCCCTATTTTCCTTGACCAAATTTACCTTCAATCGGAATGCGTTGCCGGTAATCTGCGAGCTGCTGGGCATTGTCTTCTGTTTCTTTTAGGGGGTTGCCTGCAAAGCGTATGCCTTTTTCTTTGAAGTAGGTTCTGTTTTCACGGGTTCCGTATATGAGGTCTGCATGAACACCTTCGGGGTAGTGACCTAACCGGACGGCATAGGCTTCAACCTGTAACTTAAGGTCTTGCTCTTCATTGAAGCCATTCCAGTCAAGATTGCCAATATGTGCCAGGCCTTTTTCAGTCAGGCTGGCGTTGGGTTTTGTTCTTGTAAATGTCAAGTTGCCGATACGTTCTGGGTTTGGCGCCCTTCCATGTAGCTGTGTACAATAAATAAATCAAACGTTCTCTGATTTCCCGGCTTTCGTTGAGCAAGCCCAGGTCAGTAGGAAAACGTATGGCCTGTTCAGCAACCGTGGCATCCAATATAAGCCGACCCTGATGAGAAGCGGTTTCAGTTTGCGCCACTTCACTGACAGCCTCTGTCTCCAGATTGATGTCTACACTTTCAACGTTTATCTTGTGACGGTGGGTTAGGATCGTTAGGGGTGTCTGATTGAGCCTCCATTTGATCAATGATGGATTGCTGAAATTGTTTGAACATCATTTCCCCCCATACGACGTCGAATCTCAACGAATAAGGACGGTGCAAAAGACTGTTCAATCTGAAAACCCAGCCAGGCCGCAGAAAAACTGCAAATACGGGTTCTGCTGGATCAGCAGAACCGTCTCTTCATTACCCAGGCCTAATTTGTGCTTGATGACGGCACCGATTACTAGCCGAGCCGGTTTTACTGCCTTTTTTCGCTTTTTTAGGAAAAGGCGACATAATAAATTGTCGCCTTTCAACATAAGTCCTAAGGTGTAATATTAATCGTTGCGTTCAACACGTTACTATTAGCGGGATCAAAGCTGTATCCAGACTTAGTCACTTCTACAATGGTTAATGTATAAATACCGGTACTTTCTGCTTTTATAGTAAAGGCAGCCCTTAATTTATTTTTAATATTGTTATACTGGTCTACCTTTGAACCATCTGGTAATGTCCATACCGCATGTACAATAGCATCTTGAACTGCATTATTGTTCTCATCTTCTATCCACACCAGTCCTTTGATAGCACCGGATTTCGCTTTATATCTAAGCCCTATATTATCGACCAACATGCAATTTATGCTGCAACCAGCATTGGTATCAGTCACGGTAATGGTTGTCGATTGACTGGCGGTTGCGCCCATATTATCGGTCACTGTCAAAGTAGCAGTGAAACTTCCTATAGTATTATAAGTATGGCTGGGATAAGCCTCGACTGAGTTATTACTATCACCGAAATTCCACGCATAACCCACAATCACACCATCTGCATCAAGAGAATCTGATGAATCGAAGTTAACAGTCAAAGGGGCACTACCGCTGAGAATATCAACATTAAAAATTGCCGTTGGCGGTTGGTTAGCGACGTTACCAATTGAGATGCTTTTACTTAATCGACTGCTGTTTACAGTATCAAATGTATATCCAGCCTTGGTTGCATCGACAACCGTGAGCTTATATTTGCCGGGAGCGCCTGCTGTATAAAGACTAAAATTAGCTCTTAAGCGTGTGCCAATATTGGCATATTGATCAAACTCTGAGCCATCCGGGCGAGTCCAGACTGCATGCACAACTGAGCCACGCGCACCTCCACCCGCGCCGGTCTCATCTACCAGCTTCACGATACCGCGGATTGAAGAGCCAAGATTTGTAAGCTCAATACTGTACACGCTTAAGCAATTTACTGAACACCCTTTAGCCAAGACTGTTTTCGTTGTCAGGAAAGAAAATAAAAGCAAGGCAAATAATACCCCGGCTATTTTCCAGTACGTTTTTAAGTTAAATGTCATTTTGTTCACTTCCTATAAGGTTTTTTTAGAAAAAGTAAAAACCGCCCTGCTTCAGGTTGTTCTGTTTCCACTTGGTTTAATAATTTATTAGCTATTATTAAATAGCTCCACTTATTGAAAGACCTCAACAAGTAGAGACTCATTTTTTAGTCATCAAAACTTTTACTTAAGCTATGACATAAGTTACATGCCACTTCATCGCCTGCCTTTAATGTTGCGAGCGTTTTACCTTCACTAGATTTTAGGACCCTATCTACTGGTACTTTAGATAATCGAGTACCTAAATGATCAGCACCATGACAACCAGCGCAGAGATCACCATTACGATTATCTTTGGCAAAATCGCCATGACTGTCCTCATCCATCCAGTTTGGATCATTCACCGGGTGCATACCATGAGGTCCATTTAATGTGCCCGAAGGAAAGCTGTTATCCTCATGACAAACGGTACAGTCAGATAACGTTCCGGCGTGCCCTTGCAGTTGTATCGCCGTGATATTATCATTAGCATCCGGGTTTCGGTTAGGCCAGATGGCATGAGTGCTACCATGACAGGATTCACACCCTAAACTGGCATGGCCATCAAGACTATTCCGGTATAAAGTCAGGTCATTTTCTGCAAAACGCGGTGTCGCAGCAGGTAAAGGCTCTGCTGACGGATCATTAGGGTCATATGCTAAATTAGCTACAGCTTCACTGCCAATACCACTATGACATGCCCCACAGGTTGGCTCCTCTGCCCAGGGTTCACGTACCGAACCGTCTGCCCGTGTAAATTCACCCCCCATCGCCAACAGATCACCATGACAGTTATCGCACTTTTGTCCAGCGGTATACATTGCGCCCCGGAAACATTGGGTAATTTTACCCGGATGACATTGAAAACAATTGTCTTCCATGGGTACGTTGTTACCAAAAGGTATCAATGAAACATCGTCAGCCTGATTTTGCGGATCGATTAAAATCGGTTCACCTTGAAAATCACGCAATAACACACCAGCGGCATCTACCTTTAAACGCCCATGAAACCCGTGCATTACTTTAGACATATTGTCGAGTGTCGGATCACCTGCCGGGCCACCAACTGAAGCCAACGCATTGGATTTATGACAACCCGCACATAAAACGGGTTTATCCTGGTCAATAAAGTGCGTACCATGCTTATAGTCATGCAGCATTAAAATATTCTTTTTTGCTGCTGTTTCTACATCTAGCCGTTCATTCGATAACGGTTGTACAAACACAGGTGCAGGCGTACCCAAATTATTAGCAATGGTGCGTGCGTCAGAATCTGCCCCCACTTTTCCTGCCGTATGACAGTCTCGACAGTCAACCTCACCTGAGACAGGCGTAACTACATCAGTCGTTGCTACTGTCAATCCGGTATTATTATCAATGGCTTGAATACGCATCATCGGATAAGAATTTAAACGCCCGCCGTCGTCAACCGGCGTCAGTGGAATACCTTGAGCTGTAAACCAGCGCATTTCATCGACAAATTTGCTGAACTCCTGAGGATCATTTACGGCATAAGGGTTGGCAATCCCCGGCATATAAAGCCCGCGCCCCAAACTGATGTTATCAATTGTCGCAAGTCCTTCATCGGGGGCAGGATTTAAACCGGGAAATAAAAAGGAAGCAATCGTCTGTCCTGTATTTCTAAGCTCATCCCAGAAATCAGATTTCTTAATCTCAGCAACGGCAATTTTACTGCCTACAGGATAATTCTGACTGGTTGAGTTGATTGACCCAGGGCCTGCCGGATCTTTAGGGTTTGAAGCGGCCGAATATTTTAGAGTAACAGAAGTGGCATCTAAAACAAGCGGTCTGTTGGCCCCAGTCGATCCTTTTAAAATAGCATGCGCATTAACGGTATTAAAAGGTGGCAAGATATTTAACGGGTATGAACCCAAATCAGCACAATGCATACCCAGATCATTCGCCGGTAATATCACATGATTTCCATCGCCTGCGCCAGTGGTATTAGGTGCCGGTTGTTGAGGAACCATGTCAACGGGAGGGTTAGGCACATCCGTACCAACAATCACTGTCATATCTGCTGTACAACGTGCATTATGATCATCGGTTACAATAAAATGGACTAGAAAACTGCCATTATTAACATCAAATACGATATTACCGGGAGACATTACCTTAGGGCGAGTATCTGCACCGCCATTAAAATCCCATTCGTATGTTAATACACCACCCTCAGGGTCGCTGGCCTGGCCACTAAAGTTAATTGAATCACCTAATGCAATATTGATAAGGCTACTATCTGGACTTGTGATTGAACAAAGTGGACTTTGATTCTGAGATGGAGGTGGCGGAGGTGGAGGCGATGAGCAATCATCTGGAGCATGTTCAACCGCTTTGCTAGCACTAACCTGACCTGTCTGAACTTTAATCCGACAAGGAATGATGTTTAATTCCTTTACTCTAAAACTGAAGTGCCTTGAGTCTTCACTCCTGTTCCGTGAAGATAGTAATTTCCCGGTTTGATCATCATACAGCTCGATTGAATTACGAAGGGATTGCGATAATTCACCTTTTACAGTAAGGCGGTTATCCTCATATTTTGCATCATCAATTTTAATCTCTATTAATGCCTGTGATACGTCTCTATCTCTATGCGACTTATTATCAGCTAAAGCTAAATTAGAGCCTACCAAACTAATAATGATAAAAAGAAATTGCGGCAATAAAACATGGGTTAGTCTATTTAACATATGATCCCCTTATGGCTATGTTATAAGCTGAATTGAACGATATATCAGCAGGATTTTCACTTAGGATAGGTCACCCCAAACTGATATCCATTTTTGATAACGAGTAACCATTAATGCTGACTCTTTCGTTTTAAACGGGGATAAAATGGGGCTGAAAAACTCTCCTAGATTATTTAAGCAATAATTACGCCGGTTTAAAATACACATGTATAATCGAGCATCAAACTAGCTCTGATAACGCCCTCTAAAGATAGACTTTGAACCAGTAAAAGCTTTATGATCACAATCAAAACCTTTTAAGGGGCGAGGGTCATTACTTAAAAAATAATAGTAAAGCACCTCTTAATCACTATCGTTTTATGGCTGACTACTTCCAATCGTCTCTATTACCAGACATAAATTATGGTTTTATTTATTTCTGTAGCATTATTCTATTAAAAAACAATACTAAATTAATATAATATATTGGAATATAAGAATTTATTAATTAACGACATGACTTAATTTAATCTTTTTCATCATGTCTCATTTTAGAGACACGATGAAAAATTTTTGGGTCTTAACATTGGCTTGAAAGTTAGCTTGGAGTTGAACTGAGGTCGTTTTCAGGAAAAAAATCAAATCAATACTGGTTATGGAATAATTAAGGTCAGATACGAATGGCACTTACTTAGTAAATATTCGGCCAACCCATCCTATTAAAAACAATGGGTTACATGAGTCCGTGTGGAGATTTTCTCCAAAAAAGCATCGTAACTCATTGATTTAAGAAAATTCACAATTTAGTCCCATTGTAAATTATTGTTTTTATTGATCAAGTGTTGGTCGAATATTTACCTTACTTAAGATATAACCTATTGAAAATATTAAAAAAGGCAGGTTCAATGATAAACTGATTGCGACAAAACAACTTAGTAATCACCGAGAAACCTGCCTTAATGTTTATTAAAAATATTTTTTCGCTGCCAATAACAAAAAATAAAAAAATGTGCAGAAACTACAGATTTGTATCAATTTTTTAACCTGCTCACTAGCTCTGAACTACTATCAACAGTTGAGGCATTATTACCTGAACACCGAGAGCGACTATATCTCCCAACAGGAACACTACTTTCAATGTTTTTAGCACAAGCATTGAGCAAGATCGCTCCGGTCAAAAAGCTGTCAATGACGCAGTAATGTAGGGTGGGCATGTTTTTTTGCCCACCTTTTGCTTTGGCGTCTTAAATCAAGGGGTCCGAGACTGTCTTAAAAATCAAGCTAGGTGAATTCACCTAGCAACAATAAAATCAATTACACTGACACCTTTGATTCTCTCTGACACCTTTGATTCTCTCCTTTGATTCTCTATCGGATTTCGGGTCCGAATATGTTGTCAGTGAATAGCTGGATAATCATAAAAAGACAGCATTCTTATTTTCGATTGCTTAGTTAATTGGCCACCTTGGTTATTTTTGATCCCTGTAATCCCATTCCAGCCATCAAACCTTCCTGTCCAAACACGAAGGCATAAACATCATCACGGAGCGTCATGGTCGTGAAATTCCTAGCCATACCCTTGTTCATAACTACGACATTGGGACCCACCCCCACTTCAAAACCATCACTGTTGTCTAGATAGGAAAGCGCATCCTCATTCATAAAGAATAGGGCGTAAGCGAACGATTCTACACCGGCCTGAAAACCGTAAGAACCGGCAACAATATTGTAATAGCCATCAGTCCGGTTATTTTTACGCAAGGCACCATTACCGTATTCAGCAGCACCTATAAATCCAGCCTTTAGAACATCTGGAAACACTAATATTCCTTTTGCTCGCGCCGCCAAATATTTAGCCGCTGGTGTGGTTTCATAAAGATTCGCTAAGGCAGTTTCAACCTCCCGATCCATTTTGGTCGGGTCCACAATTTCAGCGTCCATTTCGCCAACTGATTGACAAGCAGTAAATATTGGAAGAATAATAAACAATAAACAAATTGATCTAAAAGTATTCATAGGGGGGCCTTTTTATTTTTAAATATTGCGCGGATTCAAGTTTCAAGTGAAACTTTGGTCAATATGCGGTTTATGCGTTAGTTGTTCGAAAAATACATCATTAGGTGTTTTATAATTTATGCTTTTCCTTGTGCGATTATTTAAGCGGTACATGAGAGACCGTCTTAAGATGTGAATGTAAGTTGTTATTAGGTGTATTTACTGACCATATATGCTGATAAATATATTCATGACTAATACTGTTGGACCCCATGATCTTATTATATAGCCAGCCTGATACTTGTTTAGGGCTTAAATGGAAGCGAATGAGTGTTTCAATTAAATCAATCGTTTCAAGGGGCATTTAATAATTGTTTATATCACGAAAAATGAACTCAACTTGTTAGTTGAACCCAAGTTTCTTGATTCTAATCCTTTTTTTAAAAAAAGCTATCGCTTGGCATTGTTTTAATCAGGTGTAGAAGAGCCCTTTCGCCAGGTCGCTAACAATAATCGAGAAAAGGTGATAAACAAGAAAAGAAATCCCGATGTAAAGAACCTTAGCCAAAATGATATTATAGTTTTTATGTTTACATATATTCCATATAGCATCGGTTAACAAATAGCATTGGGTAACTGCTACATTCCCGATAGGTATTGCATAATTTTGGCTCTTCCCGATTTGGTGGGGTAGCCGCTACATATAGTGTTAGGCATAACCAAATAAACGCCGCCCTTCGACATCAAGTCAGATATGCAAGAAAATTGGGGTCATCAAAGAATTGCAAAAAAAAATCGGCTTGCACTTGTGGATAAATATTTAGGTAACTTTTCTCAATTGCCGCACTATCTATCTATAAATTCACTCATCATTTCTCTCTATAATTCTATAGTAGACCTTGTCCGCATTTTACTGGAACGGGATTCACACCCGCAGGAATACACGACCTTGCCTAGCCGCAGTGACCCCAGTTTTTTGACCCCAGTTTTCCCCTTGTTGAAAATCAAATAATATCTTGACTTTGTGGCTTGGAATTCCTATTCTTTTTATAGAAACACTCAATTGTCGCAATGGTCTCTCGTTCCACAAACGAATCTAGTGGACTTCTTGGGAAACCTATACTATCTTGCCATGGTAAATATGCACTTCATACATATGGAACGTTGTGAATCATTAAAATCATTAAAAAAAAGGTAAATATTCGACCAACACTTGATCAATAAAAACAATAATTTACAATGGGACTAAATTGTGAATTTTATTAAATCAATGAGTTACGATGCTTTTTTGGAAAAAATCCCCACACGGACTCATGTAACCCATTGTTTTTACTAGGATGGGTTGGCCGAATATTTACAAAAAAAGAATATGAATCGAACTATTAACTCTGTTTTATTTATTTCGCTTGTCACGATATGTACCGGATGTCAAGAGAAGGCTGTAACAGTAAATGAAGAACCAGCGGTAGGCACTTACACCCAGACCACTGATATTCCAAAAGGCATATTAACACCAGATGTGGTAGAAACATCTATTGGAACTTTAAACTTTTTTGATGGCACTCCATCACAAGAAACTGCCAAATTGGTATACGACAACCTAGACCGTTCACGTGGTATTGATGCCTTTTTAAAAGGTATTCAAGGTGCATCTATTAGAGAATTGATGGAAGGACCAAAGGCTATTGGCGCCTACGAAAAATTCAATGATATATTAATTTTTTCACAGTTATTGGACTCTAAAGAAATATTCCTTACCGGAAATACCTCTACATTATACCTGGCTCCTGTGTTAGATCTAAAAGCGCATGGACCAATGGTTGTTGAAGCACCTCCAGGATTATTGGGAGGATTTAACAGTGCTTGGTTTGAGTATATTAGTGATATTGGTGTTTTTGGACCAGATAAAGGTAAAGGAGGAAAATTCCTTGTATTGCCTCCAGGTTACGAAGGTAAAGTACCTTCCGGTTATTATGTTGTAAAAGCACCTACTCACAAAGTTTGGAATTTTATGCGTTTATCTATTGCAGATGGTTTAGAGAAAGCTGTGCAATTGGCAAAAGAAAAAGTAAAAGTATATCCTTTGTCTATGGCAAACAATATTCCTGAAATGAATTTTGTAAATGCATCAAATAAAGCGTTCAATACCGTTCATCACAACGATTATACCTTCTACGAAGAAATTAATAAAACCATTCAAGAAGAACCATTAGAAATGTTAGACCCTGAAACAAGAGGTTTATTTGCTTCTATTGGTATTCAAAAAGGAAAACCATTTGCACCAGACGATAGAATGAAAAAAATTCTAACGGATGCAGTTGCCATTGGTAATGCTACAGCACGTGCTAACGTATGGTACCCAAGAACAAGTGGAAGTGTAGACACGATGAAAGGCATTCAAATTTACCCAGACACGAATAGTTCTTGGGTGATGGCATTCTTGGACAAGAATGTGTTCTTTAATGGTAAAGATGGACACACGACGAACAGTGATGCAAGAGATTTCTACTACTACACTTATACTATTGTAACGCCAGCCATGGCGGTTTCTATTCCTGGAAAAGGTTCGGATTATGCGATGTCTTTTGTAGATGCAAATAAAAAACCAATGGATGGGTCTAAGACCTACAAAGTACACTTGCCTCCAAACGTGCCCGTAGATAACTTCTGGGCTTTTACAATTTACGATACTCAAACAAGATCGATGTTGCAAACCGACCAACCGAAACCTAGCGTAGGTAGCCAAACCAAAGGGTTTAAAACCAATGTAGATGGTTCTATGAATGTATATTTTGCGCCTAAAGCTCCTGAAGGATTTGAAGGGAACTGGTTGCAAACCATTCCTGGTAAAAGTTGGTTTACAATTTTAAGAATGTATGGACCACTAGAACCTTGGTTAGACAAAACTTGGAGACCAAGTGAAGTTATAGAAGTTAAATAACACTTTTTAATTAACAATACCTTCGCCAAAAATCATTCCGCATTAGCATGAATTTTCCCGATTTCTGCGGCTTGGAAAGTTTTATCACCTATTAAAAACGCCTCCGCATTTAAGCTGAGTGAATTGATAATC
>Ga0075120_10003057_pt1 | contig 11684 bp, 10 predicted proteins | sample AntAceMetag02UKL_FD_69792 | JGI IMG/M metagenome (GOLD analysis project Ga0075120, IMG submission 69792) | Saline lake microbial communities from Ace Lake, Antarctica - Antarctic Ace Lake Metagenome 02UKL | ecosystem: Environmental > Aquatic > Non-marine Saline and Alkaline > Saline | place... | reverse complement strand
CCATCCGATATGAGGCACGAATATACGAAGCAGCCCTCTCCGACCTGCTGGAAATCACCACCGAATGCCCCGATGAAATCAACCGGGTCCTTCTCGTAGGACACAACCCCACCATCTCCGCCTATGTGAGTTATCTGACCAACGGGGGTTCCTGCTCCATGCCCACCTGCGCCATGGCCTCCCTCGAACTTGACATATCCTCGTGGAAGGAAATCACCCGAGGTCTAGCCAAGTTGGATTTTCTGGTCTCACCAAAGCATCGTTAAATGCTTCGATTTCCACCTTGACCCCCGGAACAGCCCTCCTCTATGTTCTGTCCCCATGAAAAAATGCTATGCCGTTCCCGGAATCCAGATCGCCCTTCTCTTCCTTATAGGGATGTCAACCGTCGTTTACGGAGAGACCGACTACGAGGAAGTCCATAAGCCTAAAGGCTGGTTTTTTAGCTCGCCCGCTTACGACAATCCCTCCGATCAACTCTCCTACGCAAAAAAACTACAGAATGCCGGGAAGTCAAGCTCCGCCGCCCGACAATACAAACGACTCGTCAACTACTGGCCCGATGCCCCCGAAGCTCCCTCTGCACAAATTGAATACGCACGCATTCTCGATGATCGCGGAAAAATCTTTGATGCCTTCGAGGCCTACAAAGTGCTCCTTCAGCAATACCCCAATCACATGCCCTACGACAAAATACTCGACCGCATGTTCACCCTGTCCATTGACGTCATGCACCGCAGAAAAGGGCACTTCCTCTTTTTCCCGGGCTTCAACGTTCCGACCCGCGCCGTACCTCTTTTCGAAGCCATTGTGGAACTCGCCCCCGAATGGGAACGCTCGCCAGAAGCCCAATATCTTGTCGGCCAGGCCTACGAAGCCGAGAACGACTGGGAACTCGCCATCGTCGCCTACACCACCACCCTCTACCGCTATCCACTCTCCCCCTATGCCGAAAAAGCCGCCTACGCTCGCGCCTCCAATCTCTTCCTCCTCTCTGAAGAAAGCCCCATCGACCTTCGACGCGCCCAGGAAGCCTGGGCCGCCCTGACCTTCTTCATCAACAACCACCCCTTCTCCGACCAACTCAATGCCACCAAAACCATGCGCTCCACCATCTACGACCGCATGGCTCTCAACGCCTACAATGAGGCCCTCTTCTACGACACCAAGACCCAGAAGACCGAAGCAGCCCTCATCGCCTACCGTAGATTCATTCAGGAATTTCCACATTCATCATGGACGCCTCAGGCGGAAAAGCGTATACAAGAGCTTCAAAAAATCACGGCACGCAACGCATCCAACCCCGGAACGCCGGCCACGGAGTACGATAACGATGAAGAATAACACCATCCAGGGTCAGCCCTTAAGAATTAAGCAAAAACTTATTCAGTCCGCCGGTTCAATCCTCATGCTGTTTGCGCTCAGCGGTTGTGCTGGCTACAGCCTCGGCACCACCCTGCCGCATGATATTCAAACACTCCACGTCCCCACCTTCAAAAACCAAACCACCGAACCCCTGCTCGAAGTAAGTACCACCGACGCCACGGTCGCCCAGTTTCAGTTCGACGGCAGCCTGCGGATAGCCGAAGCCGACCTCGCCGACGCCGTCCTGACCGTCACCCTCAAAAACTACACCCTTGAATCCCTCAGCTACGACCGGGACAAAACAACCCAAACGCAGGAATACCGCGCACGGGTCTATGCCTCCGTCGTGCTCGTACGACTTTCCAACGACGAAGTGATTATGGACGACCCGAGCGTTGAAGGTGAAACCACCTTCTTTGTCACGGGCGACATGACCTCCTCCAAAAAGCGTGCCCAACCCAAGCTTTCCGAAGACCTCGCCAAGAACATCGTCGATGCCATCACCCAGACTTGGCGCTGAGGACGACCGTAACGCGGACTTCCAGCCCGTGTTTTTATGCGGCACAGGGGAATCGCGGACTGGAAGTCCACGCTACGGAAAAAACTCCGCCGAAGACCCAACCCTTCACCGCACAAAAAAACCGTCCAACGGCGTTCCGCTGGACGGTATAATTTTGATCACACGGTCAAACCGCATTAAATCATCAGGCCATCGTTCGTACACGATCCATGGCGCGGCGCTTACGACGAACCGCTGTATTCTTGCCAATGATACCCTTCTTCGCGGCCTTATCCAGCACCGAGCAGTAGCTCTTCAGCGTTTCAGCCGAAATTTCTTTACCACTGCTCTCCACCGATTCGATGAACGAACGGCGTGCGTGTTTCACTTTCGACTTCTCCGCCTGGTTGCGAACCCGCGACTTTTCCGACGTCAGCATTCTCTTCTTTGCACTCTTAATATTCGGCATTTATGTCCTTCTTCCTTTTGGCCTCATAGAGATTGATTAGAAAACGAAAAATCGGCAACATAGTAACTATGCACCTAGCGAAGTCAACAAGCATCTCACGGAATGTTCAACCCCATGAATGACACACCACCCAACACCGCAACCCCCGCCGCATCCCACTACCAAACCCTGCTTCGCGAAGGCACCCCCGCCTCCCGCGTCTCCCTGTACGGGAGCTGGCTGCCCGAACCCGGACTGGCCCCGGAACGCCTGCGCGATCTCCTCGCCGAGGCCATGCGCGATCCATCCGCCATCACCTTCAAAGAAGACCGACGAACCACCGTCCTGCGCACTCGCCTCCTTGGCCGCGACGTCATCATTAAAAGCTATCGCCTCACCAAGCTCTCCGAATGGATCAAATACGCCTTCCGTCACTCACCCGCCCGCCGCTTCTGGGCCGCCGCACGAACCATGCAGACCCTTCACATCTCCACCCCGCAGCCCCTCGGCATCCTCGAAGAATACCGCTTTGGCATTCCCATCCAAAGCCACATGATCAGCGAATACCTCGACCACTCCCTCACCCTCCGTCAATGGGTCGAAACCACCCCCTTCAACGAATCCTCCGAACACAAAGCCGCCGCCATCCGACAACTCCTCGACCTCCTCCTTGCCCTCTATGCTTCCGGCCTCTATCATCGCGACACCAAAGGTGAAAACATCCTGATCACCCATCCAGACGACCCCACCCAAAGAACATTCCACTGGATCGACCTCGAATGTGTCCAATGTAAATCCCGCCTCACCCACCACGACATCATCCGCAATCTCGTTCAACTCAATGGGTCCATTTGCCACATCGTCCCCCGCGACGATCGCACCGCCTTCCTCCAACAAATGGCGCAAACCCACCCCTGGGTCATCAGCCCCCGCGTTCTGAAAAAAATACGCCTCTGGACCCGCCGCCGCCTTGAGAAAGAGAAGCATGAAACTCGTTAAGTTTATTGTCGGCGTTCTGCTCATTCCATCCTGCATCGCCGCCCTCCTGAGCCTAGTCGATTTACTGGAGGCAGGCCGGATCATTTCAGCGACGGCGGCCCTTCCGGCCTCCTCAACCGGCTGGTGGTTTCTTGGTGGATTCGCATTATGGGTCGTCCTGTACCTCTGCCTGCCGCGCCCCACCCGCACCTACGTCCTCGGCCACGAACTCACCCATTTGCTCTGGGCTTGGCTGCTCGGTATTCACGCCTCCCAGCTCCGCGTTTCCGCCAAGGGAGGCAGCGTCCGCGTAGCCCGGAATCACTTTCTCATTTCCCTCGCCCCCTACTTCTTCCCCCTCTACACCCTCCTCGTCCTGCTCCTGCGCTTCCTCCTCAATCTATTCTTCGACTCCTCCACCTACGAGCCCTTCTGGTTTGGACTCATCGGCCTGACCTGGGCCTTTCACCTTACCTTCACCACCTCCATGCTCAAACAACACCAACCCGACATTCATCAGGAAGGCCGAATCTTCTCCTATGTCGTCATCCTCTTTTTTAACGCTCTGGGCATCGGGCTCATCGTCGTCTGCATCACTCCCGCCACAATCGAGGACTTCTTCCACCTGCTCGCGCGCAACCACCTCCTGATCTTCCACTGGGAAAGCCACCTGCTGCAAAAGGGATTGAGCCTGCTCCACGCGCCTGGTTCACCCCTTGACATTTGACATTTCGCCGGCCGGCAGCCACTTCTTCAGGAGGGCGTACAGTTGTTCAGGCATAAACGGTTTGGCGAGGTAATCACTCATGCCGGCGTCTAGGCATCGTTCGCGGTCCCCCATCATGGCATTGGCCGTGAGAGCAATCAATGGCAGATGCGCTGCGGCGCGGCGCCAGGAGACCCGCCCATCACGGAAGGTTTCGGATTCGCCGTCCCAAGCGCGAATCATTTCCGCCGTTTCCAATCCGTCCAGTTCAGGCATCTGGATGTCGATCAGGGCCAGATCAAAGGGCTCTCTTTCCAGGGCAAGAAGGGCCTGATTTCCGTTCTCGACCACCACGGCAGTACATAGGTCGAACCCATCAGAGTTGGACTGCGCGGTCGGGTTTTAAACATCTAATATCCGACGGATTGCTAGCGTACCTCATTGGGCGCAAAGCTCATGTTGTCGATCGCTCGCCACATGGCGCCTTCCAAGTGATTGGAGTGAATCTCGTTGGCTACACAGCCACGGCTCAGGTTGATCCCGGCGCAATGCGGACCGAGAATCGTGTTGAAGGCCACGGTGATGTACGCCGAGGGAAAAGTTATCTGGCCGGGGCGCTGTTGAGGATGATAATCCAGATGCACGCCGTAATGCGGATGATTGAGGCTGTATCCCCGGTTGTTCGAGAGAATCAGATTGTGCTCCACCACGCAACGATAGGCCGAGCGCACGAATTTCACGCCATCGCCCTGATTGTTTTCGATGAGGTTATTCGACACCGTGCAGAAGGCGGCATTATCCATGCTGACGCCCGGGAGCTTCACCCGCGAAGAGCCATCCTCCAGCAGCCCCAATCCATCCACAAAATCCTCGCACAACTCATCCGGGTGCTGGTGTGCGCGACGACCATTGCCAACGATATGGCAGTTCTGCACGAGGCAGCACCAGGCCCCGTTGTCCAGCGTCATCCCCTCGCACTGATTGTCGGCAATGACGCACTGCACCACGCGCATCAGCCCGGCTCCATCGGTGCAGATGCCCATTTTTCGGTTCGCGCGAAATGTACACTGCTCCACGTCAATACGCACGGGCCCCGGATCTTCTGCACTGAAACCGACCACGCTACCGGCATGATGCGCCTGCGCATTGAAATCGAGCGGGTCCATGGCCGGAGTCAGCCGCCAATCGGCCAGCAACATGCCGCTTTGTCCGCACCCCTGCGCCACACAACACATCATGCGCACCTCGGAAACACTGCGCAGAAAAAGAAACCCCTCGATGGCCGCACGATAGACCCGGCAATCCTCCAGTTGAACGCGGCAGGTATCATCCGCCAGGAAAAATCCCACGCCATCCGGTTCCACCATCTCCACATCCTTCAGCACCACATCGTGCGCATGGGCCAGGAAGCAGGTGGCGGTGAAGGCGGCGGGGCGCTCCCGATGCCGCAGGATCAAATGCTCCACCCGCGCACCACGAAGCGGTTCTGCGGCGGTGCCGGTCAGTTGGAGCCCGTAAGGCACACTCCGAAAGGAAAGCGTCGTCTGGCCGGGCACGCCCAGCAGGCCCACACGCGAAGGAATACGCAGCGTGGCACGCAGCTCGCGCGTACCGGCAGGAAGAACCAGCGTTCCACCGGTTGCCGCCAGCGCATCAAGTTCTTGCTGCAAATCGTTTTCCAGAAACTCCTGCGCCGAAAGCGCACGCACCGGACCTTCTGGATACCTCTGCGGGCAATCGCGCACCGAGTCGTCCACCGAGCGCACACCACCGGCCCGTTCGATGCGCCGCAACAGCTCCCAACTCTTCAGCATGCGGCGTACACGCCACCGCTGAAACAGCATTTCCAACATCACCTGATACACCTGATACGGCAGCTTCATCCATTTCATAATTTTCCCGATTATGGCCCGAAGACCACCTTCCCGATATATACCTTCCGATGGTTCACCGGGTGCTCCTCCTTCGACAGAGACTGTGCCGAGAGCCGATCATCCAAACGACACGAAGTAATCCCCATCCAAGCCTCATATTCTCCTTCCAACCGCGCATCCATCGGACAGCGGATTGGCAGCGCCCACGTTTCACTGTTCAGTGCCTGATAAACAGGAAAACCAATCACCCCCGCGTTGCCCCGCTCACCCTCGCGCATAAAGTGAATGAACACGACCCGCTCGTGCAGATGCCGCAACGGCTTCAGCAGCTCCATCGAAACCGATACCGTCAGAGCCCCCTCTCCACCCGACTGCTCCGGAATCGACCACGAACGAAGCCGCAACGCGTTGCCGAAGGTGATCGACTCTTCGGATGGTCCATTGGCCGCCGGACCTATTTCCTTCGGCACGACGCGCGCCCAGTCCGGGTGGATGCCTTCCTTCCGCCAGAGGCGCAGGTCGTGAAGAATGCCACCGGTGTCCGGTTTCAACGACCATTCCCCGATCTGGCAGGCCCCCTCTGAACAGGTCAGTGCGAGATGAACCTGATACGGAAGAAACGTCTTGGAAAAAACGTATTCGAGTTCATTCAATCCAGGATGCAGCGGGAACTCCACCATCCAAGCCGAATTGCTCCAGTCGTTGCCCGAAAAAAGGGTGCTGCCCCGCAATACAGCGACGGCATTCGACTCGGCAAGAATCTGCGCGCTCCAAACATAAACGCCAGCGGCCAGCGGTGCAAAGGAAAGCATCGGCAGGGATTCCCCCGCTCGCAGGAAAACCGGTGGGCGGCCCAAGTTGTCATAATAGCGAGTACGCCGCACCTGTTCGGCCATTTCGTAGCTACGGCGGAGGTCCTCCTCCAGAAATTCCGGGCACGCCTCAGCCTGTCCGCCAAACAACCGGAACAAGGCCTCTTCTCGTTCACTCTGCATCACGGTGATCCACGCGGGGCCGACCTCCGTATCCACGCGCAGTCGGGTCATCCAGGCATCCGGCTGCTCCACACTGTTCGTGATCAGCACGGTCAAATCATGAACGGAAATCGGAACCGTGGTTTGCGTATTGGGCGGAAGCTCCACGCGGCACGTCTCGTCGCCTGCACGCAACATCACGCGAGTGGGCCAAACACCACTGCGCACCCCAAGCACGATGCGCTCCGGTGGAGCACTCCAGACCACGGCCTTTTCCGTCCGCTCATTCTTCGCCACCAGAAATTCGCGGTCGTTGCGCGGATAAATCGGCCCATTGTTAAAAATCCAGTAGACCGGATCGGGGAACGGCACGGTGGGAACCGGCGCGATATGCTGGGCATTCCAGAAGCCGGCGTTCGGAAGTACCAACTCGCGGATGCGGTTTCGAAACACCGGCAGACTCGACCCATCCTCCATATTGAACAGGCGAACCCGGCGCACATCCTCATCCCCCGCATAGCGCGAATCCATCAGGTGTTCGCTCAGCTTCTTCTGCGTTTCATATGACTCTTCCCGAATCCAGAACGCATGTTCCCGAAACATCGACGGGAGTGGCGCGGCAAGCAGCAAAGCTGCGCCGCACAGCACCGCCCCACGAAGCCAGCGCCCACCGCGTGCCCAGCCCGCATCCAGCAGAAACACCGCAGAAAGAATCAGCGGCACATTGAGATAGGAAAAATGGAACGGCTGCACATTGTACTTACCGAACAGCGAAATCAGCACCCAAAGAAACGGGGCCACAAACAGCGCCAACCGGAGCGATGCGGCGCGGGGCGCGCGGGCGTCCTCCGTTTTCCGGGCCAACCACCACTGCCGCGCAGCAAGCAAAACTCCCGCCAAGGCCACCACCGAAACCACCAGGCCGATAACACTCCAGAGCGGTATGAAATTTTTCTGATACCCGAGCACCGCACGTTCTAGCAGCGGTTTGTCCAAGATGTCCGCTGGTGTCTTGTAATTCGCCAGAAAAGTAAAATTCGCAAGCATCAGCTCCAGCGTCATTTTCCCCTTGATAAAGAATTGCGGCGTGGCGGCCAGCACACCGGCCACCAGGAAAAGGAGATAGAGTAACCCCTGCCCGATCATCCGCCAGAGACGGCGACGGCACGCCCCCTCGTAAAGCAACAGAAAGAGCGCCGGAACTAAACTGATCAGCAGACCCTGATACTTGCTTGCAAAGGCAAACCCGCCAAGCACTGCCGCGCCAGCCCACCAGGCCGAGCGCCCCGTACGGATATGCTGAAAAAGCAGCAGATAAAGAAGCGCACCGAACAGCGCCACCCCGATGTCCCCCGTGCCTGCATGGGAAACCACCACTTCCAGCGGATTCAGCGCCATTAGCAACGCCGCTCCTTGCGCCCAGTGCCGCCCGATCCCCGCCCACCGCGCCAAACGATACGCAGCCAACACAATCAGCACCCCGTAGAGCAGCCGCAGCGTGCGTATCCAATAAAACAACCAGATCGCATTGGGATAATAATCATCCGAGGGATTCCCCGAAGCACGCGGATTCTCCCGCTCCCCGAACACATGCCCTGCCACCCGCTCATACCCCCAAAAAAGCGGACGGCTCAACCATTCATCAACATGATTCAGAAAAAGTGGATACCCATCGATGAACAGCGACCCATCGTACCAGATGTACCGCCCATTCATATAATTATGAAACGAGTAGACCTGCTTCGGCGAATCCGGATGATAAATCGTCCCTGTCTTCAGTCCCCTATACAATCCCGCGCTGCGAAAAAACACCGCACTGCCCAGAATGACCACCCAAATCAGCACCGTCTTCATTCGCTCTCTGCTTGCATCCATATCCATCTGTTTTCCTAATGCCTGTCCGGCCCTGCCGAAGGTGGCGGGCCGATTTTCCGCTTGCGCCGCTTTGTGTCAAGCCTATATCCTGCTGACAGCTTGGCTAAGGCCAAGCTGTCAGTTAACCACAACGAAACGCTGTGGTGGAATGAACGAAGAAGACAACCATCATAATGAAAAATGTGCAAAGCAGCTTCATGCCGACCCTGACAGGAATTTCCCTGGGAATTATCCTTTGGCTCTTCATGCTTTTTATTCCCTTTTTTCCGTCCATTCCCATCGTAATCGAGGGCCATCCTCCATTTCATCTCATTCCCTGGCCGGGCCTCTCTTTTCTTTTTCTACTGATCAGCGTTCCCCTGCCCTTCGCAACCCTCGGTGCCTACCGTCGCCTGCGCAGAACCGCACCCGCCGGCGCCCTGCGCGTTCGTTCCCTTCTCCCTGCCGCTTTTCTGCCCTGGGCCTTTCTCGGACCGCTGCTCCCTGCGGTCATTCCGCTATGGCTTTCATCCAATCTGCTTTTCTATCTTCCTCTCACAGTCCTCACGCTCATCCTGGCTCGATACCTTCCGTCCTACTCCTCTGAAAATACCCGAACCATCCGACGCACGGCCACCGCACTCCTGCTTGGACTCACCGCACTCTACACCGCCGCCGGCATCTATATCTCCTCACACGTCGGCGAGCACCAGGTTGACGAAGGACACTACCTCATTCAAGCCGCCAGCCTCCACGAAGATGGTGACCTGAACATCCGCAATAACTTCGGATTCGATGTGGACCAAGCCATCGCCGAACTCATGACCCGCGAAACCTTCACCCCCGAACAAGAGGACGAAGTCCGCGCACGCGTCACCAATCATTTCCGGGCCTATCTACACATCAGTGCCTTTTCTCCCGAAGGCGAATGGCGCTCGTGGCATCCCTACGGCCTTTCGCTTCTGCTGGCCCCCTTCTCCGCCCTCGGCATGCCCGGGCGTCAATTCATCCTCGGCCTGGTCTCTGCCCTTGGGAGCATGCTGCTCTTTCTCCTGTGCATCCGGCTTGGACGCAGCATCCGCTGGAGCACCGCCCTGATTCTACTCCTCGCGGGCTCCTGCTACTGGGTTGCCTATTCCTGTCGCAGCCTGCCGGAAATCCTCGGCACCACCCTTCTGCTGGCCGCCGTATCGGCCACCTACGCCGCCGCGCGCCGCCCACTGCTTTCCTTTCTTCTCCTCCTCTTCTCCTGCGGCGGCATGCTCCTCGCGCATCCGCGCTTTGCCCCCTCCGCCTGCCTCGCCGGAGCATTCTATTTTATCCACGCCCTTTTCATTCATCCCTTTCGACGTCGCACCCGCCTGGCCTACGCGGGCGCCGTGCTCGCCGCTCTCCTTGCCGTAGGGCTCTACACCCTGTTCCATCCCGAAATACTGCACAAACTTACCGCCTATCAGACCATCGGACTCTTCGGCGTCTATCCGGAAGGCTCCTGGCTCATCCTCTTCAGCGAACGCGGCCTCTTCTATTCCCTGCCGCTCGCCGCTCTCCTCCTGGTCGCCCTCCTCTATGCCCTGATTGCCGACCGTCCCAATCGCGCCTTCCACACACTGGCCGCATTGAACCTGCTCGTGATGGTACTCGCCGTCGGCTCATCCGATTGCTGGGATGGCGGCCCCACCACTGCCGGACGCTACCTCCTCATCACCGTTCCCCTGCTCATTCCAGCCGCCGTTTTTCTCCTCAAACGCACCAATCCCATCGGACGTTGCTGGGCCCTCTTTCTCGGCCTCCACGCCTGCGCCATCACCGCCCTCTCCCTGTTCAATTTGCCACGCCTCGGCGCGCAAATCCTACACCATCCCCAGGGCGCGCTCCGTCAGACCCTCCCGCTCCTGCGCGAACTCTTCGAACCGTACGCCCTCTCCGACATCATGAATGGAAAACCCTACCACGGTTGGGACGCCTTCACCGTCAATCCCTTCCCCGCCCTGCTACTCGTTGCCACCGCCCTGCTGCTCCTCCCGCGCAAAACGCGCCCCCTCCTTCAAACCTCCGTGCTCCTTCTCCTTCTCGCGGCGGGCACCGCCCTACACCTGCGCAACGGCGCACTCGACTTCATCTGGCCCCCCGAAGCCATCGAAGAACTCCTCGCACATACACCCCTTGCCCATGCACGCCTCATATCCCAACCCCTTGACGACTCCCCGCGCCTCTCACCCTACGCCAACCGCTTCCCCGCCTTCCGCCCACTCACCCTCACCACCGAAGACCTGGGACAAACACAACGCGATACCATCTACTCCCAACCCCACCTCGATCAAAACGGATGGGAAGGCAAAGGCTACCGCTGGTTCACCCTCGTCCCTCCCTTTAATGCCGGACTCCCCGGACCCCGAAAACTCACCATCCACGCCACCCACACCGGCCCCGTCGATCTCTACGCCGCCGTCAAAGAAGGTGCACATCCCCTCTGCTACGAACACATCCCCCTCGGCACCCCCAAAGGCAGCTTCAAATGGTCCACCATCCTCGACACCGGTGCCCACCGAGGACACACCTACCTCCTCTTCCGACTCGAAGGCCAAGGCACCGTCACCTTCGACTCCATCACCTGGGCCCCTCTCCCCGCCTTTGAAACCACCGCATCTCCGAACACCCCCTGAAGTTTTCACACAAAGCCGCCAAGCCACAAAGAAAGAAGGGAAAACCACTAATCGACACTAATTTTCACTAATGGGATGAATGGAGGGCGAGCGTCCCTGCGAGCCGCTAATAGATGTCGCGAAAGCTCGCGGCGAGTTCTGAATTTTTTCGTGAAAACTCCGCGATCTTTGCGTCCTTCTGTGAAAACTTCCCTTTATTTGCGTGAATTGGCGTTCAATTGCGATCCGAACTCATCATCCTAAAAAAAGAGGTTGCTTTATGACACAGTTGCTTTGTGTGAAAATCACTCCCCGTCCCTCTCCTCATTCTTTGAGTTCTA
>Ga0075120_10003054_pt1 | contig 11691 bp, 7 predicted proteins | sample AntAceMetag02UKL_FD_69792 | JGI IMG/M metagenome (GOLD analysis project Ga0075120, IMG submission 69792) | Saline lake microbial communities from Ace Lake, Antarctica - Antarctic Ace Lake Metagenome 02UKL | ecosystem: Environmental > Aquatic > Non-marine Saline and Alkaline > Saline | place... | reverse complement strand
GCAGGTCTACCGCGATCTCGGCCCACTCGTGGCTCAGACCACACAAACCAACCTCAAGCAAAGCATGGGGCAATACATTCGGGCCTGCATGGAGGGCCTGAAGCGCCCCGCCACGCCCGCACGGCACGTGAACGTACTCCAGCACATCCTCGGATACTTCAAAAAGGAACTCTCCGCCGATGAAAAGCAGGAATGCGCCGAGTTGGTGGCCTCCTACCGGGCCGGGTTGGTTCCTCTCATCGTGCCCATTACTCTGATGAACCACTACATCCGCAAATTCGGCAACGAATACCTCGCCAACCAGATTTACCTACACCCCCATCCCGCCGAACTAGCCCTACGCAACCACACTTGAAGTATCTGCTTCCGGGGAAGGCACGAGGGCTCCATTTAATGCTGTCCATCATCGGCCTTGGCGGGTACGTTATGCAGCATGATAAACAAGTTAGTTTTATCCTTCGGATTGTGCCTAGCCTTGCTTACGGGGGCGCGTGCCGAGATGCTGGCATATTGGAGTTTCGGGCCCTCGGGAACCCTTTACACCGAAGTGCCGGATATTAACCGGACGGCAGGCGAGCCGTCTTTCACCCTGACGCCTCGGGGGTTGAGCACGAAAGATCCGAACGGCAAGAATGGCACGAGCTATACCGATCCGGACGGGATGAGTCATTCGGCAGGGCAGTGTGCGGCTTGGGAAGAGGCTTGGGATGATGCCGGAGACTGGGAGATCGAGCTGGATGCCTCCGGCTACAGGCTCACCTCCCTGCGGTTTGATGCGTATACCGATGAGGCCGGCATAAACATGGGCCCCCTATCGTTCCGAGTTTCATATCGGGTCGGCGTAGGAGAGTATGTGCCACTAGCCTCCGGGGTGCCTTTTCAAACGAACGGCTTCCACGAGTACACGTATGATTTATCCGGGGTGCCTGCGTTGCGGGATGTTTCCTCGGTTTTTCTGCGTGTGGATGAGTTGGTTGGCGGAACGAAAGGCTCGTGCGGTTTTGACAATGTGCTGGTGCAGGGGACGGCATGGGGACCGCCGCGCCCCGTGATTGCATTGACTCCGGCCAAGACCGACTACTATCTGCGTCCGGATGATTCGGCAGCATTTAATGTGCTGGCATCGAGCAGCGTTGGTGGTACGCTTAATCTGTCGGCACGCGGACTGCCCGCGGGCGCGATTTTTACGAACGTCGCAGGCTCGGTTTCGGTTGCGTCGTCTTTCCAATGGACGTCCGGCACCTCGGGTACACACACCGTTTGGTTTGATGCGGCGAATTCCAATGGCACCACCACCGTGGCGGTGGCGCTTCATGTGATGACCACCTACGGATCGATGGTATTGAACGAGGCCAATGCGGTGGACTCGAAAAACCAGATTGAAACGCCGGATCCCTGGTTCGGCGCGGTGGATGGAAATGGCGGAAACTGGATGGAGTTGGTGGTACTGCAGGACCACCTAGACGTGCGCGGATGGCGCATTCAGTGGGCACGTGCCAGAAAAGCCGCAGCGGTGCCGCGCAACATCTGGGTGGGGGATGCCGTGTGCGCACAGGGCGAACTGATTTTTTCGCAACACGCGAATTTGTCGAACCTGCGGGCGGGTTCGATTCTCACCCTCATTGAACAGCAACACACCAGCGCTTCCGGGGTGGTGTCGTTTTCGGATTTGAGCATCGATCCATCGACGAATGACTGGTGGATGAACCTTTGCACGGTCGAGGAGGCGGGCCGGGCCGGGCGGTATATGACCACCGACAGCAACGACGACGACTCCCCCGGCTCGTTTTCCGTGGGCAGCGACGATTGGCGGGCGCGGATTGTTAATGCAGAGGGCATTCTGGTGGCACCTCTGGTGGGCGAGGGCGTCAACGGATGCGATTGTTCGGTCAGCTCGGAGGAGGTGCTGGCGCTGGATGCGGATTTCTCGACGAGCATGACCACGGCAGAGGATTATGACGACAGGAAATATTCGAGTTTCAGCGAATTAAACACGGACAAGGACAGCCTCGTGCAGGAAGCCACTTGGATGCGGGTTTGGCATGTGTTCACCAATGCGCAGCAGGTGATGCTCAACGAGGCCAACTTTGTGGCGGAGGGTCAGTTTCTGGGAGGAGGCACCTTTGCGGGAAACAACGACCAGGATGAGCTTTTCGGTCGCATTGCCGGAAATGGCGGTCCATGGATGGAATGGCTGGTGCTGGCCGATCACCTCGATATGCGGGGCTGGAAAATGGAGTGGCAGAATGCGGGCGCCACAACGAATGCCTCGGGGACGTTGACGTTTTCAACTAATTCGCTCTGGAGCGATCTGCGCCGAGGCACCGCGATCACGATCGCGCAGAATGTTTGCCTGACCAATGACGGCGGTGGCGTGGTCTTCGCCGGAAGCGATGCTTCGTATGCCCCGTGCATGGGGAATGACTGGATTCATATCAGTACGCTGCACGAGGCGACGCAGGCGAACCCGCTTGTGGTGGCGCGCTTCCATGACACCACAAACCTGCTGGGACGCTTTCAAATGGATTCGGCGAATTGGGAGGCCACCATTCTGGATGCCGAGGGACGCCCGCGGTTTGGTCCGGTCGGCGAGGCTTACATGGAAAAATCCGTGTCGTCCAATGAAGTGATTCGTTACGCGGGCGACCCATCCAATGTGAGTCCTTATGTGTATACCGATGCCGACGACAGCTCCTTCGGCTTGCCCAATGAGCAGGAGGATGCCGCCGATCAGGATTGGCAGGCCCTGCGGGCGGGTGTGGAGAAACCGGCGATGGTACTCAATGAATATAATGTGGTCGCGGGTGGTGAATTGCTCAAGAATGACGGGGAGGACACCTGGTTCGGAAGGCGCAAAGGCAATGGAGGCAACTGGATGGAATGGCTCGTGCTGGCCGATCATCTTGACGTGCGCGGATGGCGCGTGCAGTGGGCGGAGCTGGACGGCACCACGCCCACCGATCGCTTGGTGATCTGGTATCCAGACGGCACAGTCAAGCAAGGCGAACTCCTGCTCGGACAAAACATGTATCTGGCCGACTTGCGCAAGGGGACACTGATGACGTTCTGCGAAGAATCCGTCGCGACAAATGGGAGCAATCTGCGCTTTGATCCCATCGAAGAACGCTGGCAAATCAATATTTGCAGTGTGGAAGAAGCCGGGAAAAGCACGCCGCTGGTGGTGACCCGCTCAAACGTGCCGAATGTCGATCCGGGCTACTATGCCGTCGGACATGAAAATTGGATTGTGCAATTGCTGGATGCGCAGAGCAACGTGGTGTTCGGTCCCTTTGGTGAATCCATGACGCCCACGATGAGCCTTTCATCCGATGAGGTCGCTCGCCGGGAAGCCGACGACGACTACGTCTCCTGGATTTGCTGGGATGACGCCTCCTCTTCCACCTATGCTTCGGAAAATTCCTGGGGAACACAAACTCAGGACTTTTCCTCTGTGCGCACCTGGTTCCCATCCGCCGATCCTGCCGATCTAGATGACGATGCCCTGCCCGATGATTGGGAAGGAGAAGAACTCGGCGGCACCTGGGGACAACCCCAAGTGGATGAGGATGAGGACACGTTTAGCAATTTAGAGGAATACATCGCGCTGACCTCTCCCACCAATCCGGCGGCCTATCTCGAGACGGCACTTGCACCAAGCGAGACTCCGACTCTGCGTTTCTTTGGCAAAGCGGGGCGGCAGTATTCGATCGAGGTGAATGAGCATCTGGGCGTTTCCCCCTGGACCACCTGGACGAATGGCCTCGAAGGCGGGGATGCTTGGACAAACGTGCCGCTCCCATTGGATTGGTCTGCCCCGGCGTTTCGTATTAAGGCGGAAATTCACGGCGAGGGGAACGATTCCTAGCGGTAGGCTTCGGGTCAGATGTCGCGCAGAAAGGGGGATGTTTTGCGGGCGCTGGCGGTTTCGGCGGTATCGAGGGTGACGGTGAAGGCTTCCTCCTGCTCGCCAGCTTCGTGAAGAATGCGCCCGGTTGGATCAATTACGGCGGAGGCTCCGGCATAAGGGATGTCGAGATCGGGGGGAATGCTTTCGCATCCGGCCTGATTGACGCCAACAACAAAGAACTGATTTTCGATGGCCCGGGTATGCAGCAGGCTGCGCCAGGCGTCGCTTCGCTCGAGCGGAAAGGCGGCGGAGAGAAGCACGAGGTCCACGTCGGCGAGTGCGTAGGTGCGGAAGAGTTCAGGGAAGCGTAGATCGTAGCAGATGGCCAGTCCGATGCGGCCCCACGGGGTCTCGGCCATGACGGGCTGTGTGCCGGGTTGAAGGTGGCGATCTTCGTAGATAGGAGCGAAAAGGTGAATTTTGGCATATTCTGCGATGAGGCGTCCCTCGGCATTGAACAGGAGCAGACTGTTGGTGAGGCTGCCAGTGACCGGGTCGCGGGAGAGCATGGAACCGGTGATCCAAATGTTGTAGCGTCGTGCGAGGAAGGCGAGGCGCTGGCGATGCTCGGCGCATGAGGCGGTGAGGCGAGGCAGGTCGTTCCAGGCAAAGCCGGTGGTCCACATTTCGGGCAGGCATATCCAATCGGACCCGGCCCGTGCCGCTTCAGCGATCCAGGTTTCGGCGCGACGAATATTTTCATCGGGCCGTGCCTGGGCGACCTGCATCTGAACGATGGTGAGGGTCAGTTTCATGGAGCTGATCCTATCAGCGGAACCCGGCAGGCGGTCAATGCTATTTATCCGTAGATTTTGAGATTGCAATCGGTGCGGTAGGCTGAAAAACTCCCGTGCTTCCGGGGGTTGCCGCCCTGATTGAAGCGGCGGGCCGGAATTAACGCGGCAGTATTTTGTAACTCTTTTGTAATCATGAAATTAGTATGTCTTGCGCAGGGTGCAAGGTGTGGAAAAAAGGGAGCGTGGCAGGATGAGTGGAATCAAGCGGGCAATTATCAGTGTATCGGATAAAACAGGCGTGGTGGCGTTTGCGCGGGCACTGGCGGACTTGGGAGTGGAACTGCTTTCCACGGGCGGCACCGCCAAGGCCATTCGCGAGGCGGGTATTGCAGTGAAGGACATCTCGGAGTTCACGGGCTTCCCGGAAATGATGGATGGCCGCGTAAAAACGCTGCATCCGCGCGTGCATGCGGGCCTGCTTTGTCTGCGCGACAGCGAAGACCACATGAACCAGATGAAAGAGCAGGACATGACCCCGATTGATCTGGTCTGCGTGAATCTCTATCCCTTTGAAGCCACCATTGCCAAACCCGATGTGACCCTCGAAGAGGCCATTGAAAATATCGACATCGGCGGGCCGACCATGCTGCGCTCGGCGGCCAAGAACATGAGGTTCGTGACCGTGGTGACCCATCCGGATGATTACGACCGGGTGATTGCGGAGATGAAGGCAAACGATGGCGCGACGACCGAAGCTTTCCGTTTCGAACTCGGACAGAAGGTATACGCCCGGACGGCGGAATACGATGCGATGATTGCGCGGTATCTGGGCGGGCGTTTGCCCGACGAGGCGCCGCGGCCTTTTGTGATTGCCTGCACGGGCGGCGAGACGCTCCGCTACGGCGAGAATCCGCATCAGCAGGCGCGCTTCTATAAGAATGCGACTGCTACGGAAGCCTGCATTGCTCATACGGAAGTGCTGCACGGAAAGGAAATGTCGTTCAACAATTACGTGGATGGAAATGGCGCGCTCGAGGTGGTGAAGGAGCTGAGCGGCGAGGCCGGCGTTTCGATCATCAAGCACACCAATCCCTGTGGCTATGCCACGGGAAAGACGCTTTCGGATGCGCTCGAAGCAGCGTGGGCGGGCGACCCGGTCTCGGCGTTTGGCAGCGTGATCGCCGTAACGCAGCCGGTGGACCTCGCCTTTGCCGAGACGCTGAAGGGCCGATTCGTCGAGGCGATTATTGCGCCGGATTTTGATGCCGAGGCGCTGGAGTATCTGATGGGTAAGAGCAAGAATATCCGTCTGCTCAAGCTCGCCCAGCCGATGGGCCAGGCCGGACCGGGGATGGATGTGAAGCAGGTCAATGGCGGTTGGCTGGTGCAGGACCGCGACATCGGGCTGATTGCCCAATTCGAGAGCGTGACGAAGCTCCCCTTCCCAGAAGAAAAACGCGCGCTCGCGGAATTCGGTATGAAGGGCTGCAAGCATGTGAAATCGAATGCGATTCTTCTGGTTAGGGAATATGCGCCGGGGTTTTATTCGGTGCTGGGCATGGGGGCCGGGCAGCCGAACCGGGTGGATTCCGTCCGCAAGCTGGCCATTGCCAAGGCACGGGAGAATGTAGCGCTGCTCTTTGCGGAAGAGGTGGCTTATCAGCAGGACCCCGAGGCCTTCTTCAAAAAGATCATGGGCGAAACGGTCTTGATTTCGGATGCGTTCTTCCCATTCGCGGACAATATTGAATTCGCCGCCGAAGCGGGTATCCGCTACATCGTGGAGCCGGGCGGTTCCATGCGCGACGACGAGGTGATTGCCGCCGCCGATGAAAAAGGCATCGCCATGGCCTTCACCGGTATGCGGCATTTTAAACATTAAGCGAGCATGTGGGCGGACTTGGCATTGACAGTGAGGCGGATGAAGTTTATCTTAAGTTGAACTTGGTGAGCGACGAAGGAGGTGTATCGTGTCTGTAACAATCAGTGCCCGCGAGTTGCGGGCGGATTTAGGGCGGGTCGTGAAATTGGCGCGGGGAGGTCAGCACTTCACCGTGCTGTATCGCAGCCGCGTGGCCTTTGAGATTATGCCCCCCGGAAGAGACTCGGCCTTTGATGGGGATTTGGCTGAAGATACACTGTATGGCGCGGGAGCGGTGGGCTCTTCTTCGGATGGTCGGGTGGCCTGCAATCACGACAAGGATTTGTACGCATGAAATGGTTGTTTGTGGATACGGCGGGCTGGTTTGCCGCCGCCGATGCCGCCGATTCGTCGAATGCGGGCGTCTGTGCTGCACGGGACCTGTGGCTCGAGCAAGGTGGCGGACTGCTTACCACCGATTATGTGGTGGATGAAACCCTGACGTTGCTTCGTATGCGTATGAATGTCCAAGCCGCCGAGAAGTGGTGGAAGCAGATTGAAGGCAGCAAGCGGGTGCGCATCGAGTGGATTAACCCGCAGCGCTCGGAACAGGCGAGAACGCTCTTTTTTCGTTATCGGGACAAGTCTTTTTCGTTCACCGACTGCATCAGCTTTGTTGTCATGAAGGAATTGAAGATAAAGAAGGTACTGACGTTGGATACTCATTTTCGGCAGGCTGGTTTTGATTTACTGCCTGCCAAGGCATGACGGCCGGATGCCGTACGTTATTGCAGGAATATATTATGCCAAATCGCATTGAGATAGGATTAAAGCGCGGGGTGAAGGATGCCCGCGGAAATATGGTGGTCAACAAGGCGAAAGGTTTTTTGAATCTGCCGCTGAGGGCCTGCCGCACACGGGATGTGTATAAGCTCGATGTGCAGCTTTCGCGGAAGGAACTGACAGAGGTCCGCAAGGTGTTCACCGATCCGGTGGTGGCGCAGTCGGCGGTGAATCGGCTTTATGTGCCCGCGTTCGACTGGCTCGTTGAGGTGGGATTCAAGCCCGGCGTGACGGATAATGTGGGCCGTACCGCGCGTGCGCTGACGGAGGACGTGCTGAACCGCAAACTCGATGACGGTGAGCAGATTTCCACCGCCGTGCAGTATTTTTTCAAGGGGGAGGACCTGACCCGCGATCGGATGATGAATATGGCGCGTCAACTCTTGGCCAATACCCTGATTCAAACCGTCGAACTGTTTTCTCCCGAAGAGTGGGCGGCGCATCCGGTGGATGCCGCGCTCCCGAAGATGCCGGACGTGCCCATCGAGGTGAAAACCTATGATCTGAGCGGTTCGGATGAGGAACTCCTGCGCATCAGTCGCGAGGGCATTCTCTCGCTGAGCATCACGGAAATGCAGGCGATACGCGATTATTATCTGCGTCCGGATATTCAGGCCGCACGCGCCCGGCATGGGCTGCCGGTGGACCGTCCGACGGACCTCGAACTCGAGGCGCTCGCTCAAACCTGGTCCGAGCATTGCTGCCACAAGATTTTTGCTGCGGAAGTCGATTATGAGGATGAACACGGACGACGCGAGACGATTCAATCGCTCTTCAAAACGTATATCCGCGGGGCCACGGAAAAGGTGAGCGAGCAGATCGACTGGCTGGTCTCCGTGTTTGTGGATAATGCGGGGGTGATCCGCTTCAACGACCACCTAAACGTGACGTTCAAATGCGAAACGCACAACAGTCCCTCGGCACTGGATCCTTACGGCGGCGCGATTACGGGCATCGTGGGATGCAATCGCGATCCGATGGGTACGGGCATGGGATCGGAACTGCTGTCCAATACGTGGGGCTATTGCCTGGGGTCGCCTTTTTATGCAGGCGAAGTCCCGGAAGGCCTGTTTCATCCGCGCATCATTCGCGACGGGGTGCATCACGGCGTGATCGATGGCGGCAACCAGAGCGGCATTCCCTACGCGCGCGGCTTCGAGTGTTTTGATGACCGCTACATCGGCAAGCCGCTGGTGTATTGCGGAACGGTCGGCCTGCTCCCCGCGCAGATCAACGGCAAACCCTCCGAAGAAAAAGAGGTGCTGCCCGGCGATCTGATTGTGATGGCGGGTGGACGCATCGGCAAGGACGGCATTCACGGTGCGACCTTTTCTTCGGAAGAGCTACGCCAGGAATCACCTGCGCAGGCCGTTCAGATCGGCGACCCGATCACGCAGCGCAAGCTCTATGAATTCATCATCGAAGCGCGTGATCAGGGGTTGTTCCGCGCGATTACCGATAACGGCGCCGGCGGCTTGAGTTCCTCGGTGGGCGAAATGGCGGAGTTTTCGGGCGGTATGGATATGGACCTCACGCACGCCCCGCTGAAATATGCCGGGATGCAGCCGTGGGAAATGTATCTTTCCGAGGCGCAAGAGCGGATGACGCTCGCCGTACAGCCCGAAAAAATCGAGGCGTTTCTTGCATTGGCGGCGCGGCGCGATGTAGAGGCGACGGCGCTTGGCACCTTCACCGACAGCGGTGAAATGATCATCCGCTACCAGGGCTCGGTCATTGCCCGGCTCGATATGGAATTTCTGCACGAGGGCTGCCCGCGCATGCGCATTCCGGCGGTTTGGCGCAAGCCGTCGCCCCCGACGCCGAAGCCCTCGCGTAAAGGCCTGTGCAATCGGCATCTTATTGAGTTGCTCGGCCGGCTCAACGTCTGCTCGAAGGAATACAAGGCCCGCATGTACGATCACGAAGTGAAGGGGCGCACCGTGATGAAGCCTTTTACGGGTGTGCAGTGCGACATCCCGGGCGATGCGACCGTCCTGCTGGCGGAGTACGACACGAAGGAAGGCATTGTGGTGGCCGACGGCATCAATCCGTTTTATTCGGATCTCGATACCTATGCCATGGCTCAGTCCTGTGTGGATGCCGCTGTGCGGCGCATCATCAGCGTGGGCGGGCGGCTCGACCACATCGCCGCGCTGGATAACTTCTGCTGGCCGGACCCGGTGCTCTCGGAAAAAACGCCCGATGGCCCGTACAAAATGGCTCAGCTCGTGCGCGCAAACAAAGGGCTCTACGATATCACCACCGCCTATCTCGCGCCGCTGATCTCCGGTAAGGACAGCATGAAAAACGACTCCGTGCGCGGGGGACGCAAGATTTCCATTCCGCCCACCCTGCTGATTTCCACCATCGGGAAGATCGATGATATCCGCCGGGCGGTGAGTCTGAGCTTCAAGGAGCCGGGTGATCTCATTTACGTGGTCGGGCTGACAAAAGAGGAGCTGGGCGCGTCGGAATATTTCCGAATGCTGGCCGAAGAACAGGATGCGCCCGAACATTACGGCGGCAACGTGCCCGAGGTGGATATCCCGCTCGCTCTGGCCACCTATCGCGCCATGCAACGCGCGACGGAACAAGGCTTACTGCGCTCCTCGCATACGCCGACGCTCGGCGGGCTTGGCGCTGGCTTCGCGTTGTGCGCGCTGGGTGGCGATCTCGGCGCGGAAATTGATCTTTCCGCCGTGTCTTGCGAGCCGGAGATGGAAACCGAGTCGGTTCTGTTTTCCGAATCGAATAGCCGCTTTATTGTGACCTGCCGACCTGAACAGGCCGCCCTGCTCGAAGCCCTCTTTGAGGGCGTACCTCTGGCACGGGTGGGCCAGGTGGCCGATTCCGGCGAGCTGCACGTAACCGGTGGCATGGGGAAAAATCTGGTACACGCGAAACTGGACACCCTGCGTGCCTCCTTTAAGAAAACACTCGATGGAATTTGAGGCACTATGAAACCGAACATACTGATCATTACCGGATACGGATTGAACTGCGAGGCGGAGTCGCGTCAGGCCTGGAAGATGGCGGGCGCGGAGACGACGCTCGTGCATCTAAACGACCTGATTGAGCAGCCCGCACTCCTGCATGAGGCACAGGGCCTCATGTTCATTGGCGGGTTCTCGTATGGCGACCACCTGACCTCGGGCCACGTCTTTGCGCAGCGCGTGAAACATCGTCTGCAAGAGGATTTGGCCCGCTTCATCGCCGAGGAAAAAATCATTCTTGGAGTGTGCAACGGGTTCCAGATCATGACGAAGCTGGGTCTGCTTCCGGGACTCAACGGCGAGTATTTCACCCAGACCGTGGCACTGATGCACAATGATTGCGGTGCTTTTCAGGACTTCTGGATTCACGTGCGCTTCGAAGAGGAATCGCCGTGCGTGTTCACGCGCGGGCTTGGGCCGATGATGCTGCCGATTCGTCACGGGGAGGGCAAACTCTTCACGCTCGACCAAGGGCTGCTCGATGAAATGGAAGCGAAGCATGGTGTGGCCTGCCGGTATATCGACCCAGCCACCGAGCAACCCACACAGGAATTTCCGCACAATCCGAACGGCTCGCTGAATGCCATCGCCGGGCTGTGCGATCCCACCGGGCGCATCTTCGGCCTGATGCCGCATCCCGAAGCCTTTCTCTTCCCGGAGAATCATCCGCACTGGGAACTGCAAAATCTGCGCAACGAAGCACCGGTTCAAGGCGATGGCCTCACGCTCTTCCAGAATGCGGTGCTTTATCTGAACGGGTGACGCTTCATTCGGCGGGTTATACTTTGGCGCGGAGAAGTTGTTCTGGAATCCAAGCGTGGAAGTCTTTGCGTGGCGGGGCGAGAATTGGGCGTTGGGAGAGCCAGGCGTTGAAGTAATGCCCACCGTCAGCCAGGAGGGTGGCGTCGGTGGCGAGGGCGGCGCGCAGGTGGTGTCCGGCTTCCGAGCGGCGGCTCAGGCAAAAGAGGTAGCAACAGATTTCCAGTTCAATCAGGGCGCGCAGTCGCGGATGGGCGAGCTGGCCTGGATCGGCAGGGGCTTTTTCCCGAAGGGCGTTCATCACGGCGAGGCGGCGGGTGAGTTCTTCTTCCATGGTATGGCCGCCGGTGATGTTTCCCTGGTGGCGCCGGTGCAGCGCGGTGACCTCGGGCAGAAATCCAACGGAATGGCGCGAGGCAATGCGCACCCAGAGTTCCCAGTCGCCATGGATCAGTGTTTCATCGAAGGGCTGCATGCTGCGTAGGGCGGCTCGGCGCAGCATGATGGTGGGATTTCCAATGTCGCATCCGAGAATGAGGCGGTGCGTGAGAAGGAAGGGGTTTTTACAGTCGTCGCGGAGGTCGGGCGCGG
>Ga0075120_10003052_pt1 | contig 11698 bp, 8 predicted proteins | sample AntAceMetag02UKL_FD_69792 | JGI IMG/M metagenome (GOLD analysis project Ga0075120, IMG submission 69792) | Saline lake microbial communities from Ace Lake, Antarctica - Antarctic Ace Lake Metagenome 02UKL | ecosystem: Environmental > Aquatic > Non-marine Saline and Alkaline > Saline | place... | reverse complement strand
CATCAGGTGAGCAGATCGGTTTATTTGCCAATGATGGGGCAACGGTTTTAGATACGCTGACTTTTGCAGCACAGCAAACTGATGTTTCTTTTGGGAGAAGCGTTAACGGAGGGCCCAATTGGCTCGCTATGAATAAACCCACGCCTGGCGAATCGAATACTTCTGAAATTGTTGTTTCACTCAAAGTCTTTCTTGAAGGAGCTTTCAATGGTACTGAAATGAATACTTTTACAGGGCATCAACATTTTCCATTCACTCAGCCATATCATGTTGAGCCATGGAATTACAACGGTCTCGAAAAGGTTTCCGAATTTCCAAACATGGATGTAACTGATTGGATTTTGGTTGAATTGAGAGATGCCTCAAATTCATCTTTAGCCACACAGAATTCGGCTATAATACAGCAGGCAGGCTTTCTGCTTAAGGATGGGACTATTAGTGGGATTGATGGTTCAGGAGAATTGATTTTCGATGTGTATTTTAACGATAGTTTATATGCTGTTATCAGGCACCGGAATCACCTGGATGTTATGACTAATTATGCGCTGCAAAATGATGGGGGCATTTTTATTTGTAATCTTACCGAATCAGCTGATCAGGTTTTTGGAGGTGTATTGGCTGTAAAAGAAATTGCCCCGAATATCTGGGCTATGTATAGTGGCGATGCCTTATCTGATGGGGAAGTGAATCAATTTGACAGGGATTCAGTTTGGGTGGGACAGGCCGGTAAATCAGCTTACTTTCAAGGTGATTTAAATCTTGATTCCCAAATAAACAATCAGGATAAAAATAAGTTTTGGCTTCCTAATATAGGGGCGAAGGGCCGCGTGCCTCAATGATGATTGTATTGGTTTAGTGTAATTGTTTAAGTGATTAATAGATTTGCAAAAATTTAATCTTTTTTCAATTAAATGTCATTGATTGTCATTAGTGGTCATTGATAGTCATTAAATGCAAAAAAAATGACGCGCGAAGCGCAAATGACAATTATTGACAGCGAAGCTAAATGACACACTAAAATTGCATAAACGATAGATTTGTCTCAGTCCAGTGCCAGCTAAATAGTGCTTGTCCTTAAAGTCGGCATTTTTCACTAGCCCCGGGTTTTAGCCCGGGGATTGATAAAATTGACAGAGAAAAGGAGGGGCTTTTTTATCCTTCCAATTCAATCCCTGCCCTGAAGGACAAGGCTATTGATGATTTAAAAATCTCACTATAAAGACGAACACTAAATAGTGTCCGTCCATAAAGTCAGTACTTTTCCGTAGCTCCGGCATTTATGCCGGAGATTATTTGATTTGATATTTCTCACCCCCGCCTTTTGGCTGTCAATGCCGAAGGCATTGACAGCCAAAAGGCGGGGGAATTACCGCTAAATTCATTATTCCCCGACCTAAAGGACGGGGCTATGGATATTTGCAAGGAAGATACTTTATGGACACGCACTAAATAGATGCAGTTTATTCAAAGTTTGTCCCTATACCAGGTTTGCAAGGATTTCCGAAAATATTTCCTCACTTAGCTTCCTAATGAAATATTTGTACTTTCGTAAAAATTCAAAATGTTTTAGCCAATGAATAGATTTTTGATCACTTACATACTTTTTATTTCATTTTTTATTTGTTATTCAACGCGTGCCCAGGCACCATTGCAAAACAATCATGGATTCCCAATTCATAATCATGGATCATCCAAAATACCGGACCAGGGTTCATCGAGAAATGGTAAATTCGTTATCGATTCAACGCATACTTATCTTGGAAGTACAATCGGGCAGAATTGGTTTCACTATCAACGGTATTTGGTTTCTGAAAGAGACCAATGGGGGAATTTCCTGAAGGCTGCAACTTTGGAGTTTGATACAATTAACAATCAATGGTCTCAGTATCAAAAATATGAAGCCTCATATTTCGACAGCCTTACAACATCTTTTTGGAATGCGCAGGTTTGGGACTCGAAGGCTGGTAATTGGCGCCTGTCCGACTCGACCTCCTTTAACGCTGACGGCGATCCGGTAATCAATTGGTACAAAGTATGGGATCCTGTAAAATTTCGTTTTTGGCGTGGTCAGCGGATAATCTATGCTTACCAAACCGAAGTTCTTTTGAGCAGGGATATTCAAAAATTTGATACCTTAAGTGGCAACTGGAAGCCGGATGAATCCTATGCTTATTCATATAATGATGATGGTTTGCTCATCAATAAGTTAATTATGGAATGGGATACAGCGGGCAATGACTGGAAAAATCATTCACAAATTCAATATACCTACAACGAGGGCTTATCCATCCAATCGGAAATAACTCAGTTATGGGGCGATGGTATGACGTGGGTGAACAATTCTAAATTTGAATACGCGTATGATGAAGATTCTGGAAAACTCATAAAGCGAACGCGTTTTTCCTGGGCTTCCAATGTAGCTTGGGATTTAGTTACACAAACGCTTTACACTTATAATGACAACCTTTGGCTGGTAGAGGCACTTTCGCAGGTTTGGGTTGAGTTTGAGAATCAATGGTACAACACTACTGTTAATTATTATGTCTATAATTCACAGGGCCAACGTACTGAAATCCTCCTCCGTTCTTGGGATTTTACCGGACATTGGGTGAATGAATCGGAGAATTTATTTACATATGATGATGACGGGAACCAGGTTCAATATGTTTTTAAAGTCTGGAATGATGAGAATAATTTATGGGACAATTATTATAAAACCAACAACTTTTGGTCGGAATTTGTACCTGCTGGGATCGATAATATTTCAGGCCTCAATGTTCAAATATTCCCAAACCCAACAAGCAGTATTGTTAATTTATCCTTAAAGGAAAATGCGAAAAGCATGATGACTTCAGTTTATACCATGGATGGGAAATTGATGTTGCAAAAATTAATTGGAGCTAATCAAACACAAATAAATGTTGCTGGTTTTCCGGCCGGACAATATCTGATAGTTGTAAATGCTGAGGGAAAACGATATACACAGATTTTGATTAAAGGATAAAATTTATTGATTTGAGAGCTGGGCGATGGGAACATTTATTGAAATTGGTTAAGAATTTAAAATGGGAACAAGTTGTTCCCAAAATTCCATAGCCAATTAAGCAAGATGGCCAGCAAACAAAATCAAAAATAGAGAATACATGGCGAAAATATTAGTAATCGACGATGAAAGAAGCATCAGGAATACCCTGCGGGATATTCTTGAATACGAAAGTTATAAAGTGGACGATGCCGAAAATGGTATCGAAGGGCTGAAACTGGTGAACAGCAAAAAATTTGATGTTATCCTTCTTGATATTAAAATGCCAAATATGGACGGCATTGAGGTTTTAGAGCATATGATGAAAGTAACTGATACTCCTATTGTAATGATTTCAGGCCACGGCACCATCGAAACAGCGGTGGAGGCAATTAAAAAAGGTGCCTACGATTACATAGCAAAACCTCTTGATTTGAACCGTTTGCTGATTACTATCCGAAATGCACTCGATAAATCCAAACTTGTAAAGGAAACCAAAACCCTGAAACAGGATGCACCGCAAACCTGGGAAATGATTGGCCAGTCCGAGGCTATTATGCAGGTAAAGGAGCTGATCGACAAGGTGGCGCCTACCAACGCCAGGGTACTCATTACTGGCAACAATGGGACAGGAAAAGAATTAGTTGCCCAGTGGATACACGAAAAAAGCCAGCGTGCCCATGCACCCTTTATCGAAGTGAACTGTGCAGCCATTCCTTCAGAACTTATCGAAAGTCAGTTGTTTGGCCACGAAAAAGGTTCGTTTACCTCTGCCATTAAGCAGCGCAAAGGTGATTTCGAACTTGCAAATGGGGGTACACTATTTTTAGATGAAATTGGTGATATGAGCCTTTCTGCACAAGCAAAGGTTTTGCGTGCCCTGCAGGAAAATAAGATTACCAGGGTAGGGGGTGAAAAGGAAATATCAGTTGATGTACGTATCATCGCTGCCACCAATAAGTCACTTAGCGAAGAGATTGAGAAAAATAATTTCCGTGAAGATTTGTATCATCGCCTGAGTGTTATCCTGGTTGAAGTCCCTGCGCTCAATGAGCGTGAAGGAGATATCCCGCTTCTGGCACATCATTTTATGGAGGATGTCTGTTCAAAAATGGGAAAAGCTGAACTGAGGTTTACAGAGGGTGCCTTACTAAAACTTGAAGCCTACAAATGGACCGGCAACGTGCGGGAATTGAGGAATGTAATTGAAAGGCTGGCTATTTTATGCGACAAAGAAGTTACAGCAGATGATGTAGCTAAATATGCGAAGCCACTTTAGAAATACTGAAATAGTACTACCACGAATTTAATGACTGAATTTGAATTATAAAAGGATGAGTTATTTAAACTGGCAACGAAAACCTGGAGTACTGAAGGTTGTGGTTACTATTCGTTACTCCAATACTCCAATACTCCAATAAAAATTAAAATAACAGTGAAACCACAGAAATCAGTAATCTATTAAAGCTCCGTCGTCTTTAATTGGAAATCAATTGTGGGTGATTGGTAATTGGGTTTATCCTAAGCACATCCGCCAACTCAAAACTCAAAACGCCAAATGCCGACCTTCGATCGTGCATGCTCGAAGCTTCGCTTCGGCACGCCAAATGCCAAACGCCCTAATCATTCCAAATCTCCCAGGATCCTTCGGCCTGCTTCTCAAGCATAGCTATTCCATTAAAGGTTTTGGCGCCATACTTCGTTCCTTTTCTCAGGAATTCAGTTTCTTCAGGATTGTAAATCAAATCGTATAAAAGGTGATTTTCGGTGAGATACTGGTATGGGATATTTGGGAAACTCTTTTCATCAGGGTGCATCCCTAGCGGTGTTGCGTTGATGATTAATTGGTGCTTATCCATTGTTTCCCTGTCGAGATCAACGTAGGCTATGGCCTCCGCATCGTGGGGGTTGCGGGAAACGAACTTATAGCGAATCCCAAGGTTATTCAGAGCGTAAGCTACTGAAACAGCTGCGCCGCCCCGGCCAAGGATGAGTGCGTTTTTGTAACGAAGTAAGTCTCGTGTTGAATGTTCAAAACCAAATACGTCGGTATTGTAGCCCCTTAAATAAAACTTGCCGGGCATCCGTATGATCCTAATTACATTTACCGCTCCGGTTTCCATGGACACTTCATCCAACTGATCCATGTAATCGAGTATGGTTTTTTTATAAGGTAAGGTTACATTAAGTCCTTCCAGGCCAGGTATCGATTCGATTAATCCTGGTAGTTCCTCGAGATCATCGAGTTCGAAAAGTTCGTAGGAGCAATTAGAAATGTTTTCGTTTCTGAACTTTTCTTCAAAATATTTTTGTGAAAAAGAGTGGTCAAGTGTTTTTCCTATTAATCCAAATTCTCGCATCATTTAGTTTTATCGTTGGCAAATCGTTCAACGACAAATATAAGAATAAATCCGAGAATTGCCAATGCAATGGCCATTAAAAGAAAAGGTTCGCCTGAATAATTGCCCGGCAATACATTTTCCTGGATCAGTGGCTTTACAATACCATGCCTGTCAATAAATGTTTCGAGGGTGTTTTTCCAGGGCCAGACTTTATTGAGCGACCCAACCATGAAACCCGCCAGTACTGCTATGGTCTGGTTATGGTATTTCTTGAGTAGCCACGAAAGCAGGTTCGAAAAACTGATGATTCCAACAACAGCCCCGGAAAGGAAAATAGCGAGAATTCCAATTTTTAAATCGCTTACAGCGCCAATGATGTAAGCATATTTTCCCATCAATAAAAGGATGAAACTCCCTGATATCCCCGGAAGGATCATCGCACAGATTGCAATTGCCCCTGAAAGAAAAATAAACCACCATGCATTGGTGGTTTCTGCAGGTGTAATTTCAGTAATGATGTATGCGACAACAATACCTGCCACCAGAGAAATGATGGACCCAACATTCCAGGATTTAATTTGTTTGGCCACATAAATAGCCGATGCAACGATAAGCCCAAAGAAAAATGACCAGATCAATTCGGGGTAATTCTCAAGGATGAATTTTAGTAATTTGGCCAAAGACAAAACACTGATTCCAATCCCAATAACGATGGACAATAAAAAGTTTCCATTAACGGCTTTCCAGAATGCTGAAAACCCATCGCTGAACAATAGCTTTATAGTAGCCAGGTTTATCGATTTAATGGAGTTGATCAACTCCTCATAAATCCCGGTAATAAAAGCAATGGTTCCTCCGCTCACACCCGGAACTACATCGGCAGCGCCCATTCCCATGCCCTTAAGCACCAACATTAAATATTTCTTCATTCTTTGATATGTTAAATCCTATTATTGCCAATTGCACTCAGGTAGCCAAGTAACTCCAAACTCTATCCACTCTAGGCACTCTAGTGTTAAGTCATCCATGTTTTGACGCTTGAAAGTGCTGCGCACGTTTCAAGGTCAAGCCTCTGACTTTCAAGCGTGCGAAGCACCTTGAAACGTCTATTAACAATACAATAATTTTATCTTGACATAACTCTAACTCACTTTAGTCACTTTAGTCACTCAAGCTCACTTTAGTCCACTTTAGGCACTTTTCACTTTACCTGTACTTTTCAAGAAGGTTTAAAAAAGTAATACTTTCTTTGAGTTCCGGATAAAACTCAAATAGCTGATAGTAAGATTCAAAATTCATTTTTAAGGCAAGTTCAAAATTAGCATAAGCCTCCTTCTCCCTTCCCTTTTTTACGAGGTATCCTGCCAGCCGGTAATAGTACTCGTGGTTTTGAGGTTGATTTTCAATACCTGAAAGGATCAGTTCGATTGCTTTTGCAAAGTTTTCTTCGTCAGCATAAATTGCAGAATAATCAAGCCATAGATCAGGATTGTCGGGTGCCAGTTCCACAACTTTTTCAAAAGCCTGTTTGGCATCATCTATCATCTTGAAGCGAAAATACGCATCAGCAAGGTAAAGCCAGTTATCCTCATTCAGTTCATCAAGGTGCACGGCTTTGTGCATATATTTCAAGGCAGTTTTTTCGTTACCGGCCCTGTCATTCAATATTCCCAGCCCCATCCAGCCCTCGGCAAGATCAGGTTCGATGTTAACCGATAACCTGTAACTATCATAAGCCTTATCGATTTCACCTAATTTCTCGTAACATTCGCCAATATAAAAATGGGTGAGCCCTTCGGGTTCTTCCAGTTTAAGCGTTTCTTCGTAGGTCCTGATGGCCTGATGATACATGCCGATATTGGCCATTGAGTTGGCCTTGTTAAAGTAAGCCGAGGAAAATTCAGGCATAATGGCAAGGGCGAAATCATAAGCTTCAACAGCTTTTTCGTATAAGCCAATGTTTGAATAGGCAATGCCAAGATTAAACCAGGCAACTTCCGAATAAGGGTGTTTGTCGATGAAGCCGTTAAAATACTCAATGGCATCTTCCTCACGGCCGGCAACCTCGTAGCAAAACGACAATTCATAAATCACACCAAGGTTGTCGGGGTTAATTTCCAGGGCTTTAATCAGGAAAATAATCGCCTTGTCGAAGTCATTCATGTCTTCGAACTCAAACGCTATCCGTGTGTATATTTCATCCTTTTCTTCAGAAAAGTGCGCTGCTTTGTTATACTCTCTTATGGCATCCTTAAACTTTTTGAGCCTGCTGAAAATTGTGCCTTTCGTGATGTAAATATCAGGATTTTGTGGCTCGATACCTTCAATATTGTTGAGGATTTCGAGTGCCTTCACAGATTTATTGACAGACGTAAGGTGCTGGGCTTTTCTTAGTAAAAATGTAACCGATTCCGGGTATTGTCGCAGGGCATGGTCGATGGCGACACTGGCTTTTTTGGCATTATTTCTTTCGAGATAGAAATCAATGATGTCTTCAAACTCTTCAACATCAAAAAAATACATCTTCTCTTGCTTGATCATATTAGCAAACTTACCTACCAGGTCGTTCAATTCCCCCGCATCATTCATCGAATCAAATTCTTCTCTCATAAAACAAATATAGTTTCATCGGCAAAAGTAAATATTTTCCTTGACCATTAAATTTTTCAGCAAACTATTAACATAAAGTTAAAGTATTGATAAAGGGTAATTGTTTAGGTGGTTGAGAGATTTGTTAAAACGAAAACCCTTTTCCAATTGAAAGTCATTTATTGTCATTGATGGTCATTCGTAGTCATTTTTTTCAAATAAAATGACGTCCGCCGGCTGGCGGATAAATGACGCAATTGAACTTATTAAACGAAAGATTCACTTCATTTCTATACCAGCGAAATAGATACGATAAGGGATCATAAAGCATTTACCAAATTAGTTAAAGTATCAAAATTTTTCATCTTCCATTAGATTCCTGGTAGTACCGTTATCTTTAATCAGCAGTCGAAGAAAGGTGTGTGAAATGGAAAGTGTTTATGGGATAATACCAACTACCAGCAATCAGAAACCAATTGATATTTCTCCAAAGAAAATTACTTTTGCCAAAAATAATAACAACACATGACACTTATTAAATCTATTTCAGGCATTCGTGGTACTATTGGCGGTAAGCCGGGTGAAGGACTTAGCCCACTCGATATTGTTAAATTCACAGCTTCCTATTTGAGTTTTTTGCAACAAAGCAATCCCGACAAAAAGTTGAAAATCGTTGTTGGCCGTGATGCGCGAATTTCGGGAGAAATGGTAAATAATGTTGTGCTGGGTACATTGATGGGCATGGGTGCCGATGTTGTGGATGTCGGACTTTCGACAACCCCGACCGTTGAAATTGCTGTGCCGATTGAAAAAGCTGACGGCGGAATAATCCTCACAGCCAGCCACAACCCGAAACAATGGAATGCCCTGAAGTTACTCAATGAGAAGGGCGAATTTCTTTCGGCTGCTGAGGGCGAAGAAATATTGAAGATTGCCGAAGCAGGGACTTATAACTTTGCTGAAGTTGAACAATTGGGTAGCCTTTCCAATCGCAATGATTTTATCGATATCCATATTCAGCAGGTGCTTGATCTGGAACTGGTTGATGTAGAAGCAATAAAAAAGGCAGGCTTTCGGGTGGCCCTTGATTGCGTGAACTCAACGGGTGGAATTGCTTTGCCACTTTTATTAAATGCATTGGGAGTTAGGGAAGTTGAAGAATTGTACTGCACCCCTGATGGCCATTTCCCGCACAACCCGGAACCCTTGCCCGAAAATTTAACCGAAATTTCTGCACATGTAAAACGTACAAAATGTGATGTAGGTTTTGTTGTCGATCCTGATGTTGACCGTCTTGCCATTGTAAACGAAGATGGAACTATGTTTGGCGAGGAATACACACTTGTTGCCGTTGCCGATTATATCCTGAAAAGCAAAGTTGGAAACACGGTTTCCAATTTGTCATCAACAAGAGCCTTGCGTGATGTTACCGAAGCAGCCGGCGGAGCTTATTTTGCCTCAGCTGTTGGTGAAGTGAATGTGGTGGAAATGATGAAAACGCAAAATGCTGTTATCGGTGGTGAAGGAAATGGCGGGATCATTTATCCCAAATCGCATTATGGCCGTGATGCCCTGGTGGGAATAGCTTTGTTCCTGACGTTCATGGCAAAGACCGGAAAAAAATGTTCTGAAATCAGAAAACAATACCCGGCATATTTTATTTCAAAAAATAAAATCCAATTATCCCCCGAAATGGATGTGGATGCAATCCTTGTTAAGGTGGCTGAGAAATATGCAGGTCAGCCTATCAACACCATTGATGGGGTGAAAATTGAATTTGATAAGGAGTGGGTCCACCTGCGCAAATCCAATACCGAACCCATCATCAGGATTTATTCGGAAAGTGAATCCGAATCAAAAGCAAATGAGCTGGCCCATAAGATTATGGATGATATCAGAGCAATGGTCTAAAGGATTTGGGGAACTATTTAGTGTCCGTCCATAAAGTCAGTGTTTTTGCGTTGCCCCGGCATTTATGCCGGGGAACACTTGATTTGATATTTCCTACCCCCGCCTTTTCATTCTTGCTGCCAAAGGCAGCAAGAATGAAAAGGCGGGGGTTATTAATCCCTTCAATCTTGTCCCCGACTTGAAAGTCGGGGCAACGGATATTGCAGGGAAGTTACTTTATGGACGGGCACTATTTAGTATTTGTCTATAAAGTCGATATCTTTCGTGATTGAAGCTCAAATTTCTAAAATCAAAATAAATCACAATATTAAAATCTCAGCGCCTCCGCAGAGTAGCTTTAGCACTCTCGGAATGTTCAAAACCGCGTCAGACTTCCATACGGACTCATACGGGCTTACTTCATGTCGCAAGTTTTGAAATTTGTGTTTTGAATAGAAATCAAAAACCTGTGTGGTCCTGGCTCACCCAGCATTGGGATTGTAGTTTAAAAAAAGTTTCTGTGAATAACTTTTTTTAATAAAAAGAATAGAAGTATAGTAGAATCAACTATTTTTATCCCTTATTCACAAAACCACTCCAAATGGCTGCTCGACGAAAAAAGAAAAGAAAGCCCATCAAATACAAAACGGTAAGTTTTAAACTCTCCGCAAGGCAAAAAAAATCCCTGGATGCTTATTGTACTGTGCGGCATACCACAACTATAAAACTTATTAAACGATCGATCCAGCATTTTCTAAGCCTGAAGCCCGAAGATCCGCCACCCGATTATACCACTGCCAATCAATTGGATTTGTTTTGGGAAGAAGATGATGTGCCCTATCCCAGCGAGGAAAAAGAATAGGGGTTTTAATTGGTAGATTTTATGTATTTATTTAGCTGGTGCTGAAATGAGACAAATCTATCGTGTAAGCAATTTCAGTTGTGTCATTTAGCTTCGCTGTCATTAATTGTTATTTGCGCTTCGCGCGACATTTTTTTGCATTAATGACTATCAATGACCACTAATGACCACTAATGACCATCGATGACATTTAATTGAAAAAAGATTTAATTTTAACAAATCTATCAATCACCTATACAATTACGATTTTACTTAATAAATGAATTCTCATACGGCAGCCTGTTGATGATGGAGCGGCCAAGGGTAACTTCATCGGCATATTCCAATTCATCTCCCACCGAAACTCCCCGGGCAATAGTCGAAACTTTTATTTCAAGGCCCTTCATTTGTTTAAAAATGTAAAAGCTGGTAGTGTCGCCTTCGATGGTGGCAGATAGCGCCAGGATAACTTCATACACTTCACTTTCATGCAGGCGATCGATAAGTTTATTGATAGTTAGTTCGCCGGGGCCAATGCCATCCATAGGCGAAATGATCCCCCCCAGCACATGGTACAATCCTTTGTATTGTGAGGTGTTTTCGATGGCCATTACATCACGGATGTCTTCGACAACACAAATCACCGAGCGGTCTCTTTTGGGGCTGTTGCAAATAAAGCAAATCTCATCGTCAGAGATGTTCTGACACACTTTGCAAAAAATTACATCAGTGCGCATTTTAATAATGGATTCGCCCAGCATCTCTGCTTCAATCTTTTCTTCCTTCAGTAGATGTAGGGCCAGTCTTAGTGCGGTCTTCCGCCCAATGCCCGGAAGTTTGGCCAGCTCGTTTACAGCTCCTTCAACAAGTTTGGATGAGTAATTATTCAATTCGTTCTGTTTATTTGTTCAGCAATATTTAGAGTTCGTCTATAAAGTCCAACTTCTGCGTTGTTGCTCAAAATCCAAATCCTCAAATACATTAGTATTCTGCGGTTTGAATTTTTCACACGCC
>Ga0075120_10003051_pt1 | contig 11700 bp, 17 predicted proteins | sample AntAceMetag02UKL_FD_69792 | JGI IMG/M metagenome (GOLD analysis project Ga0075120, IMG submission 69792) | Saline lake microbial communities from Ace Lake, Antarctica - Antarctic Ace Lake Metagenome 02UKL | ecosystem: Environmental > Aquatic > Non-marine Saline and Alkaline > Saline | place... | reverse complement strand
AGGCGCAAAGGGTCGAGCGACTGGCGCCAGTGGTTCTCCCTGCAGGAGTGCCACTGCCCGGAGCGAGAGCGCCGCATTGAAGAGTGGGTGAACGAGCTGGGCCTGGAGGGAATCAGTCTGGGGTGACCGTTGTGCCAGTCCCTCCACCCTGCTTCTTCGCCAGCGCCGCCAGCACAGCTGCCTTCACCGGCGCGCCGTCGGGGAGAGTGGTCGCCAGCTTGATCAGCTTCTCGGTTGGATGACGCTCGAAGTCAGCGACAGTGCTGTGCATGGCGGCCATAGCAAATGGCCAGAATACCGAAAGCGGTCGGGTGTCTTGTAGCGATTGCTTCAGCGACCGCGACGCTGCTGGATGTACGCCAGCGCATGGGCCAAGGCGGGAAGGGTCGCGCCGCCGATCGCGCTGGCGCCCAGCGTCTCAAGGCCGGTGTCCACCCAGTCCTCATAGAAGGATTCGCCTTGCCCGTAGTTCGAGGGGATAGCAGCGGCCAGTGCAACAGGAGCTGTCAGGCCGGCTCCGATCCCTGCGAGGTCGAAAGTGAGCTTGGCTCCCGAGCGGGACTTGATGCCATCCAAGGTGTCCTGAAGGATTCTGTTCGCAGATGGATTGGGATGAATCCTTTCAGGCGGAAGATCCCCAGAACCCGGGTCGACGGCAGCGGAAGGCATCGCGCGCTGGGCGCGCAATCTCCTGATCTCGTCTGGGGTCAGGTCAGGAGAAAGCTCAGCCTCTCTTAGGGCGCCCTGCCGGACACGCGCTGCGTACTCCTGCTCCGAGATGGCGTCGGTCATGAAGGCGTCCAGCAGGTCTCGCTGCGCGGCCGCTCGCCGGGGGTCGGGTCTCATCGCCTAGCTCCCCTGCCTGGCTTCTCGGTCGGAACGGCGCTTCATCAGGGCGGCCCGGTAGGAGCCGCCGCCGGAATCGTCGCCACCCCTGCCGCGGCCCCGGTCCTGGCGCTCTTGCTTGGGCGGCGCTTCTTTCGCCGGGGGCTGCTCGCCGCGGGCTTGCCGGCGGGCGCCCTTGACCCCGTTGACCACCTTGCGCACGGTCTGCTTGGCAGCCTCCTGGCGGTCTTTGGAGGAGGGTCCTTCGCCACGGGCTCCTACCTTGGCCTTGACTTCGTTGACGACGTCCGTGACGCGAGCGGTGGCATGCTCCTTCTTGCGGCCTGAAGGCGCGGAGGAGCGGGAAGGAGGGCCCTGCATGGTAGAGGCGTAGCGGTCAGGCCAGCGTAGCAAGGCTGGCTGGAGCGTCCTCTTCTTTTGCCAGCTCCCAGAAAGCGCGGGCAGAGGGATCGCCCGTCGGCAGATCAGCCGTGGCCGCTTCTGCTTCCACCAAGTCCCAGTATTGACGCACTCGCTGCAGCCATCGCTGCTTGTACTGCGCAAGCTCGTCGCCGCGGAGTGTGAAGCACTGGGGTTTTTCGTTGGCCTGGATGACAATGATGCGGCCTTGATTGATTCTGATGTCCAGTGTCTCCTGGGCCGCAATGGCGTAGGCGGCGATCTGCATGGCGCACTTCTGAAACTTCCTCCATCCAGTAAATAGAGAACGGTCTCGATCTTTCGGGTAGTACCGGCAATAGGGACCATTGGACGACTTGATGTCATCGAGTGAATAGATGCCCCCCCTCATGGTCCCGATGAAGTCGGGGCAGCCGGCGTAGCGATGAGTGTGCGACCAGATGCGCGAGACCCCGTCCGATGCCTTCGCAAAGCTCCAGTCAGGACGCAGTGGGCGCTCGCTCCATTCGATACCCTCATAGGAGTCCAGCAGCTTCTCCACCTCAGGTCCCCAGAAGGCCGCGTGTTCTGGATCATCCAAGGTCGTGATCGGCCTGCCTCGCACGTAGGCCTCTGCCGCGGCGTGCAGGTTGGTGCCTCGGCTGGCGGCCGCATCTCTGGCGCCGGGGTTCTTGGCGATCCAGTTCTGCAACGCCTTTTCGGCCTTGGCGCTGTTGGTGCGGCCCAATATCGAGGTGACTCCGGGATAGCTGAAACCGGGCTTATCGGTCTGATAGCAGCGCGTGTTCCCGTCGGCGAGAAAGAATCTGGTGGGTGAGCTCACTGTCTGTTACGCCGAAGCGTTAATCCGTGAGAACACGATAGAGGAGCTTCACCCCTCGGCAGGGCGGAACGCATCCTCAATCGCCTGGCGTGGCGCCTGGTGGTTTCGGTACTCGTCCACCACCTGCAGAGAATTGCGAGCCAGCAGCGCGGCTGCCTTCAAGAAGCGATCGTGGTAGTCGTCCATGTCCTTCACCTTGCCCAGGCTTCCGTCCAGCCGATCGCCCAAGGCGTTGCCCACGATGGCCAGATAGGCCAGCGTGATGGGGTCTGGATGAGAAGCGCGGAAGCTTGCCCCTTCATCTGTGAAGTCGCTGAGCGTCTTGCAGGCTGCGCCTAGCCGGATTGAGATCAGCTCAAGGAGATCGCCCTGGCGCTTCAACTCCTTCAGGATCAGGTCGTCATTCGTCATCGGGGCTCGCTGGGAAAAGGGTGTCATCGAAGTCTGGCGCAATGACCCCGTCAAACATTCGCACAATGTGAAGCGCGCCGCGATCGACGAGGTCAAGGGCCTTCCACTGAAGGTCGACAGCCTCCCTGCCTTCGCGGCGGATGAGAGCGTGAACCTCGGCCTTGTTGCGGCAGGAGCGCAAGGCACCGGCAGCAGGGAGGGCGAGGGCTGGGTCTTTGTCGGGAATCGAGGGCATGGCAGGAGAAGAAAAAGCCGCCTGGAGTAGGCGGCTGGAGGGAAAGCAAGAAAACAGGGTTTTCTACTTGACATTGACTACTCCCCGCGCTGAAGCGACGGGGATTCCCCGGAGGGATTACAGCACTTCCGAGCTAGGATCGACGCACTAGGCAGATCCCAAATTCTCAGACGCTTAGGCGAAGTCAAAACGCCTCTTGTCGGGGTGCATTGCATCCCGATTACATTTGCTTTACGGCCAATATTCCACGCTCCATAGGAGGGCGGAATCGAGCAAGCTGTTCTTCGTGGGAAAAGGAGAAGAAGGAGAAAGCGGCCCCGAAGGACCGCTGAAGAAGCCGACCTAGCGATCAGTACGGAAGCTGGTCAGCGCCGAGGTCGTCGCGCTTGGCGGCAACTGGGCGGACGCCTCCATCCTCGAGAGCCCCGTCAGCCGGCCGCCCCTCGAAGGGGTCGCCGTTACTGAAGATCGCGGGCACGTAGACCTTGGGGCCGCCCTCCGCGTCCCAGAGGGCCTGCTCTGCCTTGCTGACTCGCTTCATCAGGGAGATGGGTGAGTAGCTGGTCTTGCCGCCCTTGGACAGGCGGGTGATCTTGATGACGTAGTTCGCAAGGCCGTTGTCCTCGATGGCGTACTCCTCTTCAGCGAAGAGGGTGTCGATCATTTCGAGCAGGTTGATCTGGGTGAGGTCGACGATGACAAGCCGGCCGTCGTCGTAAGACTGGGCAGCCTTGGGGTCGACAGGGCACTTGTGGGCGATCGCCGTGAGGGCGGCGAACTTTTTGGGGACCTCCCTTTCGTCGCGGCGTGGGTCAAGGTCGCGGCTCTGAGCCTCGGCCTTGCGCTTGGCATCGAATGAGAAACCGATCGTGTCTTCGTAGTCCTCGGGGAAGTCTTGGGAGTGATGCGGGCGTCCTTCAAGGTTGAAGTAGAAATAGCCAAACGCGCTGTGGCCGCTGACGTAGTTGCCACAGAGGCGAATCAGTAGAGTCTCGTTAGGATTGAGAGCCTTGGAAAGACGGAGGAAGCGTGATTCCCCGGAGCGAACATTCGAGTCTTTGTTGACAGGAACGTAGCTCGCGGGGAGCATGGCGGAAGGCATGATGTCAAGCAAGCGTAGGTATTCAAAGGCCTCGTGGGCCTGAGCAAATCCTAGGTGCGCAGGCCGCCCTCAGTCAAGGCGTGGCGCCTGTCTTCGCAGAACGGCAGTCGACAACCTTGCGGTCGAAGGTCACCTCGCCGAGGACCCCGGCGGCGTTGACCGCGTCGACCACGGATTGAACGAATTGACTACTGGTCATGGCTGATTCTCCAATGATTCGGCAGCGGCGCGGGCGCTCCGGAAGGCGAGGCGCCCGGCGGTACCAGCGTCGTTCGTGCAGGCAATGGCGGCGGTGATGCGCCGATAGGCAGCAGCCGGAGCGGCCGCCGACAGCAGCAAGGGGACGAGAGAGAGTAACAATCCCCGCCCTAAAGGGACGAGGCTTTCGGTAGCCCTGCAACTATCTCGCAAGATAGCCACGGACCTCTAGGCTGTGCTACGGCAGCCCCAATCAACGAAATTACTTTCGAGGCATTGTGGTCAGCATCTTCAGTCACCTGGCAGTTTGGGCAGAAAAACCGTTCACCACGTCTGTCTCCAATATGAAGGCAGGCGTGGTGGGTTTGACTGCTGTAGTGCGGCCTCACCACCATGCAGTAGGCACCATCGCGCACAGACTTGTACTCAATGAAGCCCCGAAGCTGGTAGTTGGCCCAACTATTCGAGCGACGGCGCTCGGTTTTGTTGCGCGGCTGTTTGTTGGTGCGCTCTCGAATCCCCGTCAAGTCCTCAAGGACAATGACGGCACTGGTTTTGACGGCACGTTTCACAATGCGATAGCTGACCGTATGGTTCCACCAAGCTTGAAATCGTCGTTCTCGACCCGACAGCCGTTTCGACACTTCGCGGCTGCGCCGCCGAGTGCTTCTTGTGCCTTTCGTGGCCTTTCTTTGGAGAGACGCTCGTTGCTTGGCGTATTTATCCCTAACCTGAGAGATGCCCTTTCCACTCCACTCCTGACCGTCGCTGGTCACCGCAATCTTGCGGCGACCCATATCCACCCCAATAAACCGCTTATAGGGCTTTGGTTCGGGCGGTGTTTTCTTGACCTGGACGTGGAGGTAGTACAGACCATCTTTTTGTTTGCAAAGCTGGGCACTGGTGGGCGATTGGCCCGTTAATTTGCCTCGCTGATAGTTGGCGGCTTCCATGACAATTCGCTCTCTTCCATCTGTGGTAGAAAGCGAAACCGTCCAGTCCGACTCACGGAACGAAAAGATCCGAGCGTCGTAGTCGATGCTCGATGCCTTAAATTCCTTCACCGGCTTTTTCTTGGTCTTAGCCGCCTTGCGGTTCGTTCCAACACGGGCACAAGCTCTGACGGCCAGGTTAGCATTCAGCCCAAACCTAGCCCGCAGGTCTGCGTAGACCTCAGACTGAATCGTGGCTTTGCTGGTAATGCCAGCCCGCACAGTCTGATTCGCATAATTACACGCATCGGCAAACGCTTGGGCAGTGGCATCCAATTTGGCTACCTGCTCAGGCGTTGCATTCAGCTTGCACGTTAGCGTCAGAATTTGCTCCATGAGTTCAATTATACTATATTCACAGGTGAAGTTCAATGCCTCTCAATCCCTTTGTTGGCGGCATTGCGGGTATTGAACCCGCTCAACCGCCGTCGCTATCCCTCCCCGCCCTGAAGATGCGGGGCTTCCCGCGAGGTTAGGTGAGGCTAGGAGTTGTTTCACAGGTTAGAAGGACTGAGGTTTTAGAGGGCTATCCGATGCCGGGGCGCTTACTCCCAACCACTGCCCACGCCTGGCTCTCCGCCGTCGAAGTCCGACGCGCCGTAGCCGACGCTGCTGGTGAGCTTGGGTGCGACGGAAGTCCCCCGGCCGCCCCCTCCCTTGCCGTGGCTGCGCGAGCTTCGGGCTCGCACCTCGAAATAGGGCTCACCCTTGGCGTTGGTCATCTGAGAGAGGGAGCCGGCCACCTCGAGCAGGGCGCCCTTGGCGGCCTTGGCCAGCTTGTCCTTGACGAAGCCGAAGCCGCGAACACCGATCCAGTCAGTGGATTCGATTGGATCCCCTTCTGGGTCGTCGGGATTCTGCCGGTAGCGGTTCAGCGCCAGCGGGACCTTCGCTGACTTCTCAGCCAGCCGGGAGGATCCGCCGACACGGCCGACCACGGTCACCTCATTGCAGAACTGCTCAGCGCTTGCTGGGCAAACCATGCAGACAGTGACGACCGGCAACTGACCGCCGGCAACCAGGTCCTGGGTCGTGAGGAAGCCAGCGACTAGCAACCGACTGCCGTTGGGGTGAGACTTGACGGCCTCAGCGATCTTGCCGCCGGGCTTGGCCCGTAGCTCGAGGGTGACAGGAGTGTCGCTGGGAATGGCGGCGCCCCAAGAGATAACCTCGGGCTCGCCGGGACCAGGAGAGAGTTGGATCGAATCGGAGGTGAGCTCACAGATGAGAGTGGCGTAGGCCATGGGGTCAGGGGGTGGAAGCGAGGGAACTCGCGGGACTCGAAGCATCCTCCATCACCGGCTGCTTAGCCACCTGGCTCAGCCAACCGGGCATGGGAGGGTAGGGGGCGTTGGGCTTTTTCTGTGGCATCAGCAAAACCATGGCATGGAGTGATTCACTGAAGAGGCGCAGGGGTCGGTCGGCACCGTCGTTCTCCGGACTGCCCTGGCCGATCGAGAGGATGACGGGATCACCATGCTCTTCGAGGGCGCGGATGGCGTCGCGGACCAAGGCCACATCGAAGCGGCCGAGCAGGCCGGCGGCAGCGCCGGGCCTGGTGAACTTCACCCGCGTGGCCGCCAGGCAGACATCCCGCGCTGAGTAGCAAGGGAGAGCGCTGTAGGCCACAGAGACCTCGCGCTGGGCAGTGGTGCTTTTGGTGTAGGTGCTGACCACCGCCATCTCGCCGTCGAGGCGGAGGGATCGCTCAGCACTCTTGATCCCCCGGCAGAAGCCGAGAAGCTCAGAGGTGGGCAGCAGCTTGAGGCGAGGAGCCGGGTCGTCATAGACCCCCGAAGGGTCGAGGGCTACGAACGAAGAGGCGCCGCGGTTGCTGGCCGCCACCAGAACGCCGGCGCCCCCCGGGCCAGGCTCAATAGAAATGGCCTGGAAGGGGGCGAACTTGTGAGTGAATCGCCCAGCTATGGCGACGAGGGAGGACTTGCAGTCGACCATGACAGGCTCAGCTGTCGACGCCAGGGCCACTGGCTGCCATGTCGAGGTCGGCGCGGGTGATCTGCAAGACCTCAAGGACCTTGTCAGAGATCAAGGCACGTTGCAGGGCGGTGAAGTCCTCGTCTTCCTTGGCCTTGCGCATGGCGTCGGGGTCGACGTCCTGCAGCCAGCGATCGATTGTCGGCCGGAGAGGGCGCTGGATAGACAGGTCAGCTGTGATGACTGCCTCCAGGAGGGCCCGAAGGGGCTCGACCGCGATCGGGTCGGACTCCTTGGAGATGGACAAGGCGACCGAGGAGATGGCGTAGCCCAGTAGGGAGCTGGCAGCCGCGAGCAGGGCGATCATGGAGACGCCGCCATCGCTCTTCTTCAGGATCTGAGCGATGACAAAGGTCAGGTCGGAGGGGTGGTTCGCGACCGAGAAGTCGATCACGGGAAGCGCCTCGGAGGTTGGCCCTTTCTGCCGCAACTCAAGGAGCTGCTGCAGGGCGGCCGGGTCAAAGCTGTCGGGGATGGAGTCGCTGGGCTGCTGTTGTTGGTTGGTCATTTGGGCGCGGAGAGAAGGGCGAGGAAGTCGATGGTCTGGCACTGGAGCCTCGCACAGACGGCCGCGATCGCGGAGTCCATGGCGCCCAGTTCCAGGGAGAGTGGCTTGACGCGAATCTGTGCCAAGGGTCGACCTGCGGAATCGCGCGGGAAGATATTCAGAAACGAAGCCTCGTCGCCTCGCTTGGAGACGACGGTGATGATGTCGGTCTGCGGAGGGAGAGCCGCCAGGGCTGGGAGCAGGGAGCGCGCAGCGCCAGTGGGGGTGAAACTGGCTGCGGACACGCGGGCGGCCGGGATCCGCAGGACAGCGCCGGCATCAGGCGGCTGCTCTGGGCCGAGGTACAGCTCGAGGTAGGGGCGAGCGCCGTAGCGGCCGCGGGCTCCAAGCATGCGAACGACGAGCTGGACGGGGCGGCCTGTGACGCCGGGGATGACCAGGCCCGGCGCCTTGGGGTCGTCGCCATAGAGATACAGCTGACCGGCGGCATTGATGCCGACGCCATCGAAGACGGCCTGGTCAGGCAGGGCTGTCGCGAAGGGGGGAAGAGTAGGGGGCACAGAGGGAGAGAAGGGGAGTGGGTGGGTCTGTTCCTTGGGTTTGACCATGAGCTCAATCGATACGCCAGGAGGTGTGGTTCTTCAGCTCAGCGCCAGGCACGGGCGGGGAGGCGGCCTCCTCGCGGGAAGCCCCCTTGATCGCCTTGGCGATGAGAGCCTTGGCTGGCTTGCGGTCGAAGGTCACCTCGCCGAGGACCCCGGCGGCGTTGACCGCGTCGACCACGGATTGAACGAAGTGTTCGTGGTCGGTATCAGTGGAGGTGGCTGCGACTTTGATCTTGACCTCAATGTCGGCGAAAGCGTCAGGCAGTTCTTCGAGGTCGGCGATGCTCACACTGGCAGTAGCTCTCCCCTTGAGCGTGTGCTCGGGCAGGGCGAAGGACCTCTGCCCTGGGTGGCGGAAGGCAAGCACGGTGGCGACGCGGTTGATCAGGGCTTCTGCGGCCCCTGCCTCGAGGGCGGCAGCGGCGAGGCGTTGCTTGGCTGTCTCTTTGAGGTGAGCAGCGCGAGCCTGCATCCATTGCGCGATCTCAAGGATCTGGTCGCTCTTGGTGACGAGGGCCTCGCTGGTGTCACCAGCGGCCTCAAGCAAGGAGGTGACAAGGGACTCGCCCTGCTCGCGCTCTTCGGGGTCCTCCGAAGAGACCAGCGCCATGGCCAGGGCCAGCTCGCCGTCGATCTCCTGGGCGTCCAAGGCGATGGCGAACAGAGCGCGCGAGGGGCGGGCGATGGTGCCGGTTGGGATGGAGTCAGGCATGGGGAGAGGAGGAGGATTGAATAGCTTTGCGCTTCGCGCTGTAACCGCTGAACTCACCGCGACGCTTGCGGGCCTGGATGGCCTGCGAGGCCAGGCTGCCGGTCGGCTGAGTGCCGTGGGTTAAGTGGCAGAAGTGAGTAGGCTCCGGCTGCCAGGCGAGGCGATCGGTTGTATCGATCGCAAGGCCAGCGGCCTCCGCCTGCTCGATCGTGTTGACCACGCAGGCGGAGCGACGGAAACCGCCGGCGGGGATGAGCCAATCAAAGCGCCCGCCCCAAGAAGCAGTGATCAAGAGGTTGGGCGGAAGCGAGGCGAGTGGAGGCTCGGGGTAGATCTCGCCGGGGTCTCGGTCAATGATGAAGAATGGCAAGCTCTTGGTGTAGGCGTAGTGGATCAGATCGGAGGTCTCCATGGCTGCCGCGATCACGGCGTCACGCATGGAAGGAGAGAAGAAGTCGCCACCGGTGAACCAGCGCACATGCGTGCTCTTGATCTGCCGGGCTGCGTCGATCCCGCGCAGCAGTAGCGCCGCCATGGAGTCGGCATCGCGCTGGCGCAGTAGATCGAAGTTGTGCCAGCGATGTTTGCGCACCGAAGTGAGGCGACACTCGGCGGAAGCCTCGAAGCAGCGGAACTCCTGCCGGCTGCCGTCGGCAATGCGGCCCGTCTCGCGGTCGGCCTTGGCCAGGCACTGGAGAGCTCCAGGGCAAGTGAAGCCAGAGGGAAGGGAGAAGGTCAGGGTTGAATCGGGAAGCTTTGCGTTGCCCCGTCCGAAACGGGGGATGTCGGTTGAAGCCATAGGGTCAAAGTTTTTCGGGAAGAACGAGGCCCTTGATGCGGGCGTAGCGCTTGTTGATCGCCGCCCAGTCATCGCGGCTCTTGAAGCGAAGGTGGACCGTGCCCTTCTTGTAGGCGCGGAACTCGAAGAAGCCCCAATCCAACCAGGCACCGGCAGGGATGTGGCTGTAGCCGTCAACGGGGTCACGGACTTCTTCGTAGGCGCGTCCGGTAATCCAGCACAAGGACTTGATCAGGTCTTGGATGTCTCCGTAGTTCGTGCCGAAGCGGCTGATGCTGACAGCGTCGCCGCTGTAATCCACCTCGGACATCCAAGGAAAGATCATCTTGATGTTGAGCATTGACGGGGCATTGGTGGCCCAGCCTGGAACGTTCCAGCGATTGTCCTTGCTGTGCTTGGTCAACTTGTCAATGACCTCTTCGACGGCTCGATCAATGCGCTGGTCGTGAGTCCCGGCCACCACCTGCAACATGCGGTAGAGGTTCCGCTCGGTGAATGGAATGTGAGACTGTCGTTCGACGAAGTTGTTGATGTCCTCAGCCAGCTGGGTGGTAGCCATCTGGATGGGCAGGAATTCGGCGAAGACGTGCTTCCAGGCGGACTTCTGCATCTCCTTGCGGAAGCGATTGCGGGCTACTGGAGCTCCTTGAATTGTGATCTGCATTCCCAGGGTCTCGCCGAAAAAGCCGCTGAGGATTGTGTCCAGCTCACCGGCCGCCTCTACTTGCTTGTCGTAGATCTTGCAGGCCTCGACATAGCGGTTGACCAGGTCGCGCGAGCGGCGGTAGGGGATCAGGCCTTCGCCTTGGGCTTCGATGGCGTCAGCGCCAAGGAAGAAGCCGTCGAACTCTCCGTCGTCACGGACGCCCGGGCGGCGAAGTCTGACAAGGCCGATCAGGACATCGGTCGCTCGCTCGGCCGCAGCAAAGGCGGCTCCCAGGGACTGACTGTCGCCATAGGCGGAGATGAGCTCCCTCAGCTCCCGGCGAGAGCGCCACCTGTCGTCGCAGACGGAGTTCCAGTTGCAGAGAGAGACGATCTCACAGCCGGGAGGCGCGATGCTCCAGGCGTGGAGGATGTGGGCTTCGTCCGCAGAGAAGGGAGGGTTCATCACGATCGCGTCGACGTGAGAGACCTGGTCAGAGGTGACCTCGAGAAAGTCGCGGCTGCCATGCAGGGGCGTGGCCTTGTCGATGCCGCTCAGGAGTTGGGCCAGGTCGGCTTCGGTTTCACACCAGACGACTTCGCTGGCACCGCGGTCGAGGCAGGCGCGCACGAGGTTGCCGCTGCCGGCCGAAGGCTCGAAGACGATCTTGCCTGCCAGCTCCAAGGAGTCGAGCATCTCCGCCGCGACGTCGGCAGGAGTGGGATAGAAATCGGCAGAAAAGAGGCCAGTGCGCGGGCGTTGGGACGTTGCCATAGGGGGGGGGGATTGTGGCGAAGGGGATGGTGCCGTTCACCTGCTCACAGCGGGTGATTCGTTGACGGGTTCGACCCACTTGAGCTGGTGGGAATTCAAGCGCAGGTAGCTGTTGAGCAGCAGCCCCTTGCGTCCGAGGTCGCAAGTGACGCGGTACTCGCCGCCGAAGCCGGTGAAGACGCCTTCGGGCAGGGCGATACGGTCTCCGACCTTGGGGCGCAGGTGACGCCGCTTGCTCAACGCTTCGTGGTGATCGCGGACGTGGTCGCGCCAGGTGCGGCCGGAGCCGCGGTGTCCGTCTCGGTAGGCGGCCTTGGGCTCTGGCGCCCGATCGAGCCAGCCCAGAGGGCAGTCGTAGTGGAGCGGGCCATCTTCTTCGCTGAGGGACTTGCACCCCCAGCAGCCGTTATCAGAAGAGAGCAGGAACAGTCCGATGATCGGATCGGCGTCGGCGTTCCTGATCAGCACCCAGAGGTGGTTGCCGCGAAGAGAGGACGCCAGCAGCAGGCAGCGGGGAGGCCCGTCGACGTACTCGCGAATGATCTGGGCGACGTACTGCTGTTTGGTGGATGGGACCGTGTTGAAGAGCCAACCCATGAGGGAGAGAGCGAAGGACGAAAGGGAGAGAGGTCAAAGGCCAAGCATGCTGGCGCTG
>Ga0075120_10003048_pt1 | contig 11701 bp, 8 predicted proteins | sample AntAceMetag02UKL_FD_69792 | JGI IMG/M metagenome (GOLD analysis project Ga0075120, IMG submission 69792) | Saline lake microbial communities from Ace Lake, Antarctica - Antarctic Ace Lake Metagenome 02UKL | ecosystem: Environmental > Aquatic > Non-marine Saline and Alkaline > Saline | place... | reverse complement strand
GGTTGGTCAAAAGACGGCTCCGATAATGGTGGTCAGGCATGGTATGACCTTGCAATTGCAGCATCACCAACAAACAAAAACGTAGTTTATGTTGGAGGCGTTAATGTTTGGGTTTCTTCTAACAGCGGACTGAACTGGACTCAGGTTGGAAATTGGAAAGCCGCCGGAGGAATTCCTTATGTACATGCCGATATACATTCATTAGAATTTTCTTCTACTGTTAATAATAAAATTTATGCCTGTACAGATGGCGGTTTATTCATTACTACGGATAATGGAAATTCGTGGACAGACTATAGCAACGGACTTGAAATTGCTCAAATCTATGGAATGGGAATTTCAGCTACCCAATCCCACAAAATAATTACCGGATGGCAAGACAACGGAAGCAATTACCTTAATGGGAGCACATGGAAAAGAGTTATCGGTGGCGATGGAATGAAATGTTTAATTGATTATAGTGATAATAACATTATGTATGGCTCACTTTATTATGGAAGATTTAAACGAACTACTAATGGTGGAGTGAAATGGAGAAACATCTACAAAAGCATTTCCGAAACCGGTAGTTGGGTAACACCTTTTGAAATACATCCTACAAATCCACAAACAATTTTTATGGGTTATAATAATCTTTGGAAAAGTACTGATAGAGGATACAATTGGACAAATATTTCAAACCAAAGCGGCAGTACAAAAATCAATGCTATTGCTATTTCTCCTTCAAATCCCGATTATATTTATATTGCCAAATACGCAAATATTTATCGCACTAAAAATGGTGGTTCAACATGGGCTAATGTTAGTTCAGGTTTATCATATGGGAAAATATCTTCAATAGTAGTTCACGCAACAAATCCTGAAAAAGTGTGGATAACAAAATCAGGATACTATTCCGGTAAAAAGGTTTTTTATTCTGACCATGCTGGTCTTGGTTGGCAAAACATTTCCGGTAGCCTTCCTAATATTCCTGTTAATTGCATAGTTTATGAAAATGCTTCTCAAGATGGAATTTATATAGGAACTGATGTAGGAGTTTATTATAAAGATTCAACAATGTCTGATTGGATTCCTTTCATAGACTATTTGCCAAACGTGATTGTTAATGAAATGGAAATTTTCTATCCTGAAAACAAAATTATTGCTGCAACCTATGGCAGGGGTGTTTGGGAATCATACACTTATTCTGCTTTGCAAACCCGATTAAAAGAAAACAAAAGCATAACAAATAAAATAAATGTTTATCCAAATCCAACTAATAAAGAAATAAATATTAGTCTCAATGAATCATTTCTGGACGAAACTTCTATTACAATTTATAACTCTTTAGGACAGCTTGTTCATAAGGAAATTTTAAATGCTTTCAACAGACATTATACTATTGACATGCAAAACAAAGCAAGCGGTTTTTATTATATCGAAATAAAAAACAATAAAAAACTTTATACTTCTAAATTTATTAAGGAGTAAAAATATAATTCCAAAATGGATTTTCTCGACCCAAAAATTGAAGATTATGTTGTTGCACATACATCCGAAGAATCAGAAATATTAAAGCAACTAAATCGTGAAACACATCTAAAAGCATTGCGTCCAAGAATGCTCTCGGGGCATCTGCAAGGAAGGTTGTTGTCAATGTTTAGTAATATGTTAAAACCGGAAAGGATTCTGGAAATTGGCACCTATACCGGATATGCTACAATATGTCTTGCTGAAGGTTTATCAGAAAATGGAATTATTCATACAATAGAAAAAAATGCTGAATTGGAGAACTTCGCAAGAAAGTATTTCGCTAAAGTCGGAATTCAGGATAAAGTAATATTCCATATAGGAAATGCTTTGGATATTATACCCGAACTTGATGAAACATTCGACCTTGTTTTTATTGATGCTGATAAAGAAAACTACTCTAAATATTTCCAACTTATAATTGATAAAGTCAAACCCGGGGGATTAATTATTGCCGACAATGTTTTGTGGGGTGGAAAAGTAATTGAAAATGTTCCTGACAAAGACAAAGAAACTTTAGGAATTGTTGAGTTTAATGAGTTGGTAAATAATGATGAGCGTGTAGAAAATCTAATCCTTCCGTTCCGCGATGGTTTGATGTTGATGAGAAAAAAAACAGATTAAAAAAATTTCGCACTACTTATGAAATCCAATTTGTAGCCCAACAGTTATTCTTGGTAATTCCGAATACGAATAAGTGCTAAGGAAAATATCTGATAATCGATACTTGGCATAAACAACATATCTGTTAATTCCAATCTGAGCATAAACTCCGTAATTAAAATCTTCAAGATAATTCAAATGTGTTGTCGATATCTTTACCATCTCTCCTGTGCTAATTTTATCTTTCACACAATGTTTAGAATAAAATCGCCAGTCACCATATGCACCAACATCTAAGAAGTTTCCAATATAGTTCCCTCTTTTACCAAAATTAAACCTGTTATAAACGCCAAAACTTAAATTATCATTTGTTAGCTTTTCTTTATCATATTGGGTTGTGTCCGGAAGAGTTTTTGAGTCAAGCTGTTTCAAATGAAATACATCTGTGTTAATTAGAGCTTGACAACCAATAGAATAAAAATTACATACTTTCAACTTATAACGAAATCCAAATTCAACATTGTTTGATAAACCATAACTGATATCGCTTCCTGCTCCTTCAGATTCACCAGCAATAAAACCATAGCTTATAAAAAAATGATAAAAATGTTTTCTATTTGGACCTTTTTTAGATATCAGTGTATCTGCCAAAACATCTTCTTCGAAAAGAACTTCTTGTCCAAAAGAAAATGTTGCTATGAATATTGCAATTAATGTTAATTTAATTTTTTTCATATTTTCGTATATTAAAATTTTGCTCGCAACTCAATCTGCTTATTGCCTACTGTTTCAATAAAAATATTAAAATTCAAAAGTTTCTGTATAATTTAGATAATGAACATTCAATTTTTTCCCATCATTATAATCATTGATATTAATTTTTAACACTTCACTTTCGTCAACCGAAATAATGAAATATTTTTCAAGACAGCCATTTTTATTTTGAATGTTATAGTACAAAACAGAGCTATTATCAAAATTATTATTCTTGAAAAATTTATCTTTAATAACAACTTTAACAAAGCTATCTTCTTCAATAAAATCAAAAGTTGGAAGTATTTCAGCATTATCACCGGTAAAATATTTTGCCTGAGGAACACCATAGCCATGAGCATAGTCAAAATAAGGATAAAGATTTCCTGACTTTTGAATTTCACTAAACATTTCCATATTATTTTTATCTCTATTCATCTGCCAGGCACAAGCAGCAAAACCAGCAACTAAAGGACTTGAAAAAGAAGTTCCCTGAGTGCTTTTTAATCCCTTTTTCCCGGCAGCAATAACATGACCGAAAGCACAAACATTTGGTTTTAACCTTTTATCAGCAGTTGGACCATAAGAACTAAAAGAAGTATGATAATTTGTGCTTGGATTTATACCTCCAACAGAAATAATGCTGTCAGCATCTGCGGGAGCTCCAATAATTTTCCATTTACTACTTCCTTCGTTTCCGGCAGCATTAATAACAAGTATTCCTTTTTTTGCAGCAAGGTTAGCTGCTCTTGAAACCAAGCTTTTCTTACCATCCATTTGTTCGGGGAAATATCTTTGATGAATATATCCCAAAGAACTATTAATAATGTCAGCACCATTTTTATCAGCCCACTCCACGGCAGCCAACCAATTTTCTTCTTCCGAAAACGGTTCGGTTCTTACTTCTGTCTTTGCCAATAGAAACTCGGCACCCGTTGCCAAACCAATTTTCTTTCCGTTAATAATACCTCCAATGCAAGATGTTACCATTACTCCATGCGAAACTCCATGAAAAACATTTTCTTTGTTTCTGGTAAAATCCCAAGTTTTGATAAGCCTTTTTTCTTTTATGATATGTGCTAAAGCCGGATTTTCAGTAAAGCTAGGAAAACCTCCATCAAAAACTGCAATACGAATTCCTTTACCATCAATACCATTTGCTTCAAAATATTTCCTTCCCATTGTTTCTGTTTGTCGGTTTAATATTTTAAGCTGATTTGATTTTAAAGTTGTGTCGAAATCCGCTTGATAATAAGCTAAAACAGGGTAATAATTCATTTGTTCAACATTTTTTACAAAAGGAAAACTCTGTATTTCTTGAATTTGATTTTCACTTGCATAAACTGCCAAAGCATTAAACCAACGACTATGGTTCGATATTGAATCAACTTTTTCACTTATTTTGTTGATATATTCTTCTTTAACAGGAAAGTCGGTTTTATCATAAAGCGAAATGCCATTTTGGATTCTTCTATCAATTGCTTTTATATCAAAATACTCATAGGGATTAAAACTCTCTCCATCTTTGTCAGTAAAGAAAACCCAGTATTTGTTTTGTGCAAATAGCGATTGGCAAAACGATAATAAAAAAGCAAATAATAATGCTTTTGATAATATTTTCAAATTTGAATTCTTCATGTTTTTTTTATGTAAAATTATAAAATATTTTCTATCCCATCAAATAAATAAGATATTTTGTTGAGAAAAATTCTTCTTCAAAATATTTATTCAAGGGGTAGAGAGAATATTTTTTATGAGTTTTTTTTATTTCTTCTGAAACATCTCCGCCTTTAAGATACAGAATTCCATTAGGGATTTCGTTAAAGCCTTTTTTAGAGATTTTATTTTTTGCCCAATCACAAAAGACAGGCAAATTTGTTACGGCTCTGCTAACAATAAAATCAAAACGTCTATTTAAATTTTCAAGTCTTATTTGTTCAGATTTCACATTTTTTAGTCCTAATTCATTTGCAATGGAATTAACAACTTTTATTTTTTTTGCAACCGAGTCAATGAGATAAAAATCTACATCAGGAAACAAAATTGCCAAGGGTATTCCCGGAAAACCACCTCCGGTTCCAACATCTAAAATCTTTGTTCCGCTTTTAAAATGGATAAATTTTGCAATTGCAAGAGAATGCAAAATGTGTCTTTCATAAAGATTCTCAACATCTTTTCTGGAAATCAAATTAATCTTTGAATTCCAGCTTTTGTATAATTCATCTAAGATTTCAAAGCTTTCGATTTGATAAGAATTTAACAAAGGAAAATATTTATGTATAATCTGCATTTTGATTTAATTTGATTTCTGTAAAATTATAAAAAATCATTATGGTAAAAACAAAAGTCTTTTATCATTAATAATGCGAATCAAGGGTTGGGTTTTCTAACTTACTCTTTTATAGCCACTAAGACTCAAATATATTCACAAAGAGAATATAAAAACACAAATTGCAACTTAGTGAAACTTTGTGTTTTAGTGTCTTTGTGGCAAAAATATTCTTAATCCTTGATTCGCATTAATAACAAAAGATTGTGAATAAAATAATTTAATAAAAAATCATTAAGCCCATAAAAATTATATTTTTGTTCAAAATTCACATTAATGAACAATTTCTCACAAAAACATATTCTGTCAATAATTTTAATAATTTTCGTTTCACAAATTTTATTAGCACAATCTCCAGCAAAAAAAATTACTGCCAAAGAATATATAGCAAGCTATAAAGATATTGCCATGAGAAAAATGCTCGAATACAAAATTCCTGCAAGTATTACATTAGCCCAAGGTTTGCTTGAATCCGGAAACGGCAATAGTGCTTTAGCTCTTGAAGCAAATAATCATTTTGGAATAAAATGTCATCTCGACTGGCAGGGAGAAACTTATTATATGGATGATGATGAAAAAGACGAATGTTTCAGAAAATATAGTAATCCCGAAGAATCATTTAAAGACCATTCCATTTTTTTATCTACAAGAGACAGGTATGCCTTTCTTTTCGAGCTTGAAATAACAGATTATAAAGCATGGGCAAAAGGCTTGAAAGAAGCCGGATATGCTACCAATCCTAAATACCCGAAATTATTAATTGATATTATTGAAAGAAACAATTTAAGTGATTTTGACAAAGAAGCTGAAAATTATATTGCCGAAAACAAAGATATTATTAATAATCCAAAACAAGAGTTATCTAAAAAAAATATATTAGAAGATGAAGAAATAAAAATTTCATCTACACAACGAAAAATTCTCACAAACAACAGAATTAAATACATTATTGCCCAAAAGGATGACGATATTGAAAAAATCTGTCAAGAGCTTGATATGTTTGAATGGCAAATTATTAAATACAATGAACTGAAAAAAGGCGATGTTATTAAAACCGGGCAAATTGTTTATCTACAGCCAAAACGCAAAAATGGAGAAAAGAAATTCCACACTGTTGAACAAGGAGAAACGATGTATTCTATTTCTCAAAAATATGGTATAAAACTAAAATGTTTGTATAAAAAGAATTTAATGGAACTGGGCACACAAGCAAAATGCGGGCAAAAACTTTCCCTAAAAAAACCTATCAAGCCGGCAAAATAGTTTTTAAATTAAAATATCAAAGGAACAGCATTAGTCAAACTTTCTTCAAACACAAAATTAATTCCAAAATGGAAATTATAATATTTAGATTTATCGGGCATAAATAATCCAAAAATATTATCTGTTGCAGCATACACCTGAAGTTGTTTCCAATTAAAAACAAATCCTAATCCAACATTTCCAAAATTTCTGTTTATAACGGTGTAGCTTGCTGTAGCACTAATCATTTCATGAAGTTTACGATTATATGAGGCAGTAATTGATGGATGTAAACGACCATCAAAAATAAATGAACGAGTTAATAATCCTATAATTTCATCATCGGACAAAGTATAAGTTCCACCTAAATAAATTTTACTTGTTAGAGCTTCGGAATATTTATCTGATGATTCATCAATCATAAATTTATCAGCAATTGAATCTTTAAATGATTCTAAATGCGCTTTAACCGTACTATCGTTTTCTCCAATATAATCATTAACATCAATACCTTCAAAAGTCCATGTTACATTTTCATTTTTAAAATTTTTCACATCCGATTTCCAACGAATGAATCCAAAATCAAGCAAACTACCGGAGATAGTAATTTCATCGTTATATTTATAAATAGCACCTAAATCAAGAGCTAAACCAGGATTTTTTCCATTCCAGAAATAGTTTCCAAGGTCAAAATCAACATCGCTATCAGTTAATGATTGAGGTATTGAAGTATTAATATCAACATTGGTAGTTATTTCTAAATCAAAAGTAGTAGGGTCAGTATAAATGCTGGCATCAATATTTTTTGCTGAAATATTCATTTTACCAAAAAGCAGTTTTACTTTTGCACCAACAGTCCACTGGCTGTTTAATTCGCGGGCAGCACCGAGAGCATATTCACGATAATGATTAACTTTTAGAGCCATGTCATTAAAATTGGCAGTCTCTCCAAGAAATTTTCCATTGCCTTTAACAACAAATTCGAAAAAATCTTTGGGATAATTCCAATAAGCTGAAACTTTATCGCTAACGCTGAATGTAATATAATAATCATCGTATTTCATCCCAAAACTCAAAAGCTCTTCTTGCAATTCAACTGATAAATTGTTTTTCTTTTTTAATACATCAATAAAATTGTCTAAATCAAGATATGTTGAATCGTCCTCTCTTGTAACGACTAAATGAGTGTATTTAAATCCGCTGTTTCCATATTGAAAGCTTAATGATGAAAGACAGGGCATTCCAATATGCCATTCATAATCCGTAATAAATGCAGGATTTGTGTAATTGTTTTGAATTGGCTCTAAATATTGCAAAGTAAGAGATTGCTGGGCAAATGATGTTTTACTTAATGCCAATGTGAAAAAAAACAATAATGCTAAAAAGAAATGATATATTTTAAATTTTCTGTAATCCATTACTTAAATTTTTAAATTTATATTATAAATCAACATTCACTTTTGCTTTCACTCCAACTTTAACATCAATACCATAGTCAGAGTATATCTTAACAATAGTTCCTCCATTGTTTACAGTTGAAAATTCGGCTTTTGTAATTACTAACATTGTATTTTTTATTTTCTCCAACCTGGCTCTATCATAAATTATAGATGTGGTTTTATTTGTTTTCTCAAGAACACGATAAGTGGGAGGTCCTCCCGGAATTGCAGTATTAATTAATTGCTCTAAAGGATTGAGAAGAGAATCAAGTAGAACATAATTTGTGTCAGTAAAATACACCTGAACAGTTCCGTCTGTAGGAAAACCATTGTTTGCATTAATTCTAAACTCAACAGATTCAATTTCTTCAATATCCCCAATATCCTCTTCAAAATTAAAATCATTTGTATCTTGTAATACAAATCCCCAACCCCTTCCATATAGAGGAAGTTCAGCTTCAAGGTCAACAATAAAACTACTTGTTTCAAGAGCAAAATTTTGTGTTACAACACCCGTGGGATTTGATTTAGCATCTATTTGATAGTTTATATATTTTGGATTTATATTAAAAGCATCCTTAACATTAGAATTATTTTTATCTAATGTATGAATCGTAGTAATTTCCTGACCAATTTGATAATAATATGGGTAATTTACATTAATATTTTGCAAACCGGGACCTGTTATCGGAATTTCGACAGGGTCTTTATGGGCAGTAAATTCAACAAAGCTTGCTTGTATGGGCATTCCATAAGAATTCCTGAATATTAGATTAAATTTCGGGTCTTCAAGAATCTGCATACCTTTTGATATTTCTTCAAACATTTTTATTCTAAGCTTTTCTATGTCAAAATTATAATCATATTGACCAAAATATCCGAAAACTTTAGTATATTCTATATCCTTAAGACTTTTAGTTGTTTCGAATTTATATGGCGATTTATCTTGAAGAGTATCTGAATAACCAGTGATAGAAACATACTCTTTTAGTTGATTATTATTTCCACCCATATGAACCAATTTCATAATATAACCTGACAAATCATAAGTTGTATCAACAATCGTATGTTCAGTGCCTTTATAATCGTATTTGAGAATATCCTGGAAAACTCTACCATCTTTACCATTTCTTATACCGGGAATAGTAACTACAACTTTTCCATTATGATTCATATCGCCTTTAGCATAAAAATGAAAAGTTCCTGATTTAATATAAACACTGTCAATAATTTCGTTATTTGGTGTATTAAATGCTTGTGTATAAACATAGGATTCGGTAGTGCTATCTCCCGGTGGCAAGTTTATCGGATAAGAAAAATAAATAGTTGTATCTATTATTTCATCAGGAATTTCAATCATTTCATTCCCAAGTTCTGATAATATCCTGTTAGTATAAACCAAAGTTAAAAAATGGTCTTGGTCTTCTTTTAAAGTTGCTGAAGTTTCATCAATTAAATCTGCCATTGTTAATGTTGACTTAACAACCGGAACAGCCCAATTTGCATTCAACTGAGTTGTTGTCATATTATCAAAATTAAATTTATCCTTATAACAGGATTGTAAAACAATGATAATTATTAAAATTATTAGGGATGAATAAATAATTCCTCTTTTTATAAGCTTGGGGGAGTTGAAAAAATTTGTAAACATTTTAAATATATTTAATAAATATTATTTTTTTTGAAAAAATAAAATAAAGTTATTACTAAAACAAACATGGTTTTACTCTATAATTACATGAATTGTTACATATTAACTTAGATATTTATTTTTCACTTTTATATAGACAACAAAAATGACCAAAAAGTTTAATTGGGGGAAAATTTTATTTAATATTCAAATTTTAAATTTAAATTTGAAAACATAAAAATTATTAAATAAAAAAAGCAATGATACTAACAAACCTCGATTGGATAATAATTGGCATATATTTCTTAATAAGTATTTCCATCGGGAATTACATGACTAAAAGAGCCGGAAAAAGCACTAAGGATTTCTTTTTAAGCGGAAGAAAATTGCCATGGTACATTGCAGGAACAAGCATGGTTGCAACAACTTTTGCAGCCGACACTCCTTTGGCAGTTACAGAACTTGTAGCTGATAACGGAATTGCAGGAAACTGGCTTTGGTGGAATATGCTTTTTGGAGGAATGTTAACAGTTTTCTTTTTTGCACGTTTGTGGAGACGTGCAGGAATTTTAACAGATTGTGAATTTGTCAGCATAAGATATTCCGGAAAACCTGCAAATTTTCTTCGAGCATTCAGAGCAGTTTATATTGGCATCTTTATGAATGTTATCGTTATCGCATGGGTAAATCTTGCAATGGTAAAAATCCTGCAAGTGATGTTTCCTGCCCTTACTTTTTTCGGAATTAATGAAATTTCAGTTTTAGGTTTATCATTTAGTTCTCATCTTTTAGTTGTAGGCTGCATAATGTTTTTTGTAGCAATTTATTCATCATTATCGGGGATGTGGGGAATTTCAATTACCGACTCTTTTCAATTTATTATTGCAATGACAGGCTGTATTATTCTTGCTGTTTTTGCTGTTAAACACGCAGACATTGGAGGAATTGAAGGATTAAAAGAGAAGTTGCCCGATTGGGTTTTCAGATACACTCCTGAAATTGGCAACAAAGCATCTGAAACAGGTTCAGGGAGTGGGTTATTAAAAATGACTGTAACAGCTTTTGTTGCGTACATTGGCGTTCAATGGTGGGCAAGCTGGTATCCCGGAGCTGAACCCGGCGGAGGCGGTTATATTGCTCAAAGGATGATGTCGGCAAAAAACGAAAAACATTCTCTTTTAGCCACTTTATGGTTTCAGATTGCTCATTTTGCTTTGCGACCCTGGCCTTGGATTATTGTCGCCTTAACAACCCTAGTTTTCTACCCTGATGTTCAGGATAAAGGAGCCAGTTATGTAATGGTTATAAGAGATTTGATGCCGGCCGGGCTTCTGGGATTTTTATTGGCTGCCTTTCTTGCTGCCTATATGTCAACAATTGCATCACAAACTGTTTGGGGAACATCATATATTATCAATGACCTTTACAGACCTTTTATTAAACCTAATGCCGACGAGAAATATTACGTCAAAGTTTCACGAATAACAACTTTTATTCTATTATTCTTATCTTTAATTGTTACAACACAATTTACCCGCATTAGCGATGCATGGAAATTTATTCTTATTTGCAGTGGCGGAATAGGTTTGGTTTTGATTTTGCGATGGTTTTGGTGGCGAATAAATGCTTGGTCCGAGATTGCAGCTATGCTTGCTCCTTATGTTGTTTATCCAATATTGAAATTCAAATATAATTTGGGATTTGAAGAAAGTTTGATAATTATTGTTTTCTGGTCAACTTTTGTTTGGTTTATTGTAACTTTTCTTACCAGACCCACCAAACAGGAAAAACTTATCTCTTTTTACAAAAAAGTTCACCCGGGTGGAATCGGCTGGAAAAAAATCTCTTCAAAACTACCCGATGTAAAAGGTGACACAGGATATGGAAGATTATTTTTTAATTGGATTGCCGGATGCATAATGGTTATGTTTTTTCTTTTTGGAATAGGGAAAATAATTTTCGGAGAATTTCTAACAGGAGCAATTTATTTGGTAATTGGACTAATTGCAGGTTTTTTAATTTATAGAAACATGACTAAAATCGGCTGGGAGAAAATTGCTGAATAATGACTATATTTTATTTTGAGGTTCTATAGTAGTTTCTAAATGCACTTATATGATATTATCATTTTAAAAAAAATTAAATATTGTTCGAATATTGTATTATATTAAAAGCTTTTTTATTAATTTTAAGAAA
>Ga0075120_10003046_pt1 | contig 11705 bp, 9 predicted proteins | sample AntAceMetag02UKL_FD_69792 | JGI IMG/M metagenome (GOLD analysis project Ga0075120, IMG submission 69792) | Saline lake microbial communities from Ace Lake, Antarctica - Antarctic Ace Lake Metagenome 02UKL | ecosystem: Environmental > Aquatic > Non-marine Saline and Alkaline > Saline | place... | reverse complement strand
ATAATATGTCATTATATGATTTCTGCATAATTCCAAAACCTTATTTTGCAAAAATAAACCTTAGTAAAAAAACATTATGACCACCTCACAAACCTTATTAACCTTATTAAAACAAGCTTTACTAAAAATCAATATTTACAAATATATGTCCTCCTGCCCCTCAAAATAATATTCAGCTTTGAATTTATGATTGTAAGTTTTGATTTATTTATATATTTTTACAAATAGAAAATTAATCTATTAATAAATAAAAATAATTATGAAAACATTGAAAACCATTATATATTTTTTGACAATTATTATAATTGTTATCTCTATAAATTCCTGTTATATGTTATGTGTTTCGGGTGAAGGAGAAATTGAAAAAGAAACATTTAATTTATCCGATTTTAGTAAATTAAAGCTTAATGTTGATGCAGATATTGAACTAATACAAAGCGATGAATTTTTCGTAACAATTGAAGCACAAAGAAATATTATTGAAAATATAATTTTAGAGACAAAGAAAAATGCTTTAAAAATAAAATATGACCAATGCGTTAGCAGTCATAAAAACATAAATATCATTATAAGTTTACCTCTTGTTAAATGTGTTGATTTAAACGGTTCGGGAACCGTAAAAACAATGGATAGGTTTAATGTTGAAGACCTTGAAATTAATATAAATGGCTCAGGTGAAATTTATATGGATGTTAAAGCAGATGAGATTGAGTCAAATATTAATGGCTCAGGTGATATTTATTTAAAGGGAACTACAGATGAATTAGATGTTGAGATTAACGGTTCTGGAAGTGTTCAGGCATTTGCAATGAAGACCGATTATTCCACTGTGAAAATTAACGGTTCAGGAGATTGTAAATTGAATGTCTTTGAAAAACTTAATGTAAAAATTTCGGGAAGCGGTGATGTTATTTATAAAGGTCCTGTCAGCAACATTAATACAAAAATTTCCGGCTCAGGTGAAATTAAAAGATTAGATTAAATAAAGTTTTATTTCAAATAATAATAAATATTTCTTAACGTTTAGTATCTTAATTCTTAGCAGTAGCTTTGGAATTTATTTTATAAAGAAACAATTTGTATGAAGAAACTATTCAGGTTTTTAATTCTTTCGTTTTGTGTATTTTCCATACAGAATTCTTTTTCTCAGATTGGAGGAGACAATACTTTCGAATTTTTAAATTTGACAAATTCAGCAAGAATATCTTCTATGGGGGGAAGCTTTCTTGCAATAAAAGATGATGATATTTCTCTTGCTCTTTCAAATCCTTCGATAATAACTAAGGAAATGGATAATCATTTATTGTTGAGCTATGTTGATTATTTTGCAGATATAAACAGTGGATTTGTTTCTTATTCAAAAACTTTTGAAAAATATGGGAGTTTTGTTTCTACCTTGCAGTTTATTAATTACGGTAAATTTACTCGTGCCGATGCTGCCGGACAAACCTATGACGAATTTACTGCCTCCGATTATGCTTTCAATATTGGGTGGGGTAGGAGTTTAAATCCGAATTTTTCTATTGGTTCAAATCTAAAATTTATCTATTCAGCTTATGATAGCTATTATGCAAGCGGACTTGCCGTTGATGTTGCTGGAACTTATCAAAGTGATAATAAACAGTTCGTAAGTTCATTAATAGTGAAAAATATTGGAAGGCAATTAAAGGCATATAATCCTGAAAATGTTGAACCTTTGCCTTTTGAAATTCAACTTGGATTATCAAAGAAACTTGATAAAGCCCCTTTTCGATTTTCTATTGTTGCCACTCATCTTGAAAAATGGGATTTAACTTATGAAGACCCAAGTGTTCCGGAAGAAACTATTGATCCTTTAACAGGAGAAAAATTACCTGAAAAAAAATTAGAAAAGTTTGGTGATAAACTCATGAGACATATTGTTATTGGCGGGGAATTTATTCCATCAAAAAATTTCAGTGTGCGTTTCGGTTATAATTATCAAAGAAGAAAAGAACTTCAGGTGGAGTCGAAAGTAGGAATGATTGGCTTTTCATGGGGTTTTGGTTTCAAAATATCAAAGTTTCGTTTTAACTTCGGCAGAGCTTCTTACCATCTTGGCGGTGCCACAAATCATATCAGTATAACAACAAATCTTTCTGACTTTGTTGGAAAAAAATCATAATTATTTTTTATAATTGTCCGATTATCAAGTTTAAGATTAAGATTTAATAGAAAAAACTCTAATAGAATTTGGTTTTAATAAATTTTAATTTAATTTTGAATTGTATTACGGACAAGACACAAGGAAAATTATAAGTGTTTCTGATTTATTTTGAACTAGTTAAATGTTGATTTAAGTATCTGCATAATAAAAATTATATTCATTATATTTCAGAATATTTTTTTTTGAATATTATAGTTCTTTAAATTTTTGTAAGAATTTTTTAAGTATTAATAATAATTAGTATGAAAAAAGAAGAAAATGCAGTAAAAAGAAGCTATAAGGAAAGATATGATTTAACAAGACATCCTGAGAGAATAAGAAGTTCTGATGTGATTAAAGCTTTGTTTGGAAATATTTCCTATTATGACTCACCAGATCCCACTCTTATTGTTGCTAAAGGAACAATTGATAAAATAGATTGTATTATTCTGGGGCAGGAAAAAAGAAAAAGAGGAACAGAAAGTAAAGCTACCGGAATGACTTTAGCAAAAGGTTATGGATATGCACTTAATATTTTGGAAGAAGCGGAAAAAAATAAAATACCTGTAGTAACATTCATAGATACATTTGGTGGAGATAGCTCCATGGATTCTGAACTTGGAGGACAATCATTTCTGATTTCTGATTGTATCAGCAAATTCTGTGCAATAAAAACTCCAACAGTATCTTATATTATTGGTGAAGGTGGCAGTGGTGGTGCTTTAGCTCTACAGGTAACTGACAGAAGTTATATGCTTGAAAATTCGCTTTATTCTGTTATTGCCCCTGAAAGTTGCAGCAGAATTATTTTTCATAAAAAATTAGCCCAAGGTGTTGACATAGAATCAACAATTGGTGATGCATTAGAAGTTTTAAGACCCGGCGCCGAACATATTAAAGACATTGGAATGATAGATGAAATTCTTCCGGAACCTAAAGAAGGAGCTCATACCGATTATGAATTTACTGTTAAAACCATAGAAAAATCTTTAATTAAAATTTTGAATGAATGGATAAGCCTTGATAAAAAGAAAAAGAAAACTGTTAAGGCTAAAACAATAGATAAATTAGTGAAAGAAAGAAGAGAAAAGGTCTTGAATTACGGAAAATTTTATGACACTCTGAGCAGACTTGAAAAAAGAAAAATAAAAAGAAGTTCGCATAATGATATCAACAGGGTTAGAATTGAGCGTGATGATTTTCATACTATGTTTTTGATTAAAGCTGCTATGGGAAAAAAGGGTATTGAGGAAGATGAATTATTCAATTGTGAAAAAGAATGGGATAAAGAAAAGAAAGTATTTAAAGTTGCCGGAGGTTGTGGTTTTATCTCGCTAAAAGAATATAAAGATAATTATTATGCTTGCCCCAAATGTGGAAAAGGAGAGTATCTTGGCGTTGAAGAGCAAATCGAGAAAATTTGTGATATTGATACATTTATGGGAATTGAATGTGATTTAACAATAAAAAAACTAATAGGAAGAGATAAATATAATTTTGGAAAATATAAAGATTTATTAAAAAGATTAGAAGGAACAACTTTTTCCAAAGAAGCATTAGTAACTGGTACAGCAAAGTTAAACGGAAGGGATGTTGTCGTTGCAATTTCTGATTTGAAATTTATTGGAGGTTCTTTTGGTGCTGTTGTCGGTGAAAAGTTTAAAAGGGCTGTTGATTATGCCGTAAAGAATCATTATCCTTTTATTTCTGTATGTTCTTCAGGTGGAGCAAGAATGAATGAAGGTCCTATGGCTCTTGCCCAAATGGCAAAAATGAATATGTCTTTATTAGACTTGAAAAAGGAAGGCGTTTTATATTTGTCAGTTATTACCGTACCTACTACCGGTGGTGCTTATGCAAGCTATGTTACTCAAGGAGACATAATTATTGGAGAGAAAGGAAGTTTAGTAGAATTTGCAGGACCTAGAGTTGTTCTTGGTGCAGGTCTTGATGTTGACAGAGAGATTGTTACTACTGATAATCTTTATAAAACAAATAAAATCCAACATTTGGTTGACAGAAAATGCCTGAAAAAAACTTTGTCTTTTTATGTGGATTTTTTCTATGATATAAAATTTCCTAACACAAGGAAAGGAATTGGTAGAATAAAAGATTTTAGGAAAATTCCTTGCTTGCCCGAATAATTAAAATAAGGAGTCTGTACGGATGACTGATTTTAATTACAAGCGTAACGCTTTATTGGCGTTTTCTAAAAGCCACTATTTAAAATTCCAAAATATTATCTCTGGGAAAAGCATCAGGTGTAAGCTCTGTGTCAAGGATTATTTTTTTTATCTCACCTTTTGGAATCTCAACAAGGAATGATTTTGCTCCGTTTTTCCAAATACTTGAAGCTTTGTTAAACTGTAATTTTGTGTTATCCATATATATAATTTCCAGATTTATTGGCACTGGAAAACTTCCTTTATTTTCGATAGTTAATTCAGTAATTTCAGATTTTTTATTAAGCTCCCCGATAGATAAATCGGCATATCCCAAATCGAAGAACCATGGTTCCCAAAACCAAGCTAAATCTTCGCCAACAACTTCGTTAAATGTGAAAAACAAATCGTAGGGAGTAGGATGTTTTCCATTCCATCTTTTAGTATATTCCTGAAGTCCTTTATTGAAATTTTCTTTTCCAATAAGCTCAAATAATGTATAAAATGCAATTGATGAGCGGCTGTATGCCTGATATCTATAAGCAACTCCTGTGTTGGTTGAACTAATCATTAATGGAATTTCAGAAAAGCTTCCTGCGTAATAATTATATGAACGGAATAAGTTTTTAAATGGATTATATCCTTTTTCATCAGTATATTCAACTATAACTTTTCGGGGGAAAAAAGTTATTAAACCTTCATCAATCCAGGCATATTTTTGTTCGTTAGTTCCAACATAAAAAGGAAAATAAGTATGACCGATTTCGTGTGAAGTAACAAAAAGAGTTCCGTTTCTATCATCTGCATCACCATCGTTAATCATTCCCGGAAACTCCATTCCTCCTTTACCGTTGAAAGCTGTAAGTTGAGGATAAGGATAAGGAATTGCAGGAATTTTTGTTGAAAAATAATCAATAGTTTTTTTGCTAATATCTGCTACTTCATGAAAATCTTTTGAATTTTCTTTATACACAGCATTAACAATTACTCTTTTTTCACAAACTTTTACACTCGAAGCATCCCATAAATATTTATTGCTAACTGCAAAAGCAAAATCCGGCAAGTAATCAGCACGAAATTTCCATGTGTGTTTTTTTGCCTTTTTTGTTATATTATTTTCAGTTCTATCATCTTTTGTTATAACATGAACTATCTCATCAGAAACAGCAGCCTTGTTAATTCGGTTGATATATTTTTCGTTGAATATTTCTTCTGTATTTTGCAAAACTCCCGATGACCAAACATTAAAATCCGAAGGAACAATAATTTCTACATCGAAGTCCCCATAATCATTATAATATTCGCATTGACCTTTATGTGGAATTGTGTTCCAGCCGTTGATATCGTCATAAACAGAAATTTTCGGATACCAAAAGGCTATCATAAAGTTTGTTTTATCATAAGTCCCCATTCTGATACATACAGTTTCGGGAATAATCAAACTCCACTCAATTTCAATTTTGTTTGTGCTTTTTGGATTTATCTTTTTTAAAAGATATAAATGCATGATTGTAGAATTTCTTTTAACTCTATTGGAATTAACATCAATTTCATTTCCGTTAATTTTTATTGATTTAATTTCCACACCATCGTGAAGGTCAACAGAGCCAATATCCCAATCTCTTGAAACACCTTTTTTATACAAATCCTGATAGAGTTTAACATACAAATCTGATAAACTGTCGGGGCTGTTATTTTTATATGTGATGATTTCTTTTCCTTCTATAATTCGTGTTTCAGGAAAAAATTCGGCGGAGATTTTATAATCTGTGCGGTTTTGAAAATAATTTATTCCGGGTTTTCCATCGAACGAGCGTGTTTTGTTTTCATAGGCTTTTTTGATTTCTTTAACCATAAACAAATCACCTGAATCTTGAGCAGACAATTTATTAAAGGCTAAAAATATTATCAAGAGTAATATTCCTTTTAGTGTTTTCATTTTTGAAATTTAATAATTAAAGAATTTTATATAAATCCTGACAAAAATAAATAATAAATCCGGAAAATTTTATTTATTAAATTGATAGTCTATAAATTCTCAAGATTTTAGGACTAAAGAAAATAATTTTCAAGAAAAATAGATATAGTTTTAGTGTTATTTACTTTTGAAAAAACAAATTTTCACTATCCGCAGGAATGCAGGGAGGTAGTTTTTGTTGAATAAAGCAAAAATTCTCAAAATTAGTTTTACTCTTTAAAAATAATTTTGAAAAGAAATACGGCTCTGTTTTTTATATTTTAGAAACCGAAAAAAAAAACGAGATAATTATTATCTCTAACGATTGTAGTCGTTATTACCTCTACCTTGATAACGACTATTTTCTTCTTTAGGTTTAGCCTTTTTCACTACAATTGTTCTTCCGTCAAGTTCTGTTTCATTAAGGCTTTCAATTGCAGATAATCCTTCTTCATCATTAGGCATTTCAACAAATCCGTAACCTTTTGAACGTCCGGAGTATTTATCTGTAATAATCTTCACTGAGCTAGTTTCACCAAAAGCTTCAAAGGTTTTTTTTAATTTAGATTCTTCAGTAGAGAAATCTAATTTTGCTATAAAAATATTCATGTAATAATTTTGTTAATGGAATTAATAAAAAATCAAAAATATAAATAATATTTTAATTTACAATTAAATAAGGAAAAATTAATCAGAATGTTTTAATCAGAAAGTTTCATGTATTTTCTAAGGATAAAACAACACCCAATAATTTGATAAGAATTTAAGATGAAAAAAAATAAAGAATAAATGTTAAATTGCTTTTACATTTACAGCATTCAAGCCTTTTCTACCTTCTTTTAATTCAAATTCAACTTTGTCACCCTCTTGAATTTGGTCAATCAATCCGGAGATGTGAACAAAGAACTCATTAGTTGAATCATCTTCGGCAATGAACCCAAATCCTTTAGATTCATTAAAAAATTTTACTGTTCCTTTTTTCATTTTATAATAATTTTATATAGCAAAGATAATATTATATTTTGAATAATAGATATTTAGTAAAAATTTATTTTTAGATATTCCAACAATAATAAATCAGAAAGCATTAAAGAATTATAATTCTAATATCTCAATTTTATCTAAATTTGCAATTATGAATATTTCGATAGATAATAATTCGGGTTTTTGTTTTGGGGTTGTCAATGCAATAAAAACTGCTGAGGATGAGTTGAAAAAATCAGGACATTTATATTGCCTTGGTGAAATTGTTCATAATAATCTGGAAATTGAACGATTGCAGAAATTGGGTTTGGAAATAATAAACAAAGAAAAATTTGTTGAAATGAAAAATAGCAGGGTTCTAATCAGAGCTCATGGCGAACCCCCAGAAACTTATGAAATTGCCCGTAAAAATAATATTGAATTGATTGATACGAGTTGCCCTATAGTTTTGAATTTGCAAAAAATGATAAAAGTTTCCGGTGTTGAGATGAAAGAAAAACAAGGGCAGGTGGTGATTTTTGGAAAAAAAGAACATGCCGAAGTTATTGGATTAAACGGACAAATAGGAAATAATGCACTAATTATTAATGATATTAACGAGCTTGATAAAATTGATTGTTCAAAATCAATAAGGATGTTTTCTCAAACAACCAAAAGTGTCGAAAAATATAAAGCTATAGCAAAAGAAATTGAAAACAGGGCAAAACAATACAAATCAAAAATTGATTTTATTGCCAAAGATACAATCTGTCGCAAGGTTTCAAATCGTGCTTTACAACTAAAGAAATTTGCTAAGAATAATGATGTAGTTGTATTTGTAAGTGGAAAAAACAGCTCTAACGGGAATTATTTGTTCAGCATTTGTAAATCGGTAAATTCTAAAAGTTTTTTTGTTTCATTAGAAAAAGAACTTGAAAAAAATTGGTTTTTAGATGTTGAAAATGTTGGAGTTGGTGGGGCTACTTCTACTCCAATGTGGTTGATGGAAAAAGTCGCTAAAACTATTAGTGATTTTTAATTCTTATCAGCCAAATTTTTTTAGTATGTAGGTAGAATTGGAATGTTGATTTTTTTCGTTAAATTTGTTAATCGAAAAATAATAAATTAGGAATCTATAAATACAAGGAGGTAATATGAAAAAAATATTTTTAAGTTTTGCAATAATGATAATGTTCTTTTTTTCCAATGCACAAACACCATCAATTCAATGGCAAAATACATTTGGTGGAGAAAGCGATGAAGAAGCAAAATCTATTATCCAGACAAAAGATGGTGGCTATATTGTTTGTGGCTATACAGATTCGGAAGGTGCAGGAAAAGCTGACATTTGGCTTTTAAAATTAGATAAATCAGGAGAATTGGATTGGGATAATACCTATGGTGGAGCAAAAAATGATATAGGGAATTCTATAATTGTTACAAGAGACGGTGGTTTTGCTTTGGCTGGTTCTACAGAATCTTTTGGAAAAGGGAGCAGTGATTTTTGGGTGATTAAAACTGATTTTCAAGGCAAAGCATTGTGGAAAAAACCTTATGGTGGTCCCCAGGCTGAAGAAGCTTATGATATTATTCAGTGTCTTGATGGAGATTTTGTGGTCTGTGGATATACTAAGTCAAGAGGAGCAGGTAGCTCTGATTTATGGGTTATTAAAACAAATGGTGGCGATAAAGAAATTTGGCGAAAAAATTATGGTGGCGGAAGGAAAGATGACGCAAATAATATTATTCAAAAAAGTGATAGTTCTTTTATTCTTATAGGAAGTACAATGTCCTATGGTGCCGGAGGTAGCGATGCATGGTTTATGAAATTAGTTGATAAAGGAAGAGCAAAAGTTAAATTGAATTTTGGTGGAGTTGATTATGAATATGCTAATTCTATTACCGAAACCAAAGATGGCGGATATATTTTTTGCGGAGCTTCAATGTCTAACAGCAAAGGCTTATTCGATTTCTGGGTTGTTAAATTAAACAGCATGTTTGAAAAAGAATGGGAGAGTACTTACGGTGATTCAAAAGAAGACAAAGCCCGGGTGATAATAAATACTAAAGACGGTGGTTATGTTATTGCCGGACATACCCAATCTAAAGGCAATGGAAGTTATGATTGCTGGCTCATTAAGTTGAACAAAAATGGTAAATTTCTCTGGGACAAAACTATTGGCGGAAAAAAAGATGACAGAGTTTATGATATGATAGAAACTCTTGATGGGGGAATTATTGTTTGTGGTTATACAAAATCTGAAGGTAGCGGAAAGAAAGATTTATGGGTGGTGAAATTAAAATAGTTCTATCTAATTAGTACTTGGAGTGCCTAAAGTTTTGAGTGCCTAAAGTTTTGAGTGCCTAGAGTTTGGAGTGCCTAAAGTTTGGAGTGCCTAAAGTACTTAGAGTGCCTAAAGTACTTGGAGTAACTAAAGTGCTTGAGTTTTAAAAATATTTTTTATATAATATTTAATTTTTTATTTATGGAATTTTTATTTCTCGCAGTTGGTTTGATAATAGGTTTTTTTATTGCCTGGCTTTTCTTGAAAAATAAAGTTGAAAAAAGCACAAACAATATAAAACATGAAATTATTGAACTTGACAAAGAAAAAGAAGTACTGAAAGCAAATGTTTCTCAAAAAGAGCAACAAATTGATAACTTTAAAGATATCATTGAAAATTACAGAAAAAAAAACGAAGACCTTATCTGAAGGTAGCGGAAAGAAAGATTTATGGGTGGTGAAATTAAAATAGCTCTATCTAATTAGTACTTGGAGTGCCTAGAGTTTGGAGTGCCTAAAGTACTTGGAGTGATTAAAGTGCTTGAGTTTTAAAAATGTTTTTTATATAATATTTAATTTTTTATTTATGGAATTTTTATTTCTAGCAGTTGGTTTGATAATAGGTTTTTTTATAGCCTGGCTTTTTTTGAAAAATAAAGTTGAAAAAAGTACAAACAATATAAAACATGAAATTATTGAACTTGACAAAGAAAAAGAAGTGCTGAAAGCAAATGTTTCTCAGGCAGAGCAACAAATCAAAAGGTTTGAAGATATCATCGAAAATTACAGAAAAAAAACCGAAGACCTTAATACTCAAATTGCAACTCTTACGGTAGAGAAAAGAACTTCCGATGAAAAATTAACAGAATATAAAAAAGAAATTGAAAAAATTCAGGAAAAATTCCGTAATGAGTTTGAAAATCTGGCAAATAAAATTCTCGAAGAAAAGACAAAAAAATTCACCGACCAAAACAAAATAAATATTAGTGAAATTCTCAATCCTTTAAAGGAAAAAATTAAAAATTTTGAGGAAAAAGTTGAAAAAACTTATGAAAAAGAATTGCGAGATACAATAAGTTTAAAAGAAGAAGTTAAACAACTTTTTGAATTAAATCAGAGAATTAGCAAGGAAGCAAATAATTTGACTAATGCTCTTAAAGGTGATGTGAAAAAAATGGGGAATTGGGGTGAAGTAGTTTTGGAAAGAATTTTAGAACGTTCGGGTCTGATAAAAGGTCAGGAATACGATGTACAGCATAATGTTAGAAATGAACAAGGCAGCCAGATGTTTCTTGATGTGCTTGTTAAACTTCCCGACAATAAACATATTGTTATTGATTCAAAAGTGTCGCTTGTTGCTTATGAAAAACATGTTAATGCTGAATCTAAGGAAGAAAAAGATAAATATTTAAAACTACATATTGACTCAATAAAAAGACATGTTGATGGATTGAGCGAAAAGAACTATCAGAATGTAGCATCAATTGATTCACCGGATTTCGTTTTGCTTTTTATTCCAATGGAATCATCTTTTAGCATTGCCATACAATATGATTTGGAATTGTTTAATTATTCATGGGACAAAAAAATTGTAATTGTCAGCCCTTCAACTTTGCTTGCTACTTTAAAAACTGTTGAATCAATCTGGAAGCATGAAAAACAGACAAAAAATGCAATTGAAATAGCACGGCAGGGTGGGAGTTTATATGATAAATTTGCTAGTTTTCTCGAAGACCTTGAGAAAATCGGAAAGCAGCTTAACACAGTTAATATGACTTATGAAGATGCTCATAAAAAACTTGTTTCAGGAAAAGGAAATTTGTTAGGAAGAGTTGAGAATTTGAAAAAATTAGGTGCTAAAACTAAATTATCGAAATCAATATCCGATAAATATCTTTTTTCTAATGATGAAAATATTGAGACAGAATAGAAATGAAAAAATATTATAGAATATTAATTATTGTTTTTTTTATTGGATTTTTTGCTTGTTCGCAATATAATAAGCTTGGCAATTTAAACTTTGCTAATATTTATGATGAGAAACCTAAAAATCTAAATCCTGAATATTCTGTTTTTCATTTGAATGATAGTATTTCAACTCTTTATTGCAAAATATATATGCCGGAGTTACTTTATCTGAAACCCGAAAATAAAGATTCTTCAGCAGCAAAATT
>Ga0075120_10003045_pt1 | contig 11709 bp, 13 predicted proteins | sample AntAceMetag02UKL_FD_69792 | JGI IMG/M metagenome (GOLD analysis project Ga0075120, IMG submission 69792) | Saline lake microbial communities from Ace Lake, Antarctica - Antarctic Ace Lake Metagenome 02UKL | ecosystem: Environmental > Aquatic > Non-marine Saline and Alkaline > Saline | place... | reverse complement strand
GTAAGAAAAAAAATAAGACCATCATTAAAGATAATGCTTTTATAGGCAGCAATACGACATTGGTTGCTCCAGTTGAAATAGGTAAGAATGTTATAACGGGAGCAGGTTCAGTTGTAACGAAGAATAGTAAGATAGCCGATAATAGTGTTATTGTAGGTGTTCCTGCTAAAATTTTAAGGAGGAGGAGAGATGGATAGGTTAACGGTTTTTAGCGGTAATGCTAATCCTGAGCTAGCAAAGAATATATCCGGTTATCTGGGTGTTGAATTAGGAGATTCTATAGTCTCTAAGTTTAGCGATGGTGAGATTAGTGTTAAGATTGAACATAATGTTAGAGGCAACGATATATTCGTAATTCAACCAATATGTTTTCCGTCAAATGATAATTTAATGGAGCTACTCATTCTTATCGATGCTTTAAAAAGGGCGTCGGCAGGTAGAATTACTGCGGTAATACCTTATTTCGGTTATGCCAGGCAGGATAGGAAGGATCAGCCCCGTGTGCCTATAACGGCAAAACTTGTTGCTAATCTTATAACTGTATCTGGTGCTGATAGAGTTCTTACAATGGATTTACATGCTGGTCAGATTCAAGGGTTTTTTGATATCCCTTTAGACCATCTTCTTGCAGTTAAGATATTCGTTGAGCATATTAAAAAGAGGATAGACTGTTCTAATCTTGTTGTTGTATCTCCCGATGTTGGAGGAATTAAGATGGCCAGGGCTTATGCTAAGAAGCTTGGAGTACCTCTTGCTATAGTAGATAAGCGTAGGATAAGCACTGAAAAAACAGAGGCGATGAATATATTGGGCGAGGTAAAAGGCAAGGATGTGTGTATAGTTGACGACATAATTGCAACAGCAGGTTCTCTTGTCGAGGCCATAGAAGCTCTTAAGAATAAAGGGGCGAAAGATGTCTATGCTGCAATAAGTCATCCAGTGCTTTCTGGACCTGCCATAGATAGGCTTCAGAAGTCTTCAATAAGCAAGCTCTTTGTGGCAGACGCCATCCCTTTAAGCCAAGATAAGCTTATTGATAAAATAGAGGTTCTCTCGGTCGCGCCTCTTTTAGGGGAAGCAATCAAGAGAATACATAAGGAAGTTTCAATAAGTGTACTGTTTGGCTAATTAAACCCTTGCAAAAATCATGTTATCTATGATATACAAGAGAACGCTGATTTTCTTTTTATCTCATAAAGGAGGCTGATAATGGAAAAATTAAAAATTGAAGTAAAAAAAAGAGATGGGGTAGGTAAAAAGTATGTCAAAGGTATCAGGAAAGCCGGACTTATACCTGCGGTATTGTATAAAAAGGGGCAGGCTATGCCGTTAGAACTAAAAGAGATTGACTTGATACACCTCTTTCGTGAGGCGCATTCTGAAAATCTAGTAGCTGAGCTTCACGTTCTATCCGGTAAAGATAAAGAAGTTAAGACCGCTATACTTAAAGAGGTAGAGCATGATGTTATAAAAGGCAGTATTATACATGTTGATTTTCAGGAGATATCCCTTGATGAGATTATCAAAATAAAAGTCCCTATTGAGATCAAAGGTGAGCCTGTAGGAGTCAAAAAGGATGGAGGAGTATTAGATCATCTTATTTGGGAGATAGAGATAGAGTGTAAGGCGGCTAATGTTCCTTCTAAGATAGAGGTCAAAGTTGATGACTTAAATATAGGCGATGCAATCCATGTCTCTGATTTAGAATTACCTCAAGGAGTTAAGGCTCTAGGAGATTTAGAGCAGATTGTAGCGCATATTGTTACACCTAAAGAAGTGGTTATTGAAGAAGAGGTTGAGGGTGATGTTATGAGAGAGCCTGAGGTAATAAGTGAGAAGAAGGAAAAATCAGAAGAGGCAGGTTCTGAAGATTCTAAAAAAGAAGAGAGAACAGGGTAGTATAAAGCCATGCTTTTAATCTCTGGGCTTGGCAATCCTGGGTTAGAGTACAAAGATACCTTGCACAATCTTGGTTTCATGGTTCTAGATGAGTTAGCAGCCAGGCATGGTTTAAAATTCAGAAAGAACAAGTGCGGAGCCAAGATAGTTATCATGGCTCAACCTTATTGTGAAGAAGAGAAGCCCAAACCCAGCATTTTTAATAATGTTTTAAGATTTAAAAAGACAGGATCTCAGACAAGAGTAGTCTTAGCTAAGCCTTATATGTATATGAATCTAAGCGGCAAGTCAATAGCCTGCCTCAAAGATAAATATGGCATTAAAAGTAATAATATAGTTATCATATCTGACGATCTGAACTTAGAGCGGGGTCAGATAAGGATTAGAGCAAAAGGTGGTTCTGGGGGACATAAGGGGTTAGAGTCTATAATTGATGAGATTGGAACTGAGAGCTTTATACGCTTTAGGGTAGGCATTGGAGAGGCCTCTAATGGAGAGAGAGCAGAGGAATACCTCTTAAGTCCAATAGCCAAAGAAGAGAAGTCAGAGTATGCTGATATAGTAGCTAATGTTGTCGATGCCATAGAGTTTTATCTAAAGGAGGGCATTGAAAAAACAATGTCAATCTATAATTTTAGAAACGTAATTTGATCTTGCTAAGAATTTTATTATGTGTTAATATTGTCAGCCAAAAGGAGAAAATATTTAATGAAAAAATATGAGATAATGCTTATCTTAAATCCGGATATGAGTGAGACGGATGTAGATTCTCAGATAAGCAAGATTAAGGATTCTGTGGCTAAATTAAAGGGCAAAGTTGTTCAGCTGGATATCTGGCAGAGGCGGCGGCTTGCCTATTCCATAGAAAAGTTTCAAGAGGGAATCTATCTGCTGGGAAATTTTGAGATGCCCGAGGAGATAGTGAAGGTTCTATCCGGAGATTGGAAGTTAAATCCAAACATATTAAGATCCATGATTTTAAAGAAAGAGAAAGAGAAGGAGATTGTAGATGCCCAGTCTAAATAGAGTATTTTTAATTGGTAATTTGACTCGTGATCCAGAGATTCGCTATACACCTTCGGGTACTTCTGTTGTCAGTTTTGGCTTAGCTGTAAATAGGGTCTTTAAGTCTCAGACAGGCGAGAAGAAGGAGGAGACCTGCTTTGTTAGAGTAGTGACTTTCGGAAAACAGGCTGAATCTTGTAATCAATATATTTCTAAAGGTAAGCTCGTATTTATAGAAGGCAGATTACAGTATAAAAACTGGGAACATGAAGGTAAAAAATATAACGCTTTAGATGTTATAGCTGATAGAGTTCAGTTTTTGACCAGGGCTAAAGAAGATGGAGCTGCTTTATCTGATTTTGAGGAAGGTTCTGTCCCAGGAGATATTTCTTCAGAAGAAGCAGGAGCTGTCGATCAGGGCGAGGTGCCGTTTTGAGAAATATGAAGAGTAAGACAAAAAAAAAGTTTCCGCTTAAGGATTTAAAGAGAAAGAAGAAGTATTGTAGGTTTTGTGCGAAAAATATCGAAGATATAAATTATAAGGATGTTGATCTTCTGCAAAATTTTCTTGCCGATAGAAGTAGGATGAGGACTAGAAATTCTAGCGGTAATTGTGCAAAACATCAAAGGAAAGTATCAAGTGCTATTAAAAATGCCAGAATTATGGCTCTACTACCGTTTGTTTCTGAATAATGAAAGTAATTCTACTAGAAGATTATGAAGATTTAGGTTTAAAATTTGATTTGGTCAATGTTAAGAATGGTTATGCCCGTAATTTTCTAATTCCTCAAGGCATTGTCCGTCAAGCAACTGCTGGAGTTTTAAAAGAGCTGGAACTTAAGTTAACTGCTGCAGGGAAGAAGAAAGGCAGAGAGACGAAGAGACTGGAAGAGCTAAGAGGTAAGTTGTCTGAGGTATCACTTACAATAGGCGTTAAGGCTGGCGAAGAAGAGAAAATGTATGGAGCCATTACAAATATCGATATTGCTAAAGCATTAAAAGGTGAAGGGTTTGAGATAGACAGACATACGATAGATTTAGATGAGCCAATAAAAGAGCTAGGCGTTTATCATGTATCTATAAGTTTACGCTCCGATATTATAGCCAAGGTCAAAGTTTGGGTCGTTAAAGAATAATTTAATAATGAGTCCTCGAGAAAAATCAGCTTTGCCTGAGCAGTTGCCGCCTCAAAACATTGAAGCTGAGATAGCTGTCCTAGGCTCAATGTTGTTATCTCAAGATGCTATAGCTCAGTCTATCGAGTCATTGGACAGGTCTTTTTTTTATAAAGATTCGCATCAAAAGATATTCCAAACCATAGTTGAGTTATACGATACTTCATCAGCCGTAGACCTCTTAACCCTTTCCGATGAGCTTAAAAACAGGGATATGTTAGATGATATTGGAGGCCCAGCATATTTGGCTGCAATCTCTAACTCTGTTCCTTCAGCTGCCAATATACAGCATTATACAAAAATAGTCAGAGAGAAGTATGTCTTACGCTCTTTAATTAATAGTTCAACCAAAATAATAAAGAAATGCTATGATCCGGTTGATGATGTAGATAGACTGCTAGATGAGTCAGAGCATGCTATTTTTGAAATAGTCTCTAATAAGATGGAAGGTAAGATCTGCTCCATGAAGGATCTTATAAAGTCCAGCATTACTACAATAGATACTCTCTATCAGCGTCAGAGCAGCATAACAGGGGTGCCGACAGGTTATCACGATTTCGATTCTTTGACAGCTGGTCTCCAGAATTCGGATTTGATTATTATAGCCGGGAGGCCTTCTATGGGTAAGTCTGCACTTGCATGTTGTATTGCAGAGCATGCAGTGCTTGAAGAGAAAATCCCTGTTGCAATATTTAGTTTGGAGATGTCAAAAGAGCAGCTAGTGCATAGGATACTCTGTTCTCATGCCCGCGTTAACGCACATCAAGTCAGACGCGGATTCTTAACTCCTGAAGATTGGCCTAAACTTACAGCTGCTGCAGGTAAGCTTGCAGAGGCTCCTCTTTTTATAGATGATACTGCAGGTTCTAGCGTTTTAGAGCTAAGGGCGAAAGCAAGAAGGTTAAAGGCTCGCCATGATATAAAACTAATAATAGTAGACTATATGCAGCTTATGCGCAGCAGTTATCGCTCTGAGAGTAGACAGCAGGAGATATCTGAGATTTCGCGCAGTCTTAAAGATTTAGCAAGGGAGCTAGGAGTCCCTCTTATTGCTGTGAGTCAGCTTTCGCGTGCAGCTGAAATGAGACAGGATAAGAGGCCGCAGCTTTCTGATTTAAGAGAGTCTGGGGCAATAGAGCAGGATGCTGATTTAGTTGTTCTGCTTTTTAGGGAAGAGTATTACAATCCTTCTGAGGGAGAGAATAAAGGCGTTGCGGATGTCATTATTGCTAAACAGAGAAACGGGCCTGTGGATACTATCAAACTTGCGTTTATTAAAGAATATACCAGGTTTGAAAACCTTTATAAAATGGAGGTCAATTTAAGTTGAAAGTGACAAAACTTATTCCATCTTTTTTATCGTTTTTATTTTTAATTTCTACATCTTGGGCTCAGGATATGCCCAAGATCTTAGATCTTCAGATTGCTGGAAACAAAAACGTTAGTGAATCTGCTATAGTGGCTAAAATCAAAGTTAGACCTGATCAGATTTTCTCTCAGCAGATGATAGATGAAGATATAAAACGGCTTTATGCCACAGGGTTTTTTACCGATGTTGCTGTCGATGCTAAAGAGGAGACCGATGGTATTGTTATTATATTTTATGTGAAAGAATCACCGTATGTTGACGGGGTTATTTTTAAGGGTAATCGTGTTTTAAGGGATGATAAGCTGGAGAAATTGGTTAAAACTGCAAAGGGGCAGTTTTTTGACAAATGGCAATTGAAGACAGATATGGAGGAGATTAAACTAAAGTATCAAGAGAGAGGTTTTGCAAAAGTAGCTATAGATTATGATTTAGAGATTGATCCGAGCAATGATAAGACTACAGTGGTAATTAATATCGATGAAGGGGAAAGAGTAAAAATAAGAAAGATTGAATTGGCTGGAGTGAAGGCTTTCAAAAAGAAGAGAGTTCTTAAGCTCCTAAAGACAAGAACAAAAACCTGGTTTAGATCAGGTGCTTATAAGGAAGAGGTTTTCAAGGAAGATTTATCTAGAATAGAGGATTTTTACAAAAGAGACGGATATCTTGATGTAGAGATAAGCGATGATTCGAGTTTTGACAAAAAAAGAAGGATGATTTTGACCATAAATGTTGATGAAGGAAAACAGTATCAAGTTGGAGATGTATCCTTAGAGGGCAATAAGGTCTTTCCTTTAAGCGAGATTAAAAGTGCTCTAAAGCTCGATAGAGATAGCGTGTTTAGTTATGATTCTTTGAAGTTTGACACTCAGGGATTGCAGGATTTTTATTTTGATAAAGGCTATATAAGGGCTCAGATTGAAACAGTTCCAGTTATTAACTCAGAGACCGGGCTTGTAGATATAAAATATTCTGTAGTAGAGAACGAGATACATTATTTAGATAGAATAGATATAAAGGGTAATGTTAAGACTAAAGATGTTGTGATACGGAGAGAGTTAAGGATGTATCCGGGTGAAAAATTTGATGGCAGCAAGATAAAAAGATCTAGGCAGAGGCTTGAAAATTTGGGTTATTTTGAAGAGATAGATTTTGACATTTTACCAGCCGATGAAGAGAATAAAGAAGATTTATTGGTGCGCGTAAAAGAGTCTAAGACTGGCGAGTTTAGCTTTGGTGCTGGATATAGCTCCGTTGATGAGTTTATAGGTTTTGTCGAATTGAGTCAGAGAAATTTTGACATATCTAATTTTCCAACATTTATTGGGGGAGGCCAGAGGATTTCATTACGCACTGAAATGGGTACAACCAGAAATGACTATGAGTTAAGCTTTACAGAGCCTTGGATGCTTGGCTATCCCTATCTCTTTGGTTTCGATATCTACCAGCATTCAAGAGATCGGGAAAACGATGTCGGTTATGATTGGGATGAAGAGCGGCAGGGTCTATCTTTTAGATTAGGCAAAGAGATATCAGAGCATAATAGCCTCTTCTTAAGAATGCGATTTGATAAGGTTGATATATCTAATGTTGCTACAGATGTTTCAAGCGCTCTTACGGCTGAAGCAGGAGAGAAGAGTATCTATGCAATCAAGCTTACTTTTGCTAGAGATAGAAGGGACAATATTTTTGACCCTGCAGAAGGGTATTACTTTAGCAGCAGCCTTGAGAATGCAGGTGGTTTTATGAGCGGAGATGTAGATTTCTTGCGTCAGTCAAATCAGCTTAGTTATTTTTATTTAATACGTGAAAAATGGGTTTTAAACTTCAGGCTTAACTCTGGTATAATAGATACCTATGGTGATACGTCTTCTGTGCCTCTCTATGAGAGATTATTTGCAGGAGGGGCTTATAGCATCAGAGGGTATGATGAGAGAAGCGTAGGGCCTAAGGATACGGTGAAGACAAGTGATCCTGTTGGAGGCGAAGCACTTTTGATAGGCAACGTTGAGCTCACTGTTCCTATTTATGAAAATATAAAAGGTGCTTTCTTTTACGATATTGGTAATGTCTGGGAGAAGAAGGATGATTTTGCCTCGGGTGGGTATAAATCTTCAGTTGGTTGCGGTCTAAGATTGAACACCCCCATTGGGCCTATAAAATTGGATTATGGTTTTCCTTTGGATTCGGATGAAAATGATTCTGATGGCGGAAAAGTCCATTTTAGCATGGGACATAAATTTTAAAAGGAGAAAGCGATATGAAGAGAATGTTTTTTGCACTGCTAATAGTAGCTGTTCTTATCTCTGGTTTTGCTGAAGCTGCTGATAAGTTTGCTTGTGTAGACTTAGAGCAGGTTTTCAATGAGTATCAAAAAACAAAAGATGAAGAAGCAAAGCTTACAAAGATAGGTGAAGAGAAGCAGAAAGATATAGACTCCAAGTTAAAAGAGGTAGATAGATTAAAAGAGAAGATGGATTTACTTTCAGATAAAGAGAAGGAAAAGGTCAAAGTTGAATTAGATCAGAAGATGGAGGAGTTGAGACAGTTTGACCGTCAGGTAAGAACAGATCTAATGCGTCAGAGAAATGAGATAATAGAAGGAATACTTCAGGAGATAAATGAGGTTGTTGAAGATTACAGTAAGTCAAAAAAATATACTATAATGTTTAACTCCAGAGCCCTTCTTTATAAAAATAATGATTTAGATGTCACTAAAGAACTGATAGAATATTTAAACAAACAATATAAGTAATTACTAAGTCTAATATAAGGGAGATAAGCCAAGATGGATTTAGGTTATGATGAGAATGGTTTTCGTCCTCGTCTGGATTTAACACTGGCACGCATAGCTAAGCTTATAGGCGGTGAAGTTGTAGGCGATGATAGCGTTGTTATTAAGGGTCTATCTGGAATCAAGGAGGCTCAAGAAGGCGACATTACGTTTGTAGCCAACCCTAAATACATTTCGCTTATAAATACAACTAAAGCGTCTGCCGTTATTACTTCGCTGCAAGCTGTTGAAGATACGGATAAGCCTATAATAAAGACGGAAAATCCCTCCCTTGCTTTTGCCAAGTTGGTTTCTAGTTTTGCTCCTGATGAAGGCAGTATGGAGCCAGGAGTTCATCCTACTGCAATAATCGGTAAAGATGTAAAGCTGGGTAAAGACGTCTCTATCTGGCCTTATGTAGTGGTATCAGACGGTGCTTCTATCGGAGATAATACTGTTTTACAAGCAGGTGTGTATATAGGGATCCGCAGTAAGATAGGGTCAAGCTGTGTGATACATTCTCATGTTGCTATAAGAGAGCGAGTGACCATAGGCAATAATGTTATAATACACTCTGGTACAGTAATAGGCAGTGACGGCTTTGGTTATGCTACAGTCAAAGATGTCCATTATAAAATTCCGCAAATAGGCACTGTATTTATAGAGGATGATGTTGAGATAGGAGCAAATGTTACTATTGATAGAGCTCGTTTTGGAAAAACTCATATAAAAAGGGGAACAAAGATTGATAACCTTGTTCAGATTGCCCACAATGTTGAGATAGGCGAAAATTCTATCATCGTGGCTCAGTCTGGAATATCTGGCAGTACTAATATAGGTAAAGGTGTTATATTGGCGGGGCAGTCTGGAGTTGTTGGCCATATCAGTATAGGTGATAATGCGCGCGTGGCAGCTCAGGCTGGAGTTACAAAATCAGTTCCAGAAGGCGAAGTAGTGTCGGGTTATCCTGCTAGGCCTCATAGCACAGCAAAGAGAATCAATGCTTGTGTGCAGAGGTTGCCAGAGTTCTATAAGTATATCAAGTGTCTTCAGAAAAAGATCGAGGATTTAGAAGCTGAACTAGAGAAACTACGGGCAAAGGCGTCTTAAAGTGGAGCATCAGCATACTATTTCAAAGGAAGTAGCGATCTCAGGGGTAGGTCTTCATACAAATGAAAAAGTTAATCTTAAAATCAAGCCCGGAGATGCTGATAGCGGAATAATTTTTAGAAGAGTAGATATAGAAGGCTCTCCTCCGATACCTGCTCACATCTCCTATGTTCTAGAGTTGACTTTAAGTCTTAGACGTACATCTATTGGTATTGATAATATAGAGATCCATACAATAGAACACCTCATGGCTTCTTTGGCGGCCTGTAAGATAGACAATGTTTTGATTGAGATAGACGGCGCTGAGGTCCCAGGTTTAGATGGAAGCGCTCTGCCTTTTATTGAAAAGATAAAAAATGCAGGCATAGTTGAACAAGATGCAGCAAGAAAGACTTATCAGCTTAAAGAACCTATCTTAGTTGAAGATGGAGAAGCCTCTCTAATGGCTTTCCCTAGTAATAATTTAAATATTTCTTATCTTTTGAATTATGATCATCCTCAGCTTAGGGCTCAATATATAAGACATGTTTTAGATGAGGCGACATTTAAAGATGAAATTGCTCCTAGTAGAACATTCTGCTTAGAGGAAGAGGCTGAAAAATTAACCAAGATGGGTTTAGGTAAGGGTGCTAATTATAATAATACGCTAGTTATAACTGATTCAGGTGTTATAGAAAATCAATATAGAATAGACGATGAGCCTGCAAGGCATAAAGTTTTAGATTTAATAGGGGATCTTTATCTTATAGGTTGTAAGTTGGAGGCTAATATAGTAGGGATAAAGAGCGGTCATCCTTTGAATATAAGGATGGTTAGAAGAATAGAGCAGCAGACCAAAAGGTTTCAGCAGGCCGGGATACATAGAGGTGGATTAGAAGAGTTTGAGCTGCCCTTAGGAGTGGAAGAGATCAAACAGATACTTCCTCATAGAGATCCTTTTCTTTTTGTAGATAGCATTATAGAGATGGAAGATGGCAAGCGCGCTGTAGGGATTAAAAAATTAGCTTTAGACGAGTATTTCTTTAAAGGTCATTTCCCGGGGCGGCCGGTTATGCCGGGGGTATTAATAGTTGAGGCAATGGCTCAGGTTTCAGGCATATTAATGTTAATCCAGAAGCAGCATAGAGGAAAACTCGCTTTCTTTATGGGTGTTGATAAGGTCAGATTTAGAAAGCCAGTTCTTCCTGGAGACCAATTGTATCTCGAAGCCGAAGTTGGTCGATTAAGGACAAAGACTGGTGAGATGCATACAAGAGCGCTGGTTGACGGCAAGGTCGTAGCCGAAGCATCGCTACTCTTTGCTTTAATTGAAAAATAGTAAAAATGATTCATCCCACCGTAATTATCAATAGCGGATCAAAAATAGCTTCTGATGTTGAGATAGGTCCTTATACCGTTATCGGTGGTGACGTTGAGATAGCGTCAGGTACAAAGATAGCATCTTTTTGCACTATTTCAGGCTATACAAAGATTGGGAAAAATAATAGCATCTTCTCTAATGCTGTCTTAGGAAGCATTCCTCAGGATTTAAAATACAAGGGTGAGAAGAGTTACCTCATCATTGGAGATGGAAATAAAATAAGAGAGTTTACAACTATGAACCCTGGGACTGGCGAAGGAGGCAGGACTGAGATAGGCAATAATAATCTAATTATGGCTTATGCACATATTGCACATGATTGCATAGTAGGAAACAATGTTATTATAGCTAATGTCGGGACTCTAGCGGGACATGTTGAGATAGAAGACGGCGCAATATTGGGTGGTCTTGCTGCAATACATCAGTTTGTCAAAGTGGGAAGATTAGCAATCATAGGGGGAGGTTCTAAGGTTACTCAAGATATACCGCCTTTCTCTATGTGTGACGGTCATCCTGCTAAAGTCAGAGGTTTAAATCTTGAAGGTCTTAAAAGGGCAGGGTACAGCGCTGAGGATCGGATGATTTTAAAAAAGGCTTTTAAAGTTCTATTTCTATCTAAGCACCCCCTGTCGAATGCTATGGAGATTGTTTCTAAAGAGTATAAAAACAAAGAGATAGATTCTCTGCTTAATTTTATGGCTAAATCAAAAAGAGGTATATGCAGATAGAAAGAATTGGTCTTATAGCAGGAGGCACGGGATATCCTCTCTTAGCGGCTAAACAGGCCAAGCTGAAGGGAGTTCAAGTTTATGCTGTTGCTATTAAGGGTTTAACATTGTCTGAGCTTGAGAGAGAGGTAGAGGAATTAATCTGGATAGAGCTTGGTCAGTTCCAGCCCTTAGTAGATTTTTTCAAAAAACATGAAATCTCATCTGCTATTATGGCAGGCAATGTCAAAAAGGAGGATCTATTAAAGCACTTAAAACTTGGTCCTCGAGTTTTTGCCATGATGAAAGGTTTT
>Ga0075120_10003029_pt1 | contig 11734 bp, 8 predicted proteins | sample AntAceMetag02UKL_FD_69792 | JGI IMG/M metagenome (GOLD analysis project Ga0075120, IMG submission 69792) | Saline lake microbial communities from Ace Lake, Antarctica - Antarctic Ace Lake Metagenome 02UKL | ecosystem: Environmental > Aquatic > Non-marine Saline and Alkaline > Saline | place... | reverse complement strand
TGGCTGATGCCAAAGAAAATATGCGGATTTTACATCCCCTGCCACGGGTAAATGAAATTTCTACAGATGTTGACAGCAATCCAAAGGCATATTACTTTCAGCAGGCGCTCAATGGGGTGTTTGTGCGTCAGGCACTTTTGGCGACTATATTAGGGGTGAAGTAGGGGAGATTGTTAAATGGTTAAACTGTTAAACTGTTAAACTGTTAAACTGTTAAATGGTTAAATTGCTAAATGTTGAGCGAAGCGAAATCCCGCCTATGCGGGGGTTAAATTGTTGAATGGTTGAAGGGTTGAAAGGTTGAAAGGTTGAAAGGTTGAAGGGTTGAAAGGTTGAAAGGTTGAAGGGTTGAAAGGTTGAATGGCTATATTGTTAAATTGTTAAATGGATAAGAAATACTTGAAACTGAATGATCTTAATTCTTACAAAATTGCATTTAACTTGAGCAATTTCGTTTGGGATGTGGTTATGAACTGGCAGTGGTTCGCGAAGAAGCATCCCGGGGGGCAATTTATTGAGGCAGTTGATTCTATTTCTGCAAATATTGCCGAGGGTTTTGGACGCTATCACAAAAAAGATAAGATCAAGTTTTATCGCTATAGCCAGGGTTCTTTGCAAGAATCATTTGATTGGAACGAAAAGTCGAAAGTAAGAAAGTTACTTACTGATGAACAATATCAACACATTCTGGGTGAACTTCAGAAATTACCTTTTGAACTAAACCATCTCATCAAATACACTAATGAGAAATTAACAATATAGCAATTCAACAATTTAACAATTTTACACTCTGCTAAGTGAAACCCAAATTGTAAGCATTAACTCAAATTTTTAAAAGAAAAAGAAAAAAAACAAATCATGCAAAATACAGAACAAAGAAAAGAACTAAAAGTATCGGCCATTCAAAACGGCACCGTAATCGACCATATCCCTGCAAGTAACGTGTTTCAGGTTATCAAGATGCTCAACCTCCATAAATCGCAAGAGCAAATATTGTTTGGTACCAACCTCGATAGTGAGAAGTTTGGAAAAAAAGGTATTATCAAAGTGAGAAACACTTATTTCGCCAGCGACGAAATCAATAAAATTGCCCTGGTTGCCCCAAATGCAACACTGATTTTAATAAAAGATTTCAAGGTGGTTGAAAAGAAAAGGGTTGATACCCCGGATGCAATTGCAAAAATTGTAAAATGCTTCAACCCAAACTGTATCACCAATAATGAAGATATCCCAACCAGGTTTGATGTAATTAAGAACGAAGATGAACTGAAACTTCGTTGTCACTATTGCGAAAAAACCACTTCGAAAGAGAATATGGTGTTTTTGTAGTTTTAGCCTGAATAATCAAGGTTTGGGCTAAAGCCCATTAGAAACAATGAGCCTTTAATCTCCGGGCTAAAGCCCGGAGTTAGTCAGATTTTCAGGGGCCATCAGGTCACGTGTTTCAGTCCCCGTCTGCCAGCTGGCAGACGGGGCTATTTATTCGATATCACTACTTATTCATGAATTAATTAGGCTGGTTACAACCACGCCCTGTGTGGACAAGCAATCGCCAGATTTTACTAAATCAACTATTTTTAAACCAAAACGGAATAATATTGTTTTTGTATTTGTCTAAAAATGAAATTCAGTTTTCCAGTTTGATATTGGTAAACTTTTACGCTTAAATAACTAAGTTCGATGATCAAGAAAATTACCTTGTCCATATTTCTGCTCACTATCACCTTCGGAATATTGGCCCAGCGTCCTGGTGGTGGCGGTGGTGGTGGAAGGCCTGACCTTGCAAACATGCCTCCTGAAGGAATTGTTATCGGAAAAATTACTGATGCCCTTTTAGGTGTTCCGATGGAATATGCCAACGTGGTGCTTTTTAGCATGCGCGATTCTACAATGGCTGCCGGAACTGTATCTGATGCAGATGGTAGTTTCAGGATGGAAAAAGTTCCCTATGGCCGATTTTACCTTGTTGCCAACTTTATTGGATACAACAAGTTACAGAAAGATGGCATCATGATCAACCCAAAAAACAAGGCCTTTGATGTTGGTGAAATACAACTTCAACCCTCTGCCGAAAATTTGCAGGCTGTAGAAATTACCGCGGAGCGCGAGCACTTCGAATATAAAATTGACAAGAAGGTTATAAATGTTGAAAAGGACATAATGGCACAAGGTGGCACGGCGATAAACGCACTTGAAAATGTACCTTCGGTTGATGTGGACATCGATGGAAATGTGAGCATGCGCGGAAGTTCCAGTTTTACGGTTTTAATTGACGGTCGCCCAAGCGTGTTGCAGGGTACCGATGCTTTGCAGCAAATACCGGTAAGCAACATCGACCAGATAGAAATCATCACCAATCCATCGGCAAAATACGATCCCGATGGTGTTGCAGGTATCATCAATGTGATATTGAAGGATAAGAAAAAGGGAGGTTTAACCGGGATTATAAATGCGTCAGTTGCAACCGGGGATAAATACGGTGCCGATTTTTTACTGAATTACCGGACCGGAAAATTCAATGTTTTTGGAGGTGTCGACTACCGTAAGCACAAACATAGTGGCGATCGTGAATCGAAAACAGAAACTTACCAGGACGATACAACCCAGTTCAGGTATTCCAATGGTGCGCGCAACAGGACCAGGGATGGATATGGTGTGAGGCTGGGCGCCGATTTTTTTGCCAGCGAAAAAACCACCATTTCAGCACTTGGAAGGATTGGCAATTATAGCCGTGGCGGGGGATATGATTCATATTTGCATGTATTTACCGATCCGATAACAACGGATGCCTACAGCATAACAACCAGTGAAAGCGACAGAAGTGGAAATTACTACAGTGGCCGCCTAAACTTGTTCCATAAGTTCGACGATTTCGGACAACAATTGGAGGCACTTGCTTACTATTCGAACCGCAAGGGCGATGATATTGAAGACCAGAATGAAACTTTTACTGATGATAATTGGAACAGCCTCGATATTAAGCCGGTTTTGATTAGGACCAACGAAGAAGACGCCAACCACGAATTGCGCTTTAAACTTGACTATACCAAACCAATTGGCGAAGAAGGTAAATTTGAAACCGGTGGGCAGGCACGTTTCGAAACTGATAACGAAGAGTATTATTTCTACCAAATGGATAGCCTAACGAATGATTGGGTGGAAAATGACCTGTATTCCAATTCCAGCGATTTTCAAAGAAATATTTATTCTGTTTATGCAATTTATGCAAATACCTACAAGATGTTTGGTTACCAGCTGGGGATGCGCGGCGAATATACCTACCGGGAAATTAAGAATGCAAACTCTGCCGATGCATCTTTGATCGACCGCTGGGATTATTTTCCCACCATACATCTTTCACAAAGTTTTAAAAACAAAGATCAGGTGCTTGCCAGCTATACCCGCCGTATCGACAGGCCACGTGGCTGGTACCTCGATCCTTTTGTTAGTTACATGGACGCCTACAATATCCGTCAGGGAAATCCAAACCTTCAACCCGAGTACATCGATTCTTACGAGTTGGGATACCAAAAAAGGATTCTTGGTGCTTTGGTAACCATGGAGGGATATTACCGCATTACCAAGAATAAAATTACACGCATCCGTACTTTACAGGATGATGGTATCATGCTCAATACTTTTGAAAACCTGGATAAGGATTACGCTCTAGGGCTGGAATTGATGGTAAATGCCAAGCCCGTCGATTGGATGCAACTGATGCTTTCGGGTACAGTTTATGATTACCGACTTGATGGCCAGGTTGACAACGAGCAGGTGGATGTGAGCAGTACCAATTGGAGGGCCAATATGAACCTTGTTTTCATGATCCCGGCGGAATTTCGTTTCCAGGTCAATGGCCGATATATTGGTCCATCGGTTACGGCACAGGGAAGCAGCTCAGGGTTTTTTATGACGAACCTTGCTTTGAAAAAGGATTTTTTCAGTAAGCAACTTACTACAACATTTTCGGTGCGTGATCTCTTCAAATCGGCCAAACATGAGTTTACCTCCGAAGGAGAAGGTTTTTATTCCTACATGTATTTCAATCGTGAAGCACCCATTTTCTCACTCAGCCTAAGCTGGAAAATCAACAATTACAAAAGCAGTCCAAGCGACAGAAATGGGGATAGTGGTGAACCTGATTCGGGGAGTGATGATTTTTAGGGGGGAGAGAGTCTTGAGTTCATTGTTCTGTATAAGGAGTGTGACCCAATTCCAGGTTGTATGTTAGATTTAAACTAGTCTCTTGTCAGCTTCAATAGTTGAATATTCTGGTTTGGTTATTTTCATTTTTATTAACGTTTCCATGTCCGTACGGACGATGGAAAGTTTACCTCCCGACTTTCCATCGTTCGCCAGCTGGCGGACATGGAAACGTCAGACAAAAAAAGGAAACGCCCACCGATTTGCCAAATACTTATAAAAATCCAAAAATTTAGGGATAGGTTATTCTGCTTAACTACATTTGCCATGAAAATTGGAAGCATGTATCCCTGTTTTCGTGGTAATGATGCTTTATGGTCTGCCAAACTAACTCGAAACGTATTTAAAGAAAATCTGATGATGAAAACGAATCTACTCTTGTTGCTTGTTGTACTCGTACTTAGCTTTGGATGCAACCCTAAAAGTTCTGACCCATCCAATCAACCAACTGATGGCGCAATCAGTCTGGCAGATTATTTTGACAACACAGGGCGAGATGACGTGCTCTCGGGTGGTGTGAAAATGATTCCCATTCAAACTTCTGCCGGGGAGTTTAATGTGTGGACTAAAAGAATAGGGAATAATCCCAAAATTAAGTTGCTACTCTTGCATGGTGGACCGGGTGCAACGCATGAATATCTTGAGAGTTTCGACTCGTTTTTTCCGGGCGAAGGAATTGAATATTATTACTACGATCAGTTGGATTCGGGATTTAGTGATAGCCCAAACGACACCAGCCTGTGGCACGTCGACCGTTTTGTTGAAGAAGTGGAGCAAGTGAGGTTGGCGCTTGGATTGGATAAAAGCAATTTCTATTTGTATGGCCAATCCTGGGGTGGAATACTTGCCATTGAATACGCGCTCAAGTACCAGGGAAATCTCAAAGGACTGATTGTTTCAAACATGATGTCATCAGCCCCGGATTACATTAAATATGCCGACGAGGTTTTGGGGCCGCAACTCGACCCTGCTGTTCTTTCAGAAATCAAAGCCCTCGAGAAAAAGGGCGATTATTCCAATCCAAAATACCTTGAATTGATTTCGGAGCATTACTATCCTGAGCATGTTTTAAGGATGCCCCTGGATGAATGGCCCGAACCGGTGAATCGTTCGTTTAGCCGCACAAATAATGCACTTTATGTCACCATGCAGGGACCAAGCGAATTTGGAGTTGTTGGTGATGCAAGATTAAAAGATTGGGACAGAAGTGCTGATTTATCAAAAATAACGGTGCCAACACTCACCATGGGAGGAGCTTTCGATACCATGGATCCCGAGTACATGAAATGGATGGCAAGCCAGGTTCAGCAAGGCCGATATGCACATTGCCCCAATGGCAGCCATTTGTCGATGTATGATGATCAGGAGATTTATTTTAGTGGGTTGATTGGTTTTATTAGGGATGTTGAACAGGAGGGATTAAACTAGAATTTTGAGCCCATTCTGAAAAATGTTTTTGTGGCATGCTTTTATTGTTTTGTCTTTTCGGAGTATGCTCAAATTCATTTGTCATCAATGCTGTTTCTGTGCTTCGATAGGATTACTTGAATCTCGTTGATTATTGTAGTAAGCTGATTTTTGTTAAATTTGTTGAGAAATATTTTAGTGATATGAATCATCAATTAAGTATAAATTATCCTGACACCTTGCCTGATGCACTGCAACAGACCGTAGTGCAATTTGAAGCAGATGCTAAAATGGCAATGGCTGTAAAATTTTTTGAAATGAATAAACTTTCATCTGGTATGGCAGCGCAACTTGCTGGTGTTGATAGAGTTTATTTTCTGTTAAATTTGCATAAGTATGGAGTGAATATGATTGACCTTGAGAATGATGAACTTGAATCGGATTTAAAAAATGCTTGAGAATTCCATCGTAATAAACACCGGGCCTCTTATTTCTATTGTCGCTGCTACTGGAAGTCTTGATATTTTAAACCAGCTTTATGATAATGTGTACGTTCCCTATGAAGTTAGACAAGAAATTTCCAATGGTGTTTTTAGGGATTTTGCATTAAAAGAGTTTAATGAGGCAAGTTTCCTTAATAAAGTAAATGTTCCGCGGAAAATTTCCCCTTTTTTATCCAATGTTTTAGATCTTGGTGAAGCATCGGTTATTCAAATGGCACTTGACCAAAATATCAAGACGGTTTGTATTGATGAAAAGGTGGGGCGACGGGTTGCTAAATTGAACAATTTGTTGCTGACTGGATCCATTGGAATCATGATCAAAGCTAAAAATAACGGTTACATCCACTCAATGAAAAACGCAATTTCCGGGATGAACAGAAAAGGCATATACCTTTCTGAAAACATTATTTCATTTGCTTTAAATAAGGCAGGTGAGATATAAGATTAACCTTTTTACAAAGGAAATAAATCTGGTTTTTAGGTAATCCTCGCCAGGTAATCATAATGCCCACCCTCCATTATCAATTCACAGGAAAAACCGTTTCTTGTGGCATATTCTGCTAAAGTAACAAAGTCGATGAATAGCCATTTGAATTTCGGTCCAATACATTCACCATATATCATCTGGTATTCAACCTCGCCATAATAAGCTGCATTTAAATCAATCGTAAGCGAACCATCCTCTTCCTCAAACATATAAATAATGTCTGACGAATCGAGCAATATTTGCCCACCGGGATTCAATAATTCATGTGCTTTTCTAAAAAATTCATCCAGGCGTTTAAGCTCACCACAAATACCAATTCCATTCATCAGAAATAGAAGGGTGTCGTATTTTTCATTTTTCAACGCAAAATAGTTTGTCTGCCTGGCTGCTTCCAAACCTTGCTTTTTCATTATCTCCATAGCTTTCGCTGAAATGTCGATAGGATGAACATCGCAGCCTTTGTGTTTAAGGACAATCGAATGACAACCGGCCGCAGCACCAACATCCAGAATTCTTCCATGGCAAAGCTGCAAGGCCTTAATCTCAATATCGGGCATATCAATTTCATCCCTAAAAAGATAATCAACAGGAATTTCCGAATCTTCGGTGATGTTGGATTTCACGATGATCTTACTAGATTTATCTCCAGCTAAGTAATCTTCAAGGGCTGCCCCGATAGGATCTTTAGATTTCATTTCACAAAAGTATATAATCTGTAAAATTTTCTCTAATGCTCCATCACCCCATCACCCGGCTAAATAATATTTTGGTGTGCTGGCAATGAGATAAAACCTATTTAAGCCAAACTTGTTCGCCCATTTAGGGGGATGCATCCTAAATATTAAAATCGTTCGTTTACTCATCAGCGCAATATCCCGCACGTGCGGGATCAAAATAGTTGAAGTGAAAATAGTTTTGTTCCTTGATTTAGCGTGGATAAGGTAATAAGTCCCTCAGTATTTCAAAAAATATGGCCCCATGCAGAGTAACTTTGAAAAGAAGTTATATAAGAGGTTGAGGATTCATGGGGTACGGTTTTATACTAAGGTTGAAGAAAAGGATAAGGTTTTTTTGTTTGCGGAATATTTGTTACCAAGATAAAAACCTTATTTTCTTGCTGCTTCCAAACCTTAGTACAACAATTTTCATCTATTGAAAAATAACCTTTTACCATATTTTGACGAGGAGAAAGGAGGGTGATTATTAATAAATACTAAAAGCCATTTTTGATCCCAGCACATCAAAATAATATTTAGCCCATCACCCCATTACCCCAATACTCCATTGCTCCAATACTCCATCATTCCATTTTTCCATTTTCTGATTTAAATCAATTACTTTTGCATCTGTCATCATGACACAAAAAAAACCGGTGCCATTGAAATATTTCCAAGGCATTATTGTTGATATGGCTGATGACGTTAAAACTTGAAACACACATTTATTATGTTTAAAAATATTCTCAAGAAAATTGTAGGTTCAAAATCGGATCGCGATAATAAAGAGCTCAAACCAATGCTCAATCTTACCCTTGAAGCTTACGAAAAAATCAAAAATCTTTCCAACGATGAACTCAGGGCAAAGACCTTAGAATTTAAGCAGCGTATCAGTGATTATATTGCAGGCGATGAAAATAAGATTAAAGAGATAAAGGAGCAAATCAACGCCAACGAAGATATGAATGTTGATGAGAAGGAGAAACTCTACGATACCATCGATAAACTCGAAAAAACAAGCTACGAAAAGTCCCAGGAGATATTGGACCAAATACTTCCAGAGGCATTTTCGGTGATGAAGGAAACTGCCAATAGGTTCAAGGTAAACGATACTGTGGAAGTTACAGCAAACCAGATGGACCGAGACCTGGCTGCAAAACACGACCATGTAAATATTGTTGGCGACAAAGCTTATTTCGACAGTCAGTGGATGGCTGGTGGAACCATGATCAATTGGGATATGGTGCATTACGATGTACAGATAATTGGAGGCGTTGTACTTCACGAGGGGAAAATTGCCGAGATGGCGACTGGTGAAGGAAAGACATTGGTTGCTACCCTGCCGGTTTACTTGAACGCCCTCCCCGGAAAAGGGGTGCATCTGGTAACTGTTAACGACTACCTCGCCAAACGTGACTCGGAATGGATGGGGCTGCTGTTTCATTTTCATGGACTTACGGTTGATTGTATCGACAGGCATGACCCAAATTCTGAAGCCAGGAGGAAAGCTTACCTTGCCGATGTTACCTATGGTACCAATAATGAATTTGGATTTGATTACCTCCGCGACAATATGACAGGCAACCCTGATGAGTTGGTTCAACGTCCACACAATTACGTGATAGTGGATGAGGTTGACTCGGTTCTGGTGGATGACGCCCGTACACCTTTGATTATTTCAGGGCCGACACCAAAAGGCGACAACCAGCTTTTTGACGAGATGAAAGCCAATGTTCAAAAACTTTATAGCGCACAGCGTAGTTTGGTTACCAAGTTGCTTGCCGAAGCAAAACAATTGCTTGGCGGCGATAAGGTGAGTGATGACGACCAGAAAAAAGGTGGAGAGGCACTACTGAGGGCACACAAAGGGCTGCCAAAAACAAAGGCCGTCATTAAATACCTCAGTGAACCTGGTATGAAATCGTTGATGACAAAAACCGAGAGTTTTTACATGCAGGAGCAAAGCAAGCACATGCACATCATCACTGATGAATTGTATTTTGTGATTGAGGAACAAAACAATTCCATCGAACTTACCGAAAAAGGTATCGATCTGCTGAGCCAATCTTATGATGACAACAATTTCTTTATCCTTCCTGATTTAGGTGCTGAATTGGCTGAACTCGATAAGACAGACTTGAGTGACGAAAAAAAGCTTGAAAGAAAAAGCGAACTCACCCTCGACTTTTCAGTGAAATCTGAAAGGGTGCACACGGTAAACCAGCTGTTGCGTGCTTATTCGCAGTTTGAAAAAGACGTGGAATACGTGGTGATGGACAACAAGGTGAAAATCGTTGACGAACAAACCGGACGTATCCTCGAAGGACGTCGATACTCCGACGGGCTTCACCAGGCCATCGAAGCAAAGGAAAATGTAAAAATTGAAGCTGCTACGCAAACCTATGCCACCATCACCCTGCAGAATTATTTTAGGATGTACAACAAGTTGGCAGGGATGACCGGTACAGCCGAAACCGAAGCGGGTGAGTTGTGGGATATTTATAAGCTTGATGTGGTGGTGATCCCAACCAACAGGCCTATTGACCGTGCGGATAAGGAGGATTTTGTTTACAAAACAACCCGCGAAAAATTTAATGCTGTAATCGTTGAAATTGAGGAGCTGGTCAAGCAGAAGAGGCCGGTGCTGGTAGGTACAACTTCTGTGGAGATTTCCGAATTACTCAGTAGGATGCTTACGCGAAAAAAAATCCCCCATAATGTACTGAATGCTAAACTGCACCAACGAGAGGCTGATGTTGTTGCCGAAGCTGGTCAGCCGGGCAAAGTAACCATTGCAACCAACATGGCTGGTCGTGGTACAGATATCAAGTTGGGTGCCGGTGTGAAAGAAGCAGGCGGGTTGGCCATTGTAGGCACCGAACGCCATGACTCACGACGCGTTGACAGGCAGCTACGTGGTCGTGCAGGCCGTCAGGGCGACCCAGGAAGTTCGGCGTTTTTTGTTTCGCTGGAAGACGACCTGATGCGGATGTTTGGCTCCGAAAGGATTTCTAAAATCATGGACAGGATTGGCATCGAAGAAGGAGAAGTTATCCAGCACTCGATGATCACCAAATCAATCGAACGTGCCCAGAAAAAAGTGGAAGAAAATAACTTCGGTGTCAGGAAACGTTTGCTCGAGTACGATGATATTATGAACGCCCAGCGTGAGGTGATCTACAAAAAGCGCCACCATGCTTTGTTTGGCGAACGGCTTGGTGTTGACATCTCCAACATGATGTTCGACCTCTGCGAACAAATTGTATTGGATTACCAGGCCAAAAGTGATTTTGAAGGCTTCCGCCTTGAAGTGATCAAAGATATGGCCATTACTTCTCCGCTGGAGGAAAAGGAATTTCTGCAGGGTAATCCTGACGAACTCACCGAAAAATTGTTCAAGCACGTTTACGAAGCCTACAAAATTAAGATGAAGCAGATTGCCGAAAAAGCATATCCGATCATCAAGGATGTGTATGAAGGCGATAACAATTATGAATATATTGCTGTTCCCATTACCGATGGAATAAAAACCAAACAGATCGTTACACATCTTAAAAGGGCATTTGAAGATGAAGGCAAGGAAATCATCACTTCAATGGAGAAAAACGTAACGCTCAGCACCATCGACGATGCATGGAAAGAACACCTCCGTGAGATGGACGATCTGAAGCAATCGGTACAAAATGCTACTTATGAGCAAAAAGATCCGCTCTTGATCTACAAATTCGAATCCTTTGAGCTGTTTAAAGCTATGCTGCAAAGAATTAATCGCGAGATCACTTCCTTCCTGTTGAAAGGAAATCTTCCAACTCAAGACCCCGGGAGTGTTCGTGAAGCACAAATTCCAAGGCGTGCCGACCGCCGCAGGTTGCAGGAGGGACGGCAAGATCTCCTTTCGCAATCACACAGCAATACCCAGGCAAAGCAAAAAGCGCAACCCGTTAAGGTTGAGAAGAAAGTTGGCAGAAACGAAGCTTGCCCATGTGGAAGTGGAAAAAAGTTTAAGAACTGCCACGGGAAAGGGCAGTAGGGGGAAAGGCTGATGTTAGAAAAGAGTTAATTTAAGATTGATGATTAACGATTGGTGATTGATGATTTTACCTAATACCATCCAGAATGCTTGACCTGACAGTCTCCCCGACCTGTCAAAGTCAGTATAGGTTTCTCAGATTCTTTTATTAACGTTTCCATGTCCGCTACGGGCGGACGATGGAAAGTTCCCCCCCGGAACAGTTTCCGACTTTCGAGCGTCCGCAGGACCTCGAAACATCAAAAGAGACTCTCTCAGGTTTAACGTTTCCATGTCCTGCCGGACGATGGAAAGTTTAAGGCAACTTCCGACTTTCAAACATCCAAAGGACATGGAAACGTCAGAAAAATGAAAAAACAAATCTAATCATAATGAAACCGGCACTTGG